>Ga0316187_10003864_pt1 | contig 13019 bp, 10 predicted proteins | sample CroRivburrow1_MG_FD_204927 | JGI IMG/M metagenome (GOLD analysis project Ga0316187, IMG submission 204927) | Coastal sediment microbial communities from Maine, United States - Cross River worm burrow 1 | ecosystem: Environmental > Aquatic > Marine > Coastal > Sediment | place: USA: Maine...
GATCGCTTTACCGATGATGCATCCCTGCTCGAAGCGGCAGGGTTTCCGGTATTCATCAGCGAAGGTGAGGCGGCGAACCGTAAAATAACCACCCGGCAGGATATGGATTGGTTGCGCAGGCACTGGGAGGAGATCGCATGAGTTTACGTATTGGACAGGGTTTTGATGTGCATGCCTTTGCTGAAGGCCGCAAGCTGATTCTCGGTGGTGTTGAAATTATTCACCCCGTCGGACTTCTCGGCCATTCCGATGCCGATGTGCTCACCCATGCCCTGTGCGATGCGTTGCTGGGTGCTGCGGCTTTAGGAGACATTGGCCATCTGTTTCCGGATAGCGATGCCAGCTACAAGGGTGCGGATAGTTTGGTTTTGCTGGCCGAAGTGATGCGGCAGGTGCGCGCCAAAGGTTTTGAGCTGGGTAATGCCGATGTCACCGTCATCGCCCATGCCCCGAAGCTCGCCCCCCATATTGCTGCCATGCGGGAAAAACTCGCTACCGCCATGCAGGTAGATGTGGATCAAATCAGTGTGAAAGCCACCACCACCGAAAAGCTGGGCTTCACTGGCCGCGGCGAAGGCATCGCAGCCCAAGCCATCGCTCTCCTGACAAAGGCTTAATCCCCCCGCGATTGGTCGATTCCGCCTTGGGCTTAAAGGGTCGACGCAACACAGGCATTAAATCTCTCTGCCGGTGTTTCAAAATTCAAGGTCTGCCTTGGCTGATGATGCCTTGGATCTTGTTATTTAGATCTACAGCGCACCCTTCACTTGAAAGTATTTCCTAGGCACAGGTTGAATCCGGTGGTTGTCTGGCCTATTGTCTAGTATAAACGTTCGGTTATTGAGCATCCGGTTGAACGATTGAGACGACAGAAGGTGGCAGCATGGACTTGGATGAAAAGCGAATCGAAGGTATGAATATCAGCGCATCAATCCATGCCATCGGTAAGCTTGATGATGCCTATCTGGTGGATGCCTGTTTGAAGATGTTTGCTGAGGGGCTTGCCGAGGAATTCTCCCTTGAAGAAACCCACCAAGGGGATGGTGTATGAAACATCTATACCAAGCCAAGAATATCGGGCTGTTTGTTGCGCTGGTAGGTATCGTCGTGATGGCGGGTTGGGTGTTTGATATTCAAATTCTAAAGAGCATTTTGCCGACTTGGGTTACCATGAAATTCGCCACTGCTCTGTCTTTCCTGCTCAGCGGTGTTTCCTTGTATTACATCTGTGAGGTAATAAACCGTAAATCAGAAATCGGACAGATGGTGATTATCTTCACCACGCTGGGGCTTGTGTTGTTGATGGGCATGCTACTGATATCCAACCTCACCGGAATCCAGTTGGGTATCGAAAGCCTGTTCGTGAAAGAAGCAGCAGGGGCGGTAAAAACGACCGTCCCCGGCAGGCCATCATTTGGCACCATGGTCAGCTTCATGCTGATTACATTCGCCGGTTTTGTGGTGATTTGGCAGGGTAAGGGAATCGATGTGTGGTTGCGGATCATTGGCATACTGGTGGCTCTGTTCGGCGGCTTGGCCATCATAGGCTACATGATCGATATGCCTTTGCTGTATTACACGCTTGAAGGTTTCAGCACGGCCATGGCTATGCATACAGCCATTCTCTTCGTTCTTATGGGAGTGGGCTTGATGCTGATCGGGAAGCCACAACTTTCCGGGACAAGTGCCGGATGAGCCGTAAATGCGGTTCGCTTGAGTCGCAGCTTTTTTGAGCCCTATGCAAACGTGAATCAGGAGGCCTTATGACGGATAAACTCAGCAGGCGTGATTTTCTGAAACAAACTTGCACCACTGCCGTGGCTGCCACTGCCGCGTTTACCTTTCCCGGCATCATAAGTGCCCGCGATAGCAAGCCAACCATTCGTGTCGTCGGCACCCACGTCACGCTGCAGGAGACGCTGCGACTCAAGGCTGAAAAAGAGCTTGGCATCAATATTGAATTCTATCCCGGCGGCAGTGCTGAGGTGATGCTCAAGGCTTCTACCGATCCATCTTCGTTCGATCTTTATGAACAGTGGTCAAACAGCATGAATGTGCTGTGGCAGGCGGGCACCATCCAGCCGATCGATATCAGCAGGCTTACATACTGGGATGAAATCAATGACCTGAGCAAAAAGGGAAAAATCTCTTCCGCTGCCTCTATAGGCCTTGGCGATGCGCCCTATAAGCTTTTGTATGTGCAGCCGGATGGCTCACTCGGAAGCAAATCGAGCGAAACCATCAGCTTCCTCCCTTATGTGCACAACACCGATTCCTTCGGCTACAACTCAGCCGTGATTCCCCAAGGTATTCCTTACGAGACCGAAAGCTGGGCCTGGCTGCTTGATGAGCAGCATGCCGGCAAAGTGGCGCTGATCAATGATCCAACCATCGGCCTGTTTGACGCAGCGCTGGCTGTGCAGGCGCAAGGCATGATGGAATTTCAGGATATGGGCAATATGACCCGGACAGAGTTGGATGAGTTGTTCAGGATACTGATTGATTACAAAAGGCGTGGTCATTTTCGTGGTCTGTGGTCATCGGTTCCGCAGTCCATCGAATTTATGAAGTCCGGTCAGGTTTCGATACAGAGCATGTTTTCGCCCGGTGTTTCCGCCTTAAAGGGCATAGGCATTCCTTGTGTCTATGCTGCACCGAAAGAGGGCTATCGTGCGTGGCATGGGGTGATGTGCCTGTCGAGTGAATCCAGCGGCGAGCGCAAGGAGGCGGCATACGCGTTTATGAACTGGTGGCTCTCCGGCTGGCCGGGTGCCTTTATCGCAAGACAGGGCTACTACATTTCCAATCCCGAGCGCTCGCGTGCCTTTATGTCGAAGGCCGAGTGGGATTACTGGTATGAAGGCATGCCGGCCAGTGAAGCCTTGCTCGGTACCGATGGGAATGTCTCTGTTCAGCCCGGCGAGGTGAGAAGCGGTGGTTCCTATATCAAGCGCTTTGAGAATATTGCGGTGTGGAACACAGTCATGGATAGCTATGAATACAGCCTTTTGAAATGGAATGAGTTTTTGTCGGCATGAAAGCTCAAAATAATTTCGGCATAAGTATCAGGAGCAAGCTGTATCTGGGTTTTGCGGCGGTCGGCCTGGTAGCCATTGTGATGGCCGGCATATCCTACTTTTCCTATCAATTCACAGCAGATAATTTCAATCAGTTTATTGAGAGCTCCGACCGGGCGCGCGCCGACCTGAAGATGACCCGCAATATCGCCGAAATGCAGCGCAGGGTTATGATCTATACCTATCAGGGTCACGCGAGTGCTGCTGAGCAGGTGCAGGCACTTTATGGCGAGATGTTAACGCAGATTGACGGAAGCTCATCTGCGAATAATTCAAAGAGCAAAGAGATTAAAGAGCATTTGCAGAGTTATATGAAGGCCTTCGAGAAGCTGCAAGTGGAGAGGAAGATAAGGCAACGGCTTGTCTATGAAGATTTCAGAGATTCAGCCACTGAGGCCGAGGCATACCTGAGCTCACGTATCCAGCAGGGCACTGCAAAGAATCGTCCCATGGCAGCGCTGCAAGCGCAGCGCACACTCACTACGCTGCTAAAGATCGAGAGACATGCCATGCGTTACTTCGACTCGCTCGATCCGAAGTATATCAAGAAGACCAAAGCGGATTTTGATGAAGTCGAGCGGCAGATGCTTAAAATGCAGCAGCATCAGGAGAGTGCTGCCGAAAAACGCACCCTTGATCAAGCCATTAAAGATATCTCTGAATATGAGCGTATATTTCTCGAAGCTGTTCAGCGCACCCGCGGTTATCTCTTTCTGGTAAACGTAGTGATGAGTGCGGAGGCATCTGAAATCATCCACCTCACCAAACTTCTAACCTCGGAAGTGGATCAGGCAATCGATAGAATCGAGCAAGACACTTTTCTGAAGCTCAATCAGATGAGTCAATTGATTGTCGTATCCATTGCATTCCTTCTTCTGGCGGCAGTGGCATTCTCATACCTGATAGGGCGAAGTATCACCGGGCCTATTCTGGCCTTGCAGCGAGGCAGCAAGATTATCGGAGACGGCAATCTGGATTTTAAGGTTGGCACCAGCAACGCGGATGAAATCGGCGAGTTGTCACGCGCTATCGATGGCATGACAGCCAAATTGAAGCAGTCCAATCAAGAACAAACCAAACTGAGCCAAATCCTGAGTGCCACTCCGGATTATGTTTCGACCATCTCCGTAGACGGCAAGATAACGTTTTTGAATAAGGGTGGGCGAAAGATGCTCGGCCTTGCAGAGGATGCCGATATATCAGGCGTGGATATCTCGCAGGTGCATCCCCCTGAAGAAGCCAGCTTGATACTTAAGGAGGGCATTCCGAAGGCCATCCGGGATGGCTCATGGGCGACTGAGTCTCGATTGAAGGCTATCGATGGCAGGATCATTCCAGTTTCCAAGATGCTGCTGGCGCATAAGGAGGATAATGGGCGCATCAACTTTATTTCTACCATCATGCGGGATCTCAGCGAGGTCAAGGAGATACAGCAGCATCTGATGCAGCAGGAAAAAATGGCAGCCATGGGCTTGATGGTGGGAGGCGTGGCGCATGAGATTAACAATCCCCTGATGGCGCTGGGCAACTATATGGATTTTGTCTTGAAGAAGCTCAGTGATGAAAAAAACATTGAGGTTTTAAACAAGGCGAAGCATGAGGTCGAGCGTATTGAACGACTGGTGAAACGCTTGTTGGTCTTCGGCCAGGCCAAGAAAGATACTGGGGAGCATGCCAGTCTCCGGGATGGGATTGAGCTGGCGAAGGAGTTGGTCAAAGGTGCGTCACGCGGCAAGTTTGAGCTTGAGCTGGATATTCCCGAAACCTTTCCCGATCTCGCTTGCAGCGCGGATGAGCTGCAGCAGATGCTGAGTAATTTGTTATTCAATGCCGTGGATGCATGCAAAGAGAAGGGCGATTGCAAGGTGAAAATCAGCGCCAGCCTGAAGGATGGTATGGCAGAGCTTGAGTTTGCTGATAACGGGCCCGGCATTCCTGCAGATATTCAAAGCAAGATATTCGACCCCTTCTTTACCACCAAGGGAGTAGGCAAAGGAACCGGGCTGGGGCTTTCGGTATGCAAAGAACTTGCAGAGTCAGTGAAAGGTAGGCTATTGTTTCAAAGCAGCAGCGAAGGGGCGGTATTTCTGCTTGAGCTACCTCATATTGAACGCCCTGCGGAAGGAGAATAATCGATGGCTAAGACTGTACTGGTGATTGATGATGATGCTTCGGTGCGCGATGCCTTTGAGTTGATTCTGGATGATCTGGGTTATCAGGTTCGTCTGGCGGAAGATGGCCTGAAAGGTGTGGACTCAGTTAAAGAGATGCGCCCTGATTTGATTTTTCTTGATTTGAAGATGCCCAATATGAACGGAATCGAGGTGCTGCATAAGTTGCATGAGCTGGATGATTCCTTGACGATATATGTTGTCACAGCCTTTGCCAGAGAGTTCACGAAGCAACTTGATGAAGCCGTCGCAGCCGGTTGCAATTTCGAATTGGCAGCCAAGCCTTTGGGTTCCGAGCAGATTGGTATTATCACCCAGGCAGCCCTCGGCAAGTAAATCAGGGAGAACACATGACTCCAGAGAAATTAAACCTCACGCTTTATGTAGCTTCCACCGATGCAGCCAGCTTGGCGCTCGTGGAAAAATTACGTTCCACCCTTAAGGAACATTATCAGGGGGAGTGGAAGCTTGATGTCGTTGATGTGATTGCTGCCCCGGAAAAAGCATCTGCAAACAATGTATTTGCCACGCCGACTTTGGCGCGGGATTTTCCGGAACCGATCGTCAAGGTGTTGGGCGAAATCGCCAATGAGAAGAAGATTCTTGCAGTGCTAACCAAAATGCATCACGACACTTCTGTGGTTATCATCTAAATATTGAGGAAAATAAAAAGGCTGGATTTTTAAAGATTTTCAGGAGTTCACAGTCCTTCCATTGTATCTAAGGGACGTCTAAAGCCAGATTATATTTTATTGCGATGTTTCGCCGATTGCCGTGCCGGATGTTGTCATCTTGGCGAGTATCCGACAAAGTAGCATGGTTATTTAGCCGGTGTGATATGGGCGCCCTCCGCTTCCTGCATGCGTAGGCTATAATGACCTTTTAGAAAGATTGTAGTTTCTCGTCTTTCAATGATATGAACTTCAGGGAGTGTGCATGAGCCAAACCATCTCTGAGAAACATTCCTCAGGCGACCGGGTCGCGAGAAGACATACCGGAAAACGGATACTGCGCATCACCGGCCTGACGGCGAGGGAACTCTGGCTGCTGGTGCTGGTGCTCGTGCTCATTGTAGTTATTTCATTCAAAGCCCTTTGGTTTATCGAGAGGGCATATTCAGAGCGGGTGGTTGCCGAGCTGACATCCATTTTAGAAGGTACGGACGAGGCCATCCATCTATGGAGTGCTGATAAAAAGGCTGTTGCGACCAGTATCGCACAAGATCCGGATGTGATTAAGGCAACGCAGGCCCTGCTTGAAGGCAAGCACGAGAAGCAGGCCCTGCTTGCATCCCCGGCGCAAATAGCACTTCGCACATTGTTTAAGAGCTACCTTAAAGGCGGAAGCCTGCGCGGATTTTTTATCATTGATAGCAATCATATCAGTCTGGCCTCGTCACGCGATGCCAATGTCGGCACGCCCAATCTGCTGAGTAAGCAGCCAGCGTTGCTGGGAAGCATATGGCGCGGAAAAGCACAGCTAAGTGCTCCGATGCCATCGGATGTGCCCTTGTTCCACCAGTATGCAGCCGGTATCGGCACGCGGGACATCACCATGTTTGTCGGCGCGCCGATTAAAAACGCCGATGGAGAGACTATCGCCATCCTCACCCTGCGTACCGATCCGAACGCGACACTATTCAAACTTCTCGCCAACGCCCGGCCGGGGGCCTCCGGTGAGGCTTATGTGTTTGATCAACAGGGTTTGATGCACTCGCCGAGTCGATTCCATGCAGAACTGGTTGGCATGGGTCTGCTTGAGTCAGGGGAAAGCAATATCGGAAAAATCTATGTTCGCGATAACAGCCTGAAATCAAACACTGGTTTAACGCGTATGGCGACCAGTGCCGTTCAGTTGATGGGAGGGAGGGATACGAGCGGCTATGCAGATTATCGTGGTGTTCCCGTGGTGGGCGCATGGAAATGGGAGCGTGAATTAAATCTGGGTCTTGCGGTCGAGCAGGACTATAACGAGGCGTTTTCTGTCTACTTCAAGATGCGCGATATGAGCATTTTTTCTCTAGGCGTATCCATTTTGGCTTTGATTGGGCTGGTTATTTTGTTCGGAAGAGGGCGTCGAAATACGCGCGATACGCAGAGCCGCCTGGCTGCCGTGGTGGAACACACGGTGGACAGTATTATCGTGATCAATCATCTGGGCATCATCGAGAGTGTGAATCCTGCGGTGCAGAAGGTGTTTGGCTATCAGCCCGATGCCTTGATCGGCAAGAATGTGAAGATGCTGATGCCCTCGCCGCATCAGGAGCTGCATGACGGCTATGTAAAGCACTTCATGGATACTGGAAAAGCCAGGGTGATCGGTATCGGGCGTGAGATAGAAGCCAGGCGAGCTGATGGCTCTTTATTTCCGGCTGAGTTGACGATCAGTAAATTCGAGCTTGAAAGCGGCACCCATTTTGCCGGCACGCTGCGCGATATTTCTCAGCGCAAAGCCGCCGAGGACGAACTCGAGGAAGAGCGACGCTTTAGCGAGAAGGTGCTCAATGCGCTCACTTCGCACGTGGCCGTGCTGGATGGGACGGGCACCATCATATTTGTAAATAAGGCGTGGATTGCTTTCGGAAAAGAAAACGGCATGCCGGACGATTATTCTTCAGTGGGTGAGAACTATCTTCAGACGATGCAAGCATCGATGCAAGACTCCGATATATCAATGGCTATTGCTGCACAGCTAAAAGCCATGCTGGCTGGTAGCGAAGAATCGTTCTCGGTCGAATATCCATGTCATGCACCAGAGGAGGAGCGCTGGTTCCAGTTGTTCGCCACCAGTTTCCAATCCCGCGGTAAACTGATGGTCGTGACCTCGCATCTGGATGTCACGATGCGTCGTGAAGCTGAAGAAGAGCTACTGCATGAAAAGGAAGTCGTGGAGTCGACGAACAAGGCGCTCTCCATTACCCAAAAGGCACTGGGGCGCAGTGGCATCGGTGAATTCTGGATCAATGCCCGCACCGGGGCCATTCTCAAGGCCAATGACAGGGTCACAGAATACCTCGGCTATTCCCGTGAAGAGTTATTTGAACTGTCGGTTTCCGACTGGGCGCCTGATTTCCCCATGGACAGGTACACCGAGACCATTGACGCATTGCGTAAGCAGGGGTGGGGGCGCTTGGAGGTGATGCACAAGGCCAAGGACGGCACCCTGATTCCAGTGGAAGTGATCATCGAGTATTCATATGCAGAAGGTGATGCTGAAGAAGACATGTTGATCGTTTTCAGTATCGACATCAGTGAACGCAAGCGAGTTGAAAGCGAGCTCAGGATGAAGTCACTGGTCGCTTCTGAAACCGATAATGGCGTCATCGTTACCGATCTTGAGCAACACATCAAATGGGTCAATCCGGGCTTCACCAGGATCACCGGTTATGCGTTTGATGAGGTGGTTGGTAAGAAGCCGGGCGATTTTCTTCAGGGGCCGGACACAGATAAGGAAGCCATTCATCGGCTTGGTAAGGCGATACGTAATAAAACCCGTATCGAAACAGATATCGTGAATTACCATAAGAATGGAAGCGCCTACATATTGCATCTGGAAATCATGCCGATTCAGGACGAGTCAGGAGAGGTGGTTGAGTTCATTGCTTTGGAGAGCGATGTTACCGAGCAGCGCCTTGCAGAGGACAGGCTCAAGCTGGCCAAAGCCGAAGCCGAAGCCGCAAATATCGCCAAGTCTTCCTTTTTGGCAGCCATGAGCCATGAGATCCGCACGCCGCTCAATGGTGTGGTTGGTACCATCGACCTGCTCGACCATAGCTCGCTGAATGCCAGTCAGCATGAGCTGGTGAATACAGCGAAAGAATCTTCAGCTTCCCTATTGAGTATCGTCGACGACATTCTCGATTTTTCCAAGATCGAAGCCGGTCGATTGGAACTGGATGTGATGGCCAATTCGATGGAGTCGGTCGTTGAGGGGGCTATCGAATCGTTGCAGGCTCTGGTTGCGAAGAGTCATGTCGAATTGCTTCAGTTCTGTGAGCCTGCCATCCCCACATTGTTGTGCGATGGGATACGCATCAGGCAGGTCTTGTTCAATCTGGTCGGCAATGCCATCAAGTTTTCTTCCAAGTCGGCTGATCGTCATGGCAAAGTGGAAGTGCGAGCCATGCTTGAGAGCAGCGATGCTAAGCAGTCGCACATCCGTTTGGAGGTGCGCGACAATGGCATCGGCATGAGTGAGAAGCAGCAGCAACAACTTTTCCGTCCTTTCGAACAGGCGGAGAGCTCAACTACCCGGCGCTTTGGCGGCACAGGCCTCGGCCTGACGATTTCCCTGCGTCTTGTCGAGATGATGGGGGGAAGCATCGAGGTGGAGAGTAAGGAGGGCGAGGGATCGCTGTTCAAGGTACTCTTGAGTTTGGATCATGCGGGTGAACAGATGCAGCAGGATGGCTCGGACTTAAGCGGTGTGCAGGTCTTGCTGGTGACCGGTGATGCGGAGTCTTCGGCCATCATCGAATCTTATATAGGCCATGCCGGAGCCAGAGTGATTTCTACGAATCCTGCCGAGGCAGAGAAAAAGCTTGATGCGCTACTGGATGGCGAGAAGTTGCTGGTGATCGATACCCAAGGCGATGAGCAGGCTGCGAAGCGATTGCTTGCCACAATCCGTGATAAGAAGACAGACATCAAAGACACGCGCTTGTTGATGGTCTCTCGCGGCAAGCGCCGCAAGCTGCGCCAGCTTGATGAGAACGGTATGACGATCGATATGAACGCCATGCGACGCAAAACCCTGCTCAATGCAGTAGCGGCTTTGGCTGGCCTGGAATCGCCGGAGATGGCTGAGAAACAGCAGGTTTCTCATTCTCGCCTTGTAGCAGCACCTTCGCTTGAAGAGGCCAAGGCCAGCGGCAGCCTCATCTTGATGGCCGAGGATAATGCAACCAACCGGAAGGTGATCAGCCAGCAGTTGGCGGTTCTGGGTTATGCCTGTGAATCAGCTGAAAATGGCCGGGAAGCTTTGGAGAAATGGCGTAAGGGATCTTATGCCCTGATGCTCACCGATTGCCATATGCCCGAAATGGACGGCTATGAGCTGGCTAGCACCATCCGCGCTGAAGAGGGCAAGGGTGTGCACATGCCGATTATCGCCATCACAGCCGATGCTTTAAAAGGAACTGCCGAGAAATGCCAGGCTGCCGGGATGGATGATTATCTGACCAAGCCGATGCAAATACCGCAGCTTGGTTCGGCTCTGGAAAAGTGGCTTGGCAAAGCAGCATCAGCGAAAGTGCTGGCACCATCCGGGGAAGAGGTGGCGATATCGGATGAAGCCATCGATGCGGCAGCCCTTGGCAAGATGCTGGGCACTGATGATGCGCAGATACTGGCGAAATTTTATGCTGATTTTCTTAACGCCAGTTCGGAAACCGCGGAGCAGATCCGGGCGGCGTATGCGGCGAAGGATTTGCCGGGGCTGGGGAATCTGGCCCACAAATTGAAATCATCAGCGCGCACTGTGGGCGCCAATGCTTTGGCCGACTGCTGCGCTTCCCTCGAACAGGCAGGGAAACAGAAGAAAGCCAAGCTTGTGAAATCCGAGATAGTGAGCTTTAATAGATTGTACGCAGAAGCGGAAAAATGGTTGGTACGTCATGCGAAATCCAGAGGGAAGGGGTAAAAAGTAATTATGAAATCCATGCTTTCAAATCAATCTGTGCTGATCGTGGATGATGAGGCTTTTATTCTCGAGACGACCGGGTTCATGCTTACCAAGCTGGGCTTTCATGATGTTTACAAGGCAGAGGGGGTGGAGCAAGCCCTTGCTTTGCTCGATGCTTCCGAGCCGCCCATCAATCTGGTGATTAGCGATTTGAATATGCCTGAAAGGGATGGTGTGGAGCTGCTGCGCGAAATGGCCGAGCGCAACTTTGAAGGCGATATTGTTCTTTTCAGTGGAGAGGATGAACGCACCTTAAGAATGGCCGAGTCTCTGGCCAAGGCCAGAGCTTTGTCGGTACTTGGGGCGATTGCCAAACCGATGGATGTAAAAGAGCTGACAGCCTTGCTCGCCAAGCGCGGCAAAGTGATTCGTCAGGGGGAGCAGAGAAAGGTCGAGTTGGTTTCCTCCGAGAGCCTCGCCGCAGCGATTGAGGCTGGTGAGCTGGAGGCGTGGTTTCAGCCCAAGGTCGAGATCGCCACAAGGAAGGTGGTGGCGGTTGAAGCGCTGGTGCGTTGGCCAAGTGCGGATGAGGGTATGATTTTCCCGGATGCATTTATTCCCGTGGCCGAAGAGCACGGCATGATCGATGCGCTCACCAAGCTGATGATCGAAAAATCGGTGGCTGCGGGAAAGCGATGGCTGGAGCAGGGCGTGAGCTTGAAGATCGCGGTCAATGTCTCGATGGACAGCCTTTATGATTTAAGCTTTCCGGAGCAGGTGGCAAGTATTCAAGCTGCGGGTGGTGGTGATGGTGCGCCTTTGCAGTTGGAGGTGACCGAGAGTCGCCTGATGGAAGATCTGGTCAGGCCGCTGGATGTCCTGCTTCGTCTGCGCTTGAAAAAAATAACCTTGTCTATCGATGATTTTGGCACAGGCCATTCAAACCTGACCCAGGTGCGCGATCTTCCCTTTGATGAGATCAAGCTCGACCGCAGCTTTATTCAAGGGGCTGCCGAGAGCGACAAAAGCAGACAGATTCTCGAATCGAGTGTGGAGATAGCAAAAAGGCTGGGGCTGAGAATCGTTGCTGAAGGTGTCGAAACACTGGACGACTGGAAGCTGGTTGAAGAGCTGGGTTGTGACGAGGTGCAAGGCTATTTCGTTTCCCGGCCAATCCCCGGAGATGAAATCCCCGAATGGGTCGCCAACTGGCCCGAACTTTCCAAAACCCTTTTTCCTAAATTAGACGACTGAAATTAATCAACTCAATGTGTTCTGGGTTCCCTATACCGGATTAGAATCAATAGCCAAAAGTGCCCGGTTTCGGCCTGTCGGCATAGGACAAGTGATGTTTAGGGGATGGTTGTAAGGCGGGGCTTTTAGGAACTGGTTACCAAACACCGGGGATCAGGCGGTAGCAGACGCGGGTGCAGTAGTCGGTGTAACCATCCAGTTCGCTATGCAGGGTCTTTTCCTCGAAGGGGATGCGGAAGAGAAAGGAACTGCAAATCAGCAATCCGGGCAGCAGCATCCACCATGAACCCAAGGCCAGCGGCAGGCACAGCGCATAGATCATGAAACCGCTGTACATCGGATGGCGGACGATTGCATAGAGGCCTGTGTCGATCACGGCATGCCCGCGATCCTTTTGTACCTCGATGGTCGGCGAGGCAAAGCTGTTCACTTGCATGACCCTGAAAATAAGCCACATCGAGGCGGCCACACCAAGCAGTCCCGCAATCTCCAGCGGCATCGGAACCGCCGACCAGCCGTAGCGCACGGCATCAAGACCCGGAATCAGCAGGTATGGGATGAACAGCAGGACAAACACCACCATGAACAGCTGATCGCGGCCGTGCATCCCGGACTTGAAGAACTGCGTGCGGCTCTTGAGCAGCGCCGGATCGTGGTGCCACATCCATACCGTCATCAGCAGGGAGTATGCGAACTGCACCACGAGATAGGCCCATGCCTCCATCCATAGCAGCGTTCCAGCCGTGCCAAAGAAGCACCACGCCATCAGCCCGAAGGAAACGACAAAGTGGGAGGCCAGTGCAGGGATTGTGACCTCAGGGGATGCGTGGGGGGTACTCATACCTTAAGCATAGACGAAACAGCCGCTTAGCGACGGTCGGAGAAGCTGATTTGC
>Ga0316187_10003865_pt1 | contig 13017 bp, 7 predicted proteins | sample CroRivburrow1_MG_FD_204927 | JGI IMG/M metagenome (GOLD analysis project Ga0316187, IMG submission 204927) | Coastal sediment microbial communities from Maine, United States - Cross River worm burrow 1 | ecosystem: Environmental > Aquatic > Marine > Coastal > Sediment | place: USA: Maine...
TTCCCATCGGTACGAAAACTTCATTAAAGGCGGCAAAGATGATGATAGATTTTTTGAAAGAAAACAAAAAAGTGATTGCTTTTTATATCATATTTACCGTGTTTTGGAATTTATGCGTGATAGGCATGTGTTATATGATTCCTGAAAGATTGCGCAGCGGCGGATGGTTTGTTGCCCCGAGCTATCAGGCAAAATCAATTCAAAAATAGAAATCCATCCTTTAATTAGCCACAGACCCACACGGACAGACACAGACTATTTTTTAGGGTCTAATTCCCCGCAGCTTGTTGTAGCGAAGCGGAAATCCCGCCCAGCGGGGCTGCGGAATATAATAGACATTATTCCTATGGCCCGATACCCCGTCAGCTTTGCTGCGGGGAGCCTTCATTTCTCTGGTGCTGGTTCCTTTTTAGCTGCCTTTAAGCTGGATGGCCCTTCTGAAACTACCCGCACATCCAGGGGGCCGGTTGCATCCAGATGCACATCTCGCTGGGGGAAGGCAATCGTCACGCCGGCTTCTTTGAAGGCGTCATCAATCGCAACGTTCAGTTCATGCAGCATCGGGATATAGTCATCGATTCCGTCAATATATACCCGCAGTTCAAAGTTAAGACTGTTGTCGCCAAAGCCTTTGAAAACGGCATCCGCAGCGGGTTCGGAGATAGCCCGCGGATTTTTCCCGGCAACCTCCAAGAGCAGTTCTTTGGCCAATTTGGTATCGGAGCCGTAAGCGATGCCTACCGGTATCCGAATTCGGACATATTTATCCGAAAGCGACCAGTTGATCAGGCGGCCGACGACAAACTCTTTGTTGGGGACGATCAACTCCTTGCGATCCCAGTCGACGACAGTCGTCGCCCGGATGCGGATCCGCGATACGGTGCCGTTGATGTCGCCGATGGTGACCGTATCACCGACTCTGAACGGCCGCTCGAACAGGACGATCAACCCGCAGACAAAGTTTGCCACAATTTCCTGCAACCCGAAACCGAGGCCGACACCCAGCGCTGCAACCAGCCACTGCAAATTCCCCCATTTGATACCGATCTTATTGAAAACAAAAAGGATACCTATGGCTGTGATCGCGTATCGGCAAACGGATGAGTAGGCATATCGTGCCCCGGGATCCATCGGCAAACGATTCAACAAAATAACTTCCAGCAGGCCCGGCAGGTTGCGGCTGGCAATGATCGTTGTGACGGCCACAATGACTGCCATGGAGATGTTGGCCAGGGTAATCGGAACCGTTTTTGCGACGCCGTCCACCACCGTACTGTAACTCCAAAATTGGATATCCTGCAAAATGCCGAACGCCGGAAACACAGGCTCCCAGATGGTCCAGATGCCTGCCAGCGCCAAGATGACCAGAACCAGTTTCAAGAGCTTACGGGTCTGTTCGTCGATATCACTCATTTCGATGATGGTTTCCATCATCAGTGGCTTATTTGCACCACCGGCATCTGCGGCAGCTTCCGTGTCTGAGGCCGTTTTTATATGCAATTCCTGTTTTGCGATGGCTTTTTTTATTGCAATCCTGCGGCGGGCCAGCATAAGCATGCGAAGCGCCAGATCGTTGAAGACAATCAAAACCACTAACAGAAATGTGGTATCGCGGATAAGATTGCGTAATTCGATCGCTGAATAATAATACCCGATGAACTCCAGATAGAGAATGAGGAGCGGCACAAGGATGGTCAGGGGATACCAGACGTATCGCAGACGGCACAGCCAGCTTCGGGGGTGTTTTTCAATCAATACGGATGTGATGCCGCCTCTGAATCTCAGGACACGCGCGGCGAATATGGATACGGCTATGGCCTGGATCATGAGGGATAATTTGGCGAGTGCATCACTGTATTCAAATTGAGGCACTGTTACCATCGCTCCCAGGAAAAAGGAGGTCAACGTAACTATCGGGATCAGCCAGCCCAGATTGTGCCTCAGCGTTCGGCGGGCTGACTCCGGCCATTGAAAATGTGTCTGGGCCAGACCGCGTGGACGGCAGATATTGTAGAACAGGCCCATAGCGATCAGGGGTACGAGAGCGGTGATCAGACCACCGGCAATGCCGGCGCTGAACGGGGTTGCCTGACGCAGACTCGTCAATTGAATGGCCGGAAATGCCAGTAAAAACGGCCAGACAGCGGCCAGCGCCACCGTCAGCACCAGAGCTTTAATGGTCAGCAGGAAGGAATCTTCCACCCGCTGCTGGACGCATTCAGCGATATCCTTCAGTTTTTTGCGGGTCCATCTGCGACTGACGATCAGAAACAAACCGATTAGTAAACCGATTATCCAGACAGCCTTCTTTTGACGGAATGACCGGCCCAAATCCTCGAATAATTGGTCCCAGGAAGCCGGTTTGAAAAACCACCCCAGGGAGACTTGCAGCTTCTTGATGTCTCCGATACCCACCGGTTTGGAGCTGCGAATCCAGAGCAGATGCCGATCGAGTAGTTCACCGAAATCCTTGGCGGTATTGACCAGCTGTTGTTCGGTAAATTCAATATCCTGGATCAATTTAAAGCTCCGGTCGTTGCCGGATTTCAATTTTTGAAGGATATCGAGGCGATTGGTTACCAATTCCCGAATTTTCGAATCAAGTGACTTGCGGTCGACATCAGATAGAAAGCTGACGGAATCGATCACGCTATCCGCCAGGGCCTTGGGATCGGAAAGTTCACGCAGCAATTGATCCAACTCGATCTGCTTTTCACTGATTTCGCTCATTTTGATCTGGCGGGCCTCTGACCCCGCAAAATACTGATCGGCACTGGGCAGGTTCAGACGCTGCTGGCGCAGCGCCAATCCAATGGCCGCGGTGAGCACGGCGGATTCAACTCTCTTTTTTGCCGTTTCAAATTCCGCTTCCAGCGCTTTCAGACGGGATTGATAACCTGCATATTTTCCTGCCAGTACGGTTTCTTCCCGGGTAACATTTTCCAGCTCGGTACTCAGTTGAATGTTGATGTCAAACTGGTCCTGGACCATTTTGGGCAGCACGGGAACCTCGATGCTGGCGTCCTGGGCGTCCTGGGCGTCCTCCCGTGTCTGAGCGGCCTCCTGCTGGCGGCGTTTCTGAACTTGGGTCTGCCAGCTTTTAAACATTTTTTCGCGGCTTTCCACCCGCTTCAGGGCGACGTCTCGTTCGGTGCTCAACAATTCTACGATCAGATTATAGCTGCCTTGTCGCTGCTCGTTCAATCTAATTTCGGCGGTTAATTTTTCCCGCTCGGACTTGAGGCTTAGCACCTTAGAATAATTAAGTATGTCTGTCTCAGCAGCGCCGGATATAGATTCCAACTCCGTTTGGATGTCCATGAGCCGGCTGGTTGCGGTCGCGAGTTGCTCGGATGTTTGATTGATGACATTCTTTTCAGCCGTTAAGCGATCACTCCATTTCCGCAACCTGCTTTGAGCTGTTGCGAGTTCGGCTTTTTTCTGGGTAAGTCGCTTTTCGAGTTTTAAGGTGTTCATCTGCTGCGCGCGTGTCTCGACTTTTTCAGGCGCCATGAACGATTTTTTCAGCTCGGCCTGCAATATTTTCAACCGCTCAGGGGCTGTCTGGATGAGCTGTGAAAGTTCGTTTGCCTTTTTATTGGTGCTGAAGGCCAGCTCAATATCCGGAATCGCTCGGTCGATATATTTCAGACTCTCGGCTTTCACCATGGCATCGATATCCGTCATACTTTCGATCGCCATACGTCTGGATTTCAGCTCTTCAATGGTTATGGCCGGGGAGGGAGCAGCCGTTGATGGGGGAGTTGCTGTCTGCTGGGCCTGAATCTCCGGTAAAATCACCGGCAGCAACCATATCGAACTAACGGTAAGAAAACCGACAAGTTTTTTCATTATGTTCCGCATATTTTGTCTCCCGGGCACTGAAGATGTAACCCATATTCAGATTGAGGTATTCCGGAGCGGGAAGATTGATAAAAGGGTGATGTGCGCCGCCGATATATTACCATGAAAGACGTTGGGCGGGGCATCCGCTCCGCCTTCCCGGTTAAACAGGGCAAGATCGCTATGGCGGAAGCCTGCCTCACCAGTCAACGATTTTGATCATTTGAGCAAATCACTGTCAATTGGTTTTCAACTATGGTGATGAAAATCACAGATAACGTGGCTCTTGAATTTTATCCCATTTTTTTTTAAATAGATCAGCCGGCTTCCGGCTCGTAGAGCCTACAGCTCGGAGAGAGGCGAACCTTAAATCCAAATTCTAAAATCCGAAATCCACAATTTACGAGGAACAAAAGTGGGATCACTTTTTAAAAATAACCATGGGAAAGAAAACATGACTTTAACCAACCCAGTGTTCAACTCAATTGGGGTGTTATTCCACCATAAAAACAAGAAGCGCCTGATCGTCTTCAGCAGGCAAGCCATCGGCAAACCGATTGACATCCTCCATGATCATGGTCATACTCTTGCTAACATCATGGTCGCAGTCTTCAGCAAATTTCTGACATAGCCGCTCAACTTCGTAGCATTGCCCTTGGGGATTAAATCTTTCCGTGATGCCGTCCGTATAAAGCATCAGTCGATCTCCAGCCCGCAGCCTCGTTTGCGTCAGCGGCACCTCACCGTAGGGATCTATGGCCATGGGGAAAACGCCGTCGCACGGCAGCTCAATGGCTTTCCCATTTTCAGGACGATACAAAATCGGAGGGGGGTGGCCGGCCCGCGCGATGTTCAGCGTGAGGGATTTGGCATCATAAACAATGTAAATAGCGGTGATGAAGTTATTCTCTGAAAGATTGCACAAATGCGTATTTATACGTTTAAGCACCTTGTGCGGTTCAAGCGGCGGTTCCGGGTAGGACCTTAAAAGGGCACAGGTCATTGCGACCAGGACGGCCGCGCTGGTGCTGTGACCGGCGGCATCCGCCATCATAAATCCCCAATTGTTGTCGGGAAGCTGAATAATATCGTAATAATCGCCACCGGCGTAACGGCTGGTTTCGTAATGCGCCGCAAGCTTCAGACCTTCAATTTGCGGCAGTCGTTGGGGCAGCAGATTGCGCTGTTCTTCAGCCACGATTTGAAGTTCGTGCTCGAGCTCATCTCGCTTTTCCTGGACCTCGCGTTTTAGGCGGTAAATCGTCAGGTGGGTGTCGACCCTTGCAATCACTTCCTCCGGCTGAAAGGGTTTGGTAATATAATCCACTGCTCCCAGATTCAGCCCCTGGACCTTGTCTTTGGTATCGCCCAAGGCTGAGAGGAAAATCACCGGTATCTCCTGTGAAGTCGGATCGGCTTTCAGTTGACGGCAGACTTCATATCCGTCCATTTCCGGCATCATAATGTCCAACAGAATTAAATCCGGGTGTGCATTGCGGACAATCCTCAGGGCACTTTCACCATTTTTTGCGATCAAGAGATTATAAGCTCTGCCCTCCAACGTTCCCACCAAGACTTGCAAATTGGTGGGATTATCATCGACGAGCAAAACTTTTTCTTCATTCATTTTCTTTTTCCCCTTCCGAGTGCATTTCAAGGGCGATGGTTTGAAATTGATCCTCCGTTGCAAGAAATGCTTCTACCACTTTCGGATCAAAATGCGTTCCGGATTCTGCGATGATGATCTGCCGGACCTTATCATGGGGCATTGGCTCCTTGTAAACGCGTTTGCAGGTCAGTGCATCATAAACATCTGCCAGCGCAACCAGCCGGGCTGCTAGAGCGATCGCATTTCCGGTAATACCAAATGGATAGCCGCTGCCATCCCATTTTTCATGATGGCTCAAGGTAATTTCGATGGCCCGGGCCAGAAATGAGCTGGCGCCCCAATGATCCCTCATTTCCAATAGTGCATCTCCGCCGATAGCCGGATGATTCTTCATAATATCGCGCTCTTCATCCGTCAGACGACCGGGTTTGAGGAGGACGGCGTCCGGAATGCCAACTTTGCCGATATCATGCAGGGCTGCAGTCGTAGAAACCGTATTGATCCATTTTTCATCAAGTTCCGGATCGCTTTTTGACAATTCGCGGGCAAGGATGTCAACAAATCTGCAGATACGTTCCAGATGCTTGCCGGTGTCATCGTCACGGGCTTCCGTCAGTTTGGCCATGCCGAAGATGACGCCTTCACGACTTTTTAAGAGTTGCTGGCTGCGTTCGGCGACTTTGCGCTCCAGATTCTCATTCATGTCCCGCAGTTGTTCATTCTTGAGCGCCAGATCTTTTTTTAGCCTGTATATCGTGAGATGTGTGTTGACCCGGGCAATGACTTCTTCAGGTTGAAACGGTTTGGTGATATAGTCAACGGCCCCCAGATCCAGCCCGTGCACTTTGTCTGCTGTGTCGACAAGGGCTGTAAGAAAAATCACCGGAATTTCATGGGTGTCGGGATCCGTCTTCAGGCGACGGCATACCTCAAAACCATCCATCCCCGGCATCATGACATCCAACAGAATTAAATCCGGCAATGCTTTACGGACAATCTTCAAGGCAGTTTCACCATTTTTTGCGATCAAGAGATTGTATCCTTTGCCCTCCAAGGTTCCCGCCAAAATTTGCAGATTGGTGGGATTGTCATCTACGAGCAGGATGCGTTCGGGTTGCTGTTGGTCACTTTCAGATGATTTCATTTCTTCAGTCATATCGGTTCTCTACTGTTTTTCAAGTGTGTCTGCTAACTGTTTAATTGCATCAAAATCAAAATCTTCGGCGAATTGTATAATCTTATTACCGATGGGTGAACCAGATTGTGTTTGCGACGACAACTCTTCGGCCACAAATTTCAATTGGGTAACATCTCCCATGTCGGCAGCTTCCCGGATGCGTTTGGCTGCATCCCGTGCGAGCTCAGGCGGCAATGAGGCTATCACATCTTCGGTCGGCTCAACGGTGGGTTGATCCTCAGCGGATCCCAGCGTTCGAATGGATTTCAGGGTAAAGCCTATTTTCTTTTCAAGTTCGTTGAGTTTCGCATCCAACTCATCCCGCACTGGAAACTGTCTGTTTTTACCTTGTTTAACAAGTTTCTCCATCTCGATCGTGGCGGCATGCAGTTCGGTGGCTGCCAGATTTCCAGCCACTCCTTTTAAATTATGAACCAAACTGTGAGCCCGATCCATATCGTCCGCATCCAGTGCCTTTCTGATATCACCGGCCACCCGATCATAGTTGGCGGTAAAATCCAGCAAAAGCTTTTTATACAAACGGCGATTTCCCTGCAAGCGTAAAAGCCCTGCGGCAAGATCAAAACCCGGCAGGGCCTGCGGAAAAGAATTTTCACTGGGCGATGTCGGCACGGGGCCGGCGGACGTTTCCATTGTATCCAGAAAGTCTTCTTTCGAAATTTCGCTCGTCGGCTGCCGGGGGTGTCCCCGATTTTGGGCTGATAAAATCCATTTGCTGAGTGCTGCAAAAAGCTGATCCGGATCGATCGGCTTGGTGACATGATCATTCATGCCGGCTTTCAGACTCATTTCCTCATCACCGGCCATGGCATGGGCGGTCATGGCGATGATAGGAACGCCTTGGATTTTGGATTTTGGATCTCGGATTTTGGATTTTAAATCGGATTTCTTTCCATTTTCATTCCGCAATCCAAATTCCCAATTCCGAATTCGCCGCGTAGCGGCATATCCATCCATCACCGGCATCTGCACGTCCATGAGGACGGCGTCATAAGTTTCTGCTTGGACGGCTTCGACAGCTTCCTTGCCGTTGTTTGCCAAAGAAACCGTAAATCCGGCGCTTTCTAAAATTTCTTGGGCCACCTGCTGGTTAATTTCATTGTCTTCTACCAGCAAAATCCGTGCTGCCTGGATTTTTCCGAAGGCGGTGGCTTCTTTTTGTTTCGCTGCAAGCCGTGACGTTTCGGGGAGATCCTTCCCAAAGGCCTGCATAATTGTATCAAATAGCACGGAAGCGTTGACCGGTTTGATAAGAAAACCATCCAACTCTAACTTCTCGGCTTTTTGCATAACGTCCTCACGGCCGTAGGCCGTCACCATGATAATGGCTGGAATTTTGCTCAGACCCGTGTGGTTTTTGATTCTCTCTGACGCTTGAATGCCGTCTATCCCCGGCATCTTCCAATCCATGATCACCAGCTTGAAGGGTTGATCCGCGGCAGCGTTTTCAAGTTCGGCGATTCCTTCTTCACCGGATGCGGCCAAGGTCACCTCAAAGGATAAGGATTCCAGGATGTCCTGCAGGATTTCTCTCGAGGTGACATTGTCATCCACCACCAAGACTTTCATGCCCTTCAGATCCTGTGTGGGAGAAAAGTGCTGCTTGAATTTTTCTTTTCCCAATCCGAAGGCCGCGGTAAAGCTGAAGGTACTGCCTTGACCGGCATCGCTTTCCACCCATATCTCCCCGCTCATCATGGTTACCAGCTTTTTGCTGATCGCCAGTCCGAGACCGGTGCCGCCGTATTTGCGGGTGGTGGAGGTGTCGGCCTGGGTGAACGATTGAAAAAGTTTGGCCATTTGGTCCTTCGAAAGCCCGATTCCGGTGTCGCTTACCGAGAATTTCAAAGTTACCTTATCTTTGTTTTGTTCCAGCAGCTCAGTGGAAACGACAATTTCACCCGATCGGGTGAACTTGACCGCATTGTTCGCCAGATTGATTAAGATTTGTCCGAGCCGCAAGGGATCTCCAACCAGAAACCGGGGCACATTCTGAGCCGTTGCAAACAGGACTTCGAGATCTGGTTTCTCGGCAGCTTTTACGGTGACAAGGTTGGCCAGGTTGTCTAAAACGTCTTCGAGATTAAATTGTACGGACTCGATATCCAGTTTACCGGCTTCAATTTTGGAAAAGTCCAATATATCATTGATGATGCTCAGAAGGGAATTGGCGGAAGATGCGATTTTCGTCATATAATCCCGTTGCTTGGCGGTCAGATCCGTCTTTAATGCCAGGTGGGTCATGCCGATGACGGCATTCATGGGCGTCCGAATCTCATGACTCATATTGGCCAGAAAGTCACCTTTGGCCTTGTTGGCTTCATCCGCCGTCTGTTTGGCCTGAACCAATTCTTCTTCCATACGTTTGTTGGTGGTAATATCTCGCAACGACTCGATGGCGCCGGCAATTTCTCCTTCCGTATTGTAAAGCAAACCGGCGGTGGCAGACAGATACATGCCGCCGTCTCTCAAGTCAGGGTGATAGGATTCCGACATAAGAACATCGTCTTCTTTTTTAACGGACAAATATTCCTTTTCGTAGCCGTCATCCCATTTGCGCACCAGATCAATCAGAACCGGCCGTCTGACGCCGTAAAAGGGGAGGGCATATTCGTAATTACCCTTGCCGATCATGTCTTCTGCTTTGATGCCGAAAAGTTTCTCCATGGCCTGGTTCCAGGTGACGACCTTACCGTCATTATCGACCACCCAGGTGGGATCCGGCAGAAAGTCTATGATCTGAGCCAGGCGTTGTTGAGAGGTTTTTAATTCTATCGTGCGTTCTGCGACCAACTCTTCCAAATTGTCACGATGCCTTCTCAACTCGTTTTCAGATTTTTTCAGAGCCGTTTCCGATCCATGCAAGGTACCTATCATTTCGTTAAAAGATGTCGCCAGACTTCCGATTTCGTCGCTGGATCTAATATCTATCTGTTGCTCAAGATCTCCGGTACGGGTGATATGGTCGACACCGTCATCGAGCTTGGTCAGCGGTTTGATGACAAACTTTCCCAAACCAAACAGCGTCAGTGCGCTTAGAAGCAGAAGGCCGGCGGCCAGACCGATCATAATTTTGGAAACGAAATTCCGAATCACCTTATCAATCTCCGCCATTGATACGATCACGGCCAGTTTCCATTGCAAAAAAGGAGAGGTGTAAAAAAAAGCGTACTGCTTTTCAGAATCCTTTTCGAAGATTGAAAATCCCTCGCCGGCATTAAAGATGGCTTGATTTAATTTAGGATTGTAGGCTTCTAAGTTCTCAAACATTAAGGATTTATCCCGGCTCACCAGTATGGTTCCATGTTCATCCACCAAACTGATAAAACCGTTGTAATCCATTTCGATATCGGAAAGATGGTTCGTCAGATCCGTCAGTGTCAGAAAAATCCCCAGCACCCCGTAGGGATGTTGTTCATCGTCAAGCAGTGCGTTTACAAATCCGATGTTGACATCGGGGGTCGTTACCGAGCGAAACGGCGGTGTTCGCATAATTTTTCCCACATTTTCTTTACCCAATATATACCAGGATCGTTTGCGAGGATCATAGCGGGTTGGTTTGGCGCGCTTGTGAGATCTTACAAAGCTTCCATTTTCGCGTCCCATGGAGACGGAATGAACATATGGATGGGTGGTCCGATATCGATTAAATGCGTTGATAATCTTTTGTTCGAGGTCACCGATGTTGTATTGAAAAGTTTTTTCATCAGCCTGCAGAAAATTTGTAAAAGATTCATCATTTCTTGATCGGACCCAGTCGTTTTGTGCAATGGCATCTAGATCCTGCTCGATATTTTTGAAAAAATCGGTCAAACCGAAATCAATGTGTTCAAGCTGTTTACGGTAATTTTTCGAAATCGTTGTGATGATCATATTTCGCAGGGCCGAGGAGAGGAAGCTGCCCAAAATGATCAGAATGCATAAACTGGCACTGATAAAGAGCAACAATATCTTGTGCCTGAGTTTGAGTTTCATTGCGTTGTTCCTGTATATGAAAACCTTGGGATTAAAATCGACAGCCCAATTCAATCATATGCGTATTCAGAGACCTGGATTATGTTCATAGATAATGGCATTGGACATATGGTGCAGGCGATATCCCATCGGTATGACTGTTTTATTTGAAGTTTGGGAACACCGAAGTTGATCAATAAACCTTACTCAATGCGACAAGCCTGCAAATATACTAGAGGATGTAAGCTTGCCTTCCGCAAACGATGTACCAGACCATTTTCGTAGACCTTATGCGTATACCCTGTTCTCAAAACAATATCCGAAACCCGAAACGCGCAACCCGCAACCCGAATATTCCCTCCGGGGCGCAGGACGCTAATGGCTGGAGGCCGAGGCGGACGAAAGTCAGGAATCTTCGCCCTTCGCGCTGAAACTCCCTGATTCCTCGTCTGTCGCTGATGTCCGGTTGATATAATCGGTTCGCATGGCCGAACGGGCCAATTTCCCCGATGTCGTCCGTGGGATACTGTTGCGGGGCACTACCTCGATATTACAATCAATTCCAATCTCTGCATGAATCAGCCCGTGCAGATGTTTGACCAACTTGTCCCGGACTCCCGGTTTGTTATTGCGACATTCAATCAATAGAACCGCCAGTTCCGTTCCGTCTTTGCCAGGCACGGAAACTGCACAGGCATTGCGTATTTCCGGCTGCCGGTAAGCCAGGAATTCCAAATCCTGCGGCCATATATTGCGGCCACTGATAATGATCATATCCTTTACCCGTCCGGCAATCACCAGGGTATCCCCCACCCGATAAACAAGATCACCGGTATTGAGCCAGCCATCTTCAGATAGTACTTCGCGGGTCGTTACAGGATCGCCGAAGTAACCCTGCATGACGCTGGCACCCCTCACAAATAGCTTACCGCAGTGGCGTTCCGGTAACACCCGGTCAGATTCATCACGAATTTCGATTTCGTAACCCGGCAGGGGTTCACCGCAGTTGACAAAAAAAGTTAACTGCTGTTGGGAGTCGCCAGGCAAGGCGATATTGTGATCTGCCAGAAACTGCCGGTCCACGCTATCCATTTTAATGCCCCGACCAATGGGAGCAAAACATACTCCCAGCGAACACTCCGCCATGCCGTAACAGGCCGTGACGGCATCCAGTTTAAATCCGCTGGGAGAGAGAAGACCTGCGAATTTTTCAAGCGGCTCTTTGCGAATCATTCCCGCGCCCACCCCCGCCACCCGCCAGGCACTGAGGTCGTATTCGTGGTTTTCTTTGTGCTCAAGCCAGCGGGCGCACAATTCATAGCCGAACATCGGGCTGAAAGACAAGGTGCCGCGATTTTGTGACATGAGTTTCAGCCATAGCCAGGGGCGCATGGCAAAATCTGTTGTCTTCAAAAAATCCACCGATATCTGGGCCGTCATGGTTGCAAGCACCAAACCCACCAGTCCCATATCGTGGTAGAATGGAAGCCATGACACGGCGCGATCCCCGGCCTGCACTTTCAGGCCATCTTCAATAATGGCGGTCAGGTTGGCGAGAACCGCCTCATGGGTGATCATGACACCCCGCGGAAAGCGTGTGCTGCCGGAGGTAAATTGAATATAGGCCAGATCTTTGGGCCCCGACGGATTCAATTCGGAGCGATCTTGCGGTAAGGCAGCGAACATCTCCGGTGTTCCGACAAAGCGCAGGGTTAACCCTTTGCCCGCTTCCAACAGATACTCAGAAAATCCCTTGGGCGCGATGGCAACCGAGGCCCGGCAGCTTTCCATCAGCCTTTTCAACAAGGCCTCATAGGCCTGGCGACCGCCCAGAGAGTTGGGGGTCGGCAACGGGACCGGCACCATACCGGCATACTGGCAGGCGAAGAAATAAGTTATAAAATCCGTATCGGTATCGGCGATCAGGGCCACCCGTGAGCCACGCTCCAGACCCAGGGCGATAAAACGGCCTGCAATCGCCTGGGCCTTATTCTTCAATTGGGTGTAGGTTAAGACATCCTGCAATTGACCTTTGCTATTATAGAAATTAAAGCCGGTGTCTCCCCGGGCCGCATATTCTAAGGCTTCCACCAAAGTGGCGAAACCGCCGGCTTGCAGTTTTAATTTATTTTCGGTTGGTGTCGGTTTCATGATAGTGACCAATACCAGTAACTCAATTCATAAGCCACCTCACCTTGGCGGGATGAGAATTTAAAAGGTTCTACCGTTACCGCGATGGCATGCTTCATGGTGCAAACCTGATCGATGCCGGCGGCTTATGAATTGAGATAAAAAAGAATTTTTGCTTATTTATTACGGTTAATTGGTTTACGCCAGCCGAACAACCAGCACCAAATCCGACTGAAGCGAACAAGATATTGCCAATGATGAAGTTGAATCCTGACACCTTATA
>Ga0316187_10003866_pt1 | contig 13015 bp, 15 predicted proteins | sample CroRivburrow1_MG_FD_204927 | JGI IMG/M metagenome (GOLD analysis project Ga0316187, IMG submission 204927) | Coastal sediment microbial communities from Maine, United States - Cross River worm burrow 1 | ecosystem: Environmental > Aquatic > Marine > Coastal > Sediment | place: USA: Maine...
GTCCCTGATACTCAATTACCATCTCACCATCAACGGTAATCCCCAGCTCACGCACCCGCTGCGGATCCATATCCGGATTAACAAAGGCCAGATTCATGTTGTTTTTGTGCCGCTGATAACGCCCCATCAGCTCATTGATATGACGACGCAACAAACCGGTCTCGCGGGCAAAGGCCGTTACGACAATCGGGTCCGGCATTTTCTCCAGCACTGCAATACTGACGGATGACAAGGTATTCCGACCGCTGGCCGTCCAGTCAGCCTGATAATCGTAGCGCGTGCTCAACCATGCCAGCAACGCCACTATCATTAACAACAACATCACAAAAACGATATTATTCAAACGTAGACTGCGGCGCGTTTTATCAGTCACCTTCATTTGTCATACGGCCCGTTCAAGATTGCATCCGCTCGGCATCCAGACGCCGGACACTGAGCACCAGGAAGGTTATAATAAACAGCAGGTAATAAATAATATCCGCGCTATTAAAGGCCCCCTTTAACAGGGCCTCATAATGACGCACCAGTGACAAATAGGCCATGACGCCCTGTCCTGCTGAGGCATCAGAACTACCACCACCCCAGTCAAGAACCCATAATAACAACAAGGCACCAAAACTACTGATCGCGGCAATCGTTGGCTGCGCCGTTAGTGATGACATATATAAACCCAGCGCCGTAAAGCTGGCCAGTAATAATATCAATCCCAGACAGGCTGATGCCAGCATACCAAAATCCAGTGAGCCACCGACCAGCAATGACAGTGGCATCAACATAATCAAAACCACTATAAGCAATAAAAAGGCACTAATACCCAGAAATTTACCCAGCACAATTTCGGTCATTGACAATGGCGCCGAAAACAAAAGACTCAAGGTCTGATTGCGGCGCTCATCACTGATCAGACGCATGGTTAACAATGGAACCACCAGCAACAATATAATAGCCGCATTGCCAAACATCGGGGCAACAATGATCTCGGTAATACCGGGTACCGCCTGCATACCCGTCAGGCGCGCCTGAATCTGCATAAAAAACTCTATCTGCGAAAAAAACAGATAGGCCAGGATGACCTGCACCACCGCCAGAATTGTCCAGGCCAGTGGCGATAAAAACAGACTGCGCAACTCACGCCGGGCAACGGTCAACATCATCATGACACCTCCTGCTGCTCTACAACATGCTCGCTACAGGTGATATCAACAAACACCTGCTCTAATGACATGCGCTCCGGAGTCAACTCATACAGGGCCCAGCCAGCGGCAACGCTAGCCTCAACCAGCTGCTGTGCCGGATTATTCTGTGGGTCAAAATGTATCCGCATATATCCTGAGCTCGCAGGCTCAACCGCTGTAACCCCTGTTATCGCCAGTAACTCCTGCTCTGCGGGAGGGTTATGCATGGCCAGTAACAGGCTGGATGACTGCATGCGCCGGTCAAGCCCATCAATCGTGTCACTATATACCAGCTCACCCTTATCAATAATCTGAACCCGATCACAAACAGCCTGTACCTCAGGCAGGATATGAGTAGAAAGGATAACGCTGTGCTCCTGACCCAGCTCTCGAATCAAACTCCTGATTTCGCGTATCTGAATCGGATCCAGGCCTACCGTTGGCTCATCCAGGATCACCAGCTCCGGCATATGAATAATAGCCTGGGCAATACCTACCCGCTGCTGAAATCCCTTGGACAGATTTCCAATCAAACGCCGTCCAACCCCGGTCAGGCCACAACGCTCTTTGGCTGTATTAACCGCGGCCTTAAGCCGACCCCGCTCGATGCGATTCAGTCGCGCACTGTAAGCAAGATATTCATCAACAGTCAGTTCACGATACAGCGGCGGTTGTTCCGGAAGATAACCAATCTGTGCCTTGGCCTGACGGGGCTGATCCAGCAAATCAAAACCATTGATCTTTACCTGCCCGGCACTCGGTGCCAGGTTTCCCGTCATCATCTTCATGGTCGTGGATTTACCCGCACCATTCGGACCCAGAAAACCCAGAATCTCGCCCCGCGTAACAGTAAAACTAAGATCGGCTACTGCCCGGATCGGGCCAAAGTAACGTGATAACTGATCAACCTGTAACAGACTATTCATTAGCTTATTTGTAACGCAAAATTCAGGCTTTGCCAAGCAGGCACAGGGAAAATCACAACAGGAATAAAGTCGCCAGCCCCAGAAAAACAACAAAACCAACCACGTCCGTCACCGTTGTCAGCATAACGCTTCCACCCAGGGCAGGATCGGCACCGAAACGTCTCAGAATCATAGGGATCGTGGCACCGGCAAAGGCAGCACATAGCAAATTGATAATTATGGCCGCAGCTATCACCAGGCCAATCTGATAATCGCCAAACCAGGCCACCACTACCACGGCAACAATCGCGGCCCACAACAGGCCATTCAACATACTGACGGCAAGTTCCTTATACAGCAGCTGTCGTGAATTTGATGCCCCGACCTGCCCCAGGGCAATACCACGAATCACCAGTGTCAAGGTCTGGCTACCGGCAATCCCCCCCATGCTGGCAACAATGGGCATCAATACCGCCAGCACAACAATTTTATCTATAGTGTCCGCAAACTGGCCGATAACCCACGAGGCCAGCAGGGCCGTCAACAGGTTAATTCCCAGCCAGACACCCCGGTGGCGGGCACTAATCATAACCGGTGCAAACATATCATCCTGCTCATCCAGACCCGCCATACTCATCATCGTATGCTCGGCCTCATCACGAATCACGTCCACAACATCATCGATCGTAATACGACCAATCAGCTTTTGCCCTTCATCAACCACCGGCGCCGAAATCAGGTCGCGATGTTCAAACAGACTGGCAACCTCGCTCACCTTCATCGCCGCTGGAATACTCTCGGTCTCCCGGGACATAATCTCGGCAACACCCGTCGTAGGCTGCTGGGTCAATAATACCGCTACCGGCAACTGGCCCAGATAGCGATCCTCACGATCAATAACAAACAGATTATCGGTCATCTGCGGCACAGCACCCCGCAAACGCAGATAACGTAAAACAACATCGATGGTTACATCAGGGCGCACGGTGATGGTATCCGTGTTCATCAGGCCGCCAGCAGTATCATCCGGGTATGACAACACGGCCTCAAGTCGATGGCGATCCTGCTCATCCATCGACTGTAATACTTCGCTGATTACAGCACCCGGAAGATCACCGAGGATATCAGCCAGATCATCAGGCTCAAGTCCCTCAGTGGCCGCGACCAGCTCCTGAGGATCCATTTCCATGATAAGGCTGGCCCGCAGCTCGTCATTAACATGAATCAGGATATCGCCATCAAGATCAGGGTCGATCAATTCCCATAACAAACGCCGCTGCTGTTGTGGCATAGACTCCAGTAAATGTGCAATCTCTGCCGGATGCAGGCCATTAAGCATGGTGCGCACATTCACTATCGTGCCACGCTCGAGCGCGGACGAAAGAATGTTCAGGCGATTCTGCTTACGTTCCTGAGCAACCATGGAAGCCCTGCTAAATAAATTACACCACTGATCAAACCACAGCTGATCCCGCCCGCCATGATAACATGACGCGCCAGCCGCTCAATGAACCGGACAAACTAAAATCCCGGGAAATGAAATTAACCGCCGCTTAAACAACCACATCTGATACCAGATTGTTAATCTGATCTACCAGCCTACCTACATCCTCAGCTGAATGCAGCTCTCGTAAACCGGCAAAATCCTGCACCAGCTCAAAGGTATCACTATTATTGATTATCCGCTTAACCTCAAGCAAGGTGACGGCCTGCATACTGAACTCCCGCAAGCCCAAACCCAGCAACAACCGGGTGAAACGTGGATCACCGGCCATTTCTCCACACATTGAAACCGGGATACCCGCTACCTTACCGGCTTTAATCGTCATGCGAATCAACCGCAATACCGCTGGATGCAGAGGGTCAAAAAGATAATTAACCTCGTCATCAAGGCGGTCCGCTGCCAGGGTATATTGAATCAAATCGTTGGTACCAATAGAAAGAAAATCCAGGTAATGGGCAAAGACATCGGCCATTAGCGCTGCCGCCGGCACCTCCACCATACCACCCAACGGGATATCATTGGCCACAGCAATACCACGACCCCGCAGTAACCGCCTCTGCTCACCAATCAAACGCATCACCTGCCGTAATTCCTGCACAGTACTTAACAATGGAATCATAATTCGCACAGGCCCTGCCACAGAAGCCCTCAATATTGCACGAATCTGCGGCAAAAACAGCTCAGGATCATGTAAACATAAACGAATCGCCCTTAATCCCAGCGCCGGATTGGAATGACCTGTACTACTATGCCCCAGGGCTTCCAGCTGCTTATCAGCACCAACATCCAGGGTCCGGATCGTTACCGGCGCACCCTTCATGGCCCGTATCACCTTGACATAAAATTGATACTGATCTTCTTCCGAGGGTAAATCGTGCCGATTCATAAACAACATCTCGGTACGAAACAGACCGACACCAGCCGCATTGGCCTTATGAATAAGAGGGATATCGGCCTCCAGTTCAAAATTACAATGCAGGGTTATCTCACAACCATCCGTGGTCACCGCCGGCTGCTCACGCAACGACTCCAGTTGCTGAAGTCGTTTTTTTACCTCACTCATACAACGACGATAATGCTCTAACTCAGCCTTGTCCGGCGCCGCACAGACAACACCATTGCCACCATCGACAATCAACAAATCATGTTGCTGAAGATAACGACGCACCAGACGAACACCAACAATTGCGGGCAAGTTCAGGCTACGGGCCAGAATAGCAGTATGCGAATTAGGCCCGCCAAATTCGGTGACCAGTGCCGCTACACCCTGCTGATGCAAGGCAATCAGCTCATCCGGAGACAGCTCATCCGTAATGACAATACCACCCTTAAGCCAGCGCCGCTGTGATTCCTGGGCCATATCCGGCTGTTCAAGAAGATTACGCAGGATACGTTCAACCACATAATTGACATCATCCTTGCGCGCGCTCAGGTAGGGGTCGTCCATTTCCTCAAAGGCTGCAATCAACATATCGCGCTGCAATTTCAGCGCCCACTCGGCATTACACTGGTCTTTTTTGATGGTACGGATAGGCTTGTCGACCAGCTGGGAGTCTTTGAGCATTAATAGATGGGCATCGACAAAACCGGCAATATCTGCAGAAGCATGCTCAGCAACCCGCTTGCGTACCATCTTTAGCTGCTGCCGTGTTTTCTTCAACGCCGCACGATAGCGGGCCACCTCCTCGTTCAACAGTGGCCGCGGAATAATGAATTCACTGACCTCCACTTCATCGTGCTTCAATAGATAGGCCTTGCCAATGGCAATACCCTTTGAAACACTAATGCCGTTAAGTGCAAGACCCATTAATAATTCACCTCAAACAAGCTATAACCCCTACGTAACAACAGGCCATTACTCATTCTCACCAAAGCGCTGCTGCATCAGAAGCACAATACTGGATAACGCTACCTCCTCATCGTCACCATCAACAATCAGCTCGAGCGTGACACCCTGAGATGCCGCCAGCATCATGACACCCATAATGCTCTTGCCACTAACACGCTTACTGCCACGCACCAGCACAACATCACTATCATATTTTGAGGCCATCTCCACCAGTTTGACTGCGGCACGCGCATGCAGGCCCAGCTTATTAACAATAGTTATAGATGCCGTTAACACAGATCACACTTCGCTCTCTGGCTCATAAATAAAAATACCATCACGTCCGCCATCAACAGCCTTTTCAACCAGAACAGGCATTTCCTGATCGGCATAATTTAACAAGCGTATCAGCATCGGTATATTCAGACCGGCAATCATAACCAGACCATTAAAATCCTGAACCAGCCGCGCAGCGATATTGCTGGGCGTTGAGCCAAACAGATCAGTCAGAACGATAACATTATCACCACCAAGATCAGCTATCATTTGCCGCGCCTGATCCAGCAATTCAGACGGGTCATCATCGGCTGTAACAGCAAGACATTTGGCCGCTACCGGACATTTGCCCAGTGTCTCTACTGCCATAGCCAACATCGCCTCACCCACACGCCCATGCGTAATCAATAATACGGCCGTCATGGCGCCAATTCCCTGTGTCTGATAAGAACCTGATCGTCACGCTGACTGAAATAATCCGCCAAACGCTCAACCAGATAAACTGAACGATGCTGCCCACCCGTACAGCCCAGGGCAATAGTGATATAGCTACGGTTCTCAGCCTTAAAGGCTATAATCCATTTTTCCAGAAACAGGCGAATATCATCATACATAGACTGGACTGAATCCTCGTCCTGCAGAAAATCAATAACCTCCTGATCGCGACCACTGAACAGGCGCAAATGCGGATCCCAGTGCGGATTAGGCAAACAACGAACATCAAATACAAAATCCGCATCCTCCGGCGCCCCATGCTTAAAACCAAAAGACATGAACTGAACTGACATAGCGGCGACGACATGATTAGCAACGCGCTCTCGCATCAACGCCCGCAACTGATGCACATTACTGCGACTGGTATCAATATGCAGGTCGGCATCTACGGCGATCGGACCCAGCAGCCTACGCTCAACAGTTATAGCCTCAGCCAGTGGTAAACTATCCCGTGTCAAAGGATGCTTGCGGCGCGTCTCACTAAAGCGCTTCAGCAAAACTGCATCATTAGCCTCGAGAAATACAATTTCTGTCTCTATATCACGTCTACGAATCGACTCCATTACTGTACGAAAACCTTCCAGTTCTTCTTCGGCAGTACGCGAATCAATGCCCACAGCCACATCAACCATTTCCCGCGTACTCTGCCGCGCAGCCATCTGCACAGAAAATTCCAGCAATAGACTAATAGGCAGGTTATCGACACAAAAATAATTCATGTCTTCCAGAGCCTGCAATGCAATACTCTTACCTGAGCCGGACAGACCACTTACCACCAGCAGCTTCACGCCTGATCTCCATTCATAATGCGTCGCTGCCGATCAATAAAGTCCTGAGCTGCATCATAACCCTTCAGGTGTTGAATATGATTTAATGCCGCCCCCTCTACCAGCACCGCCAAATTTCTACCCGGAGCCACAGGCAATATGATTTCCGGAATCTCGACATCGAGTATCTGGCGCATTTTTACGCTACCATGCAAACGATCAACCTCCCATACGGCATCCTCCTGCATATCCTCAAGCCGTATAATCAAACGCAGATGTTTATTTTTCTTTATTACATTATCGCCAAACATCGCCCTGACATTCAGAACCCCCAAACCCCGCACCTCCAGAAAACCATCCAGAACACGTGGACAGGTACCATTAATCGTATCCGGTGCAATATGGGAAAATTCGGGGGCATCATCGGCAATCAATCGATGACCACGGGTTAGCAAATCCAGGGCCAGTTCACTTTTACCCATACAGCTATTGCCGGTAATCAGCACACCAATACTCATCACGTCCATAAAAACGCCATGCATAGTAATTTTTTCGGCCAGAAGATTGGCCAGATAATACTGCAGGTGATTGATTAATTTATGACCGGGCAGAGAGGATGAAAACAAGGCCGTTCCTGTTTGCTCTGCCAATCGCAGCAACTCATCTGGAACCGGCGCCGAATCGGCAATAACAATGAATGCCGGCTGGTCGGCAAACAACTGCGCCACCGCATCCTGATGAGAATTCTTTCCCAGGCCATCAAGGTAAACAAGCTCATCATGGCCCAGCACCTGTATCCGATTAGGGTGACTCAGATTCATGTGCCCCACCAGCGCACCTAGATGCCTGCTAACACGCAAATCAACGGGAATACGTAAGGTACGATTGTGGCCAGCCCGGCCGGCTACCCACTGCAAGAAAAGCTGCTCCTGATGACTGGCAAACAGCCCTCCGGTTGTCAGCAAGTCATCCATACCCCTCTAATGCTCCACTCCATCCATACCTTCAGCACCGGACAAATCCCACATCGTCAACAGTTTGTATAGCTCATCCTGTTCTCGAACATCACGCAAACGCTCACAAATCACTTCATCACTAAATAGTTCGGCAAGTCTGGCCAGAATTTCCAGATGCTGTCCTGCCGAGTTTTCCGGAACCAGCAAGGCAAAAAACAAGGTGACAGGCTCATTATCCGGCGCCTCATAGTCAATACCATGCTTAAGCTGCAGAAAAGCACCTACCGGCTTACTGATTCCACCCAAACGACCATGAGGTATAGCTACTCCATGACCAAGTGCGGTGCTACCCAGACGTTCACGATTAAGAAAACTGCCAAACACCTCCATCTGCGTTAAACTCGGATCATCCTTGACAATCAAATCGCTCAATAGCTCAAGCACACGCTTCTTGCTATTGGCATTACCGCGACATGCTATATGATCACGGGAAACAATATCTGCGATTTCTGTCATCATTTCTATCCCGTACTATGGATCAATCTGACCAACATCACTGTTACGGTGATAGTTGGTCTGTTTTTCTTTATGCTTGATAATCTGGCGATCAAGTTTGTCCACCAGCGCATCAATGGCTGCATACATATTCTCATCCCTGGCCTCTGCAAACAATTCACCACCAGTTATATGTACAGTCGCCTCAGCCTTTTGAACCTTCTTTTCTACCGATAAAACAACATGAACATTACCAACATGATCAAAATGTCGCTCTATTTTTTCCAGCTTTCCCGTTAAATAATCACGCAGTGAAGCTGTAATTTCTACATGATGGCCACTTAAATTAATCTGCATATTTACACCTCTTATTATCTATATCAGTCGTTTACGTTCGCTTGATGAAGGAATCGCTATGGATTCACGATATTTGGCTATTGTACGCCGCGCAACATTTATCCCCTGCTCTCCCAATATTTTCGCCAGCTTACTATCACTCAGCGGCTTGCGCGGTTCCTCATCAGCAACCAGCTTCTTTATCAATGCCCGAATTGCCGTAGCCGAGCATTCACCACCAGAGCTGGTAGCCACATGGCTGGAAAAAAAATATTTCAATTCGTAGACGCCACGTGGCGTATGCATATATTTCTGGGTAGTTACCCGCGAAATAGTTGATTCATGCATATCAATGGTCTCAGCAACATCATGCAACACCAGCGCCTTCATTGCCTCGTCACCCTGTTCAAGAAAATCACGCTGACGCTCAACAATACAGGTTGCCACTTTCAACAGGGTCTCGTTACGGCTTTGCAGGCTCTTGATAAACCAGCGTGCCTCCTGCAACTGATTTCGCATATAAGTGTTGTCAGAACTATTATCAGCCCGCTTTACCAGACCGGCGTAACCGGCATTAACACGTAACCGCGGCATGGCCTCGGCATTTAATTCAACCCGCCAGACATCATTAACCTTACGTACCACTACATCCGGTATTATATATTCGGCTGCCTCACCCGCTACCTGACTACCGGGCCTTGGATTCAATGACTGAACCAGCATGACAACTTCACACAGGTCCTCTTCAGACAACTTCATCCGTCGCATCAGCTGATTAAAATCACGGCTGCCAAGCAAGTCCATATGTTCGCCAATCAATTCACGGGCCTGATCCAGCCATGGTGTCTGCTTATCCAGATGATATAACTGTACCAGCAGACACTCGCGCAAATCACGCGCCCCCACACCGACTGGATCAAAGGTATGAATTCGATGCAGAACGGCCTCTATCTCATCAAGCTCCAGCGTCTCTGTATTGCTATCACTATCACCCTCAATATCCATCTCGGACATAACTGCATCACGGATATCTTCCAGGCTCGTCCGTAAATAACCCTGCTCATCTATAGAGTCAATTAATACCTCGGCGATCAACATATCACGCTCGGTAAATTGTGTAAGACGCATCTGCCATATCAAATGCTCTTGCAGCGTTTCACTGTCACCACTTTGATTTTCGTAATTAGGACCGTCGCCACTGGCAGAGGAACTACCAGGGGAACTACTCAATGGCTGACTCTCAAAGGTATCTTCCCAGGAACTATCCACGGGTAATTCATCCGGAATTTCAGACACCGGCGAATCGACGGTCACTTGTTCGGCAGCAGATTCTCCGGCCTCAGCAAATTCATCATTAGCATTACTGGTTTCGGTCGCCTGACTATCACCAGCACCAGACTCTTCCTCTGTCTCTAACATAGGGTTGGAATCCAGGGCCTGCTGTATCTCGGCCTGCAGGTCTACCGTTGACAGCTGTAACATGCGAATTGCCTGTTGCAGCTGTGGTGTCATGGTCAGACTCTGCCCCATGCGCAGCTGTATAGACTGCTTCACGACACCTTCACCCGCCGATTATAAAAATAGTTATTCATCTATGTCGATTTTACCTCAAACAGAACAGCAATACAGCGTTATAAATGGAAACTCTGGCCCAGATACACATCTCTCACCTGCTCATTGGCCAACACCTTTTCCGGCTCACCCTCGGCAATCACTTCGCCTGCATTTACAATATAGGCTCGATCACAAATCCCTAACGTCTCTCTGACGTTGTGGTCGGTTATCAGAACGCCAATCCCACGCTCTTTCAAATGATTAATAATACGCTGAATATCAATAACCGAAATAGGGTCAACACCGGCAAAGGGTTCATCCAGCAGAATAAACTTTGGTTCGGTCGCCAGGGCCCGGGCGATCTCAACACGCCGACGCTCCCCCCCCGACAGACTCATACCCTTACTGGCACTCAAGTGAACGATATGGAGTTCTTCCAGCAGACCGGCCAACTGGCTTTCAATGGCCGAGTTATCCAGATCAGCGCGAGACTGCAATATAGCCCGGATATTATCGGCAACCGACAGCTTACGAAATACCGAGGCCTCCTGGGGAAGATAACCCAGGCCCAAACGGGCACGTGCATGCATGGGAACACGAGTCAGGTCCTTATCACCCATCGTAATGGCCCCCTTGTCACAGGGAACCAGGCCAACAATCATATAAAAACAGGTCGTTTTACCTGCTCCATTAGGCCCCAGCAAACCAACCGTTTCACCACCATTAACCCGCAATGATACGTCACGTATTACCTGTACATCACGATAACGCTTGGAGACATGCTGTACTGCCAATACCGTCAAGGCTGCCCCGTCCCTTTACTTTCCGTTTCAGACTTGTCTGTTTTTGGCTGAATTACGATATGTACCCGACTATCCTGTTTTTCGTCGCTACGGGCAACCACCGTTTCACTTTTCAAATGATATTCAATCTGATCTCCGCTGAATTCATTGCCACCCTGCCACAACCTGGCATCACCGTGTAAAAACAAGCGGTCACTACTGGCCAGGTACTCCATTTTACGGGCCACTGCTCGCATCTCCCCTTTTTCTGCCTCCAGCTGCTGACGCAGATGAACAGGCCCGCCATGGGCTACCACCTTATGCAGGCGCCGCTCCTTTTCAAACACAATAATCTTATCTGCCTGGAATTGAATACTACCCTGAGTAAAATTTACCGAACCCCGATACTCGCTAACACCACGCAGGTCATCGACCTCCAGCTCATCCGACTCTATATATATGGGCTGCTCGCGGTCACTATTCAGCGCCATAAGTGGACTACTAAGTGATAACAACAACACAGCAACTAGATTAATCAGATGGCAACGCATATTCACCTCTAACCCGGGAGATCAAGTATAAATGCCGCTGCCGGAAATTGATACGCAACCCCTGCGCCCGGGTAACACCAAATGGCTGTCTTATCATCACCTCCTGGTCGCTAACGGCGTACTCCTCTGCGACATTGACATCCAGGCTCTCGGTTTCCAGGGCCAGGCCCGTTATCTCCCCGTCGTCACGATGAATAGATACATTTCCCTGCAAATGGACAAAATCGCCATTACTCTCCGCCTGTGCCTGCTGTGCGGTAACAACCCATCGCCCCCCATCGGCAACTACAATTTCCAGCCGCGGCTGCTCAACCAGGGCTGAATCGGTGTCCGGATAATGCGTCATGCTCAGGCCGGTCATCCGATAACGAGGCGAACCATCATCTGCCGCCACAACCAGACTGAAATCATCAAGAAAATAATCCGGTTCATGGCGCAATAAAGGCTGAGGGGTAAACAACAAATCTTCCGGACCACGCGACAACCACCAGGCCAGCATTGCCGCCAACAGAATCAATATCAATGAAAAACGCCGCCGCCTGAAAACACTGGCCATTACAGCATTCCCTGACGCTGCAACCATGGCCAACGGAACTGCGACCCAGAATTATCAAAACCAGCCATGTCAGGCCGGTATATCAATATAATCCTGCAAACTGGCATCCAGAGTTCCCTGCGCCATCATAATTAACTCGCATACCTCACGGGCCGCGCCACGCCCACCCGGCTGACTGGTTTGCCAATGGGCATGTTTACAAACCAGGGCATGGGCATCCTGAACTGCAATCGCCAGACCCACCCGACACATTATCGGCAAATCAACCACATCGTCACCCACATAGGCCACCTGTTCAGGCTCCAGTCCCAGCTTCCCGATCAGTTCTACAAAGGCCGGTAACTTCTCCTGTTGCCCCTGATAGACATGTTCTACCCCCAGACTCTTCATGCGATGCTCGACCACCTCCGATGTCCGGCCGGTAATAATTCCGAGCTCAACGCCACTACTCTGCAACATCTTCATACCGTGCCCGTCACGCGAGTGAAAGGCCTTTATCTCACGGCCATCGGCATCAATAAACAGACTACCATCGGTCAACACTCCATCAACATCGAAAATCACCAGGCGAACCCTGGCCGCCCGCTCACTAATTTCCCGCATATCCCATCCTCAATGACACCCGACATCTCATCAAACAACACCCGCACGTAATAAATCATGCATATTCAGCGCACCAATCAAACAATCATTTTCATCAACTACCAGCAATGCATTGATCTTATGTTTTTCCATCATTTGCAGGGCCTCGGCGGCGAGCATACCCTGGCGGGCTGTCTTGCAACCGGTCGTCATCACCTCATTGATAGCCACCTGATGTACATCGACACCATGA
>Ga0316187_10003867_pt1 | contig 13011 bp, 8 predicted proteins | sample CroRivburrow1_MG_FD_204927 | JGI IMG/M metagenome (GOLD analysis project Ga0316187, IMG submission 204927) | Coastal sediment microbial communities from Maine, United States - Cross River worm burrow 1 | ecosystem: Environmental > Aquatic > Marine > Coastal > Sediment | place: USA: Maine...
TGGCGTCTCCCGCGGGTTCGCACTCGGCCGGGTATACCTTCTGACCCGTGGCAAGCCCGAAGTCATTGAGTACGCTATTCCACGTCCCTATGTGGCGGAGGAAGTGGAGCGGTTTGAACATGCGGTGGCCGAGGCCAAGGCGCAACTCAAGGCGGTGCGCGCCCGAATCCCGGACAATGTACCTGCCGACATCACCAGCTTCATCGACACCCATCTGCTGATGCTCGAGGACTCGTCCTTGACCGTTGCACCCGCGACCCTCATCCGGGAACGGCAATGCAACGCCGAGTGGGCACTGAAAACCCAGCGAGATCGGCTGATCAGGGTGTTCGACGCGATGAACGACCCCTATTTGCGGACCCGTCGGGACGACGTGGATCACGTGGTCGATCGTATTCTTCGGGTGCTGGTCAGCGCCGAGGATGAGGCGGCCTCGGCCCAGGGCGACGGCCGCCTGAAAGGACGCGTCATCGTGGCCGACGACCTGACCCCGGCGGATACGATTCTGATGCAACACCAGGGCATCACCGCATTCGTCACCGAGCACGGAGGGCCGCTTTCGCATACCGCGATCCTTGCGCGAAACCTGCGCATCCCGGCGGTCGTGGGTATTCGCCACGCCCGCAGTTCCCTGAGAGATGACGAAACCGTGATCGTCGATGGCGAGCAAGGCGTCGTGTTAAGCGCCGAGGACGATCTGGTGGTGGCCCACTACCGGCACCGCCAACGCGCGAGCAGGCGCGAGCGGGCTCTTCTGGGCAAACTGAAAACGGCGCCGGCGGTGACCCGCGATGGGGTCAAAGTCGCCCTGCACGCGAACATCGAGCTGCCCGGCGAGACTCAACTGGCACTGGAGGGCGGTGCCACCGGAGTGGGTCTGTACCGCACGGAGTTTCTGTACATGAATCGCGTCGATGCGCCAGAGGAAGAGGAGCACCTGGAAAGCTATCGGCAGGTGGTGGGGGCGCTGGACGGGCACACAGTCACCATTCGAACTCTGGATCTGGGCGCGGACAAGCAGGTGGATGGTGGCGGCGGAAGCGGGCCGATCGCCACAAATCCCGCGCTGGGGCTGCGTGCGATCCGACTCTGCCTGCATGACCTGGCTTTGTTCAGACCTCAACTGCGCGCCATCCTGCGGGCCTCCGCCCTGGGCCCGGTGCGGATGATGATTCCCATGCTGTCCAGTTTGCACGAGGTGCGTCAGGTGCTGCGGCTGGTGGAGGAAACCAAGCAGGCCCTGCGGGACGAAGGCCACGCGTTCGACCCACGCATGCCGGTGGGTGGGATGGTGGAAGTGCCCGCTGCGGCGGTGTCGGCTCGACTGTTCAGCCGTTTGTTGGGATTCCTGTCCATCGGAACCAATGACCTGATTCAATACACATTGGCCATCGACCGTATCGACGAGCAGGTGAATTACCTCTACGACCCCCTGCACCCGGCGGTACTGCAGCTTATATTCAGCACCATCCAAGCAGGACAACAGCAGGGTATTCCAGTATCGATGTGCGGCGAAATGGCCGGGGACCCCCGCTACGCCCGACTGCTTTTGGGTCTGGAACTGACAGAATTCAGCATGCACCCTTCGGCCATACTGGAAATCAAGAAAATCATTCGCGACTCCCACGCGGGTGAACTGCGCGACCTGGCCCGACGTGTTCTGAACTGCACCGATCCGGATGAGTTTCCGGAGCTGATGTCGTTGCTCGCCCACTGATACCGCCGGGTTTTCCTGTCGGCCCAGGGCAAGCGGACGTGGACCGGCTCCTGTCGACTTAGATAGACTGCTTATAGATGGCAGAGCAGCCCTGCCGGCGTCTTACCTATCCTAAGACCCAGCCTATGTAAGCCCTCAGACCGCCCCAGGAAACCATGGCCGAACCCGCACCTCCAACCGAATCAGACCTGCATAGGCGCCGGCTGACGGAAGTCCTCGAGAGTGGCACTCGGAATCAACTGGTGGGTTTGGTGAATGCCCTCCATCCAGCCGAGATAGCCGATCTTCTGGAGTCTCTTCCGCCCGCCCAACGGGAGGCGGTGTGGGAGTTGGTGCCCTCGGACATGGACGGTGACGTGCTGGTGCACGTCAACGACGAAGTGCGCTCTGGCCTCATGGACGGCATGGATTCAAAAGAAATCCTCGCCGCCGTGGAAGGACTGGACGTGGACGATGTGGCGGATCTGCTGCAGGATCTGCCCGCCGCCCTGACGCGGGAAGTCCTGAATGCGATGGACCGCCAAAACCGGCAACGGGTGGAGGCGGTTCTTCCCTACCCGGAGGACTCCGCCGGTGGCCTGATGAACACCGACGTGGTGACCGTACGCGCCGACGTCACCCTGGAAGTCGTGCTGCGCTATTTGCGCATGCGCGGCAGTTTACCGGAAGTCACCGATCGCATATTCGTGCTCAGCCGCAGCGAACGCTTCGCGGGCACCCTGAGCCTGACCAACCTGCTCACCCACGATCCCGAGTACACCGTAGCGGAAGTAATGGAACGGAACCAGGAAACGGTTATGGTGGATATGCAACAACAGGAAATCGCCAGGCTGTTCGAAACCCACGACCTGATCTCGGCCCCGGTGATCGACGCCGACGGCAACCTCCTGGGCCGCATCACCGTGGACGACGTGGTGGACGTCATCCGAGAACAGGCCGAGCACCAGATTCTGACCATGGCCGGCCTGGATGAGGAGGATGACATGTTCGCGCCGGTCATTCTGAGCAGCCGGCGCCGTGCCGTATGGTTGGGCGTCAATCTGATCACCGCCTTTGCTGCCGCCTGGGTGATCGGCTTGTTCGAAGCCACCATTGAGCAGGTTGTCGCGCTGGCGGTGCTGATGCCGGTGGTGGCCAGCATGGGCGGTGTGGCCGGCAGCCAGACCCTGACCCTGATGGTCCGAGGCCTGGCCACGGGTCAGGTCAGCGGCGCCAACGCCATCTGGCTGCTCAACAAGGAACTGGCGGTCGGAGCGGTCAACGGTTTGCTCTGGGCTTTCGTGGTCGCAGCGATCGCCGTGGTCTGGTTTGGTGACCTTAGGATAGGGGCCATTATCGCGGTGGCCATATTCATCAACCTGCTTTGCGCGGCGGTGTCCGGCGTCGGCATCCCGATGTTGCTGAAGCGCCTGGGGGTAGACCCGGCGCTGGCCGGCAACGTGGTCCTCACCACGGTGACCGACGTGGTCGGTTTCATGGCGTTTCTGGGTCTGGCCACGGTGTTTCTGCTTTGACCGCGAAAGAACCGCTCGATCTGTTGGTGATCGGCTCCGGTCCGGGCGGATATCGGGCCGCGGTTTTGGCTGCCCTGCGCGGGCTCAAGGTGGCCATCGTCGAACGCGACCAGTGGGGCGGCTGCTGCCTCAACCGGGGCTGTGTTCCCAAAAAGGCCTGGCACCACAGCGCCCGTATTCTCAGCAATCAAGCACGCTACGCAGAACGGGGAATCGAGGGCACGCTGCGGGGCGACCTGGATCAGGCGTGGCGGCATCAGAAACGGATTGTCCACCGGGTGCGGGACAACTATGTGGATTATCTGCAGCGTCTGGGCGTTGATGCGTTGCAAGGTAAGGCCCGGTTTCTGGCACCGGATCGCGTCGCCATTGCGCAGGCTGACAGTACGGACACATTGACGGCGCGCAATGTCATCATCGCCACCGGCAGCCGCCCCAATCCACATCCGCTCATCCCAACAGTTCCGGGGCGAATACTGAATTCCGACATGCTGTTCGATCACGGGCCGCCAGCAGGCAAACGTGTTGCGCTTATTGGCTCTGGCGTAGTCGCCACGGAATTCGCCTTCATCCTGTCCGCCCTGGGGAAAACGGTCAGTTGGGTTTCACGATCCCCCATGCTGCGCCGTGCGCACTTCAGCGCCCATGCCATGTCCGCCCTTGAACAGGCCCTACGGAAGCAGAACATCGTGCTGCGCAGTGACGCCTTTCCCCTGCGCGTGGATGCCCAGCGGGAACCACTTGAAATTCACCTGGCCGACGAAGAGATTTTCGAGGTGGATTGGATATGCCTGGCCACAGGGCGAACACCCAACTCCGATGGCTTGGGACTCGACGCAGCGGGCGTCGAATGCGACCCGCAAGGTTTTGTTCTACGCAACCAACATTTGCAAACTCAACAATCTAACATTTTCGCCATAGGCGATTGCGCAAGCGTGGAAATGACCGCAAACCATGCCTTGGCCGATGCCACGGTCGCGGTGGAGAACATTGTCAACGGCGCGCACCTCAGGCGGGCGCCGGAACGGGTACCACTTGTGGTCTACAGCGCCCTGGAGATCGCCAGGATCGGGCTGGATGACGACAGCGCCGAGGATCAGGGCCATGAACCGGCTGTCGGTTTTGCGTCCTTCGAAACCAATCCCTGTGCCCTCGGCCAGGATGACGCCCAGGGCTTTGTCCGGCTGCTGGCCGATATGGACAGCGGCGCGCTTCTGGGCGCCGAAGTGGTTGGCGACGGCGCCGGCGAACTGATTCACCTGTTGTCGTTGGCGCCGGATCGGGAATCCGCGCTGCGGTGGTTGGCGGAAGGGGTCTACAATCACCCGACCCGAGCGGAGGAAATGCTGAACGCAACCGAGACGCTGGCCGCGCGCTGGGGCTTGCTGGAACAGGTGTTTGGGACCGGTGTGTCCGACGCCACAGCCCCGCCCCGCCCGGTCCAATCGAGTTGAGCATGCCGGACGAGATACCTGAACGGGACGACACGCAACCCAGCAAGTCGCAACGCAAACGCGATGCGCACGCCGTCCATGAGCTCGGCGTGAGGTTGGTGGAGTTGCCGGAGCGCGGCCTCAAGCGACTGGGTCTGGAAACGGACCTGTTGCAGGCGGTGAGGGCCGCACGTGAAATGCGGGCCAGGGGCGCACGAAAGCGGCAGATTCAATTTATCGCCCGTCTGCTTCGGCAGATTGACTGCGCGCCCATGATCGCGGCACTGGACAGTCCGAGTCCCAAACCGGCGGGGAATCCAGACACTCGAGCAGCGCGGGAGGCCTTGGTGGAACGGGTCCTGAACGCCGACGAGAAAGCGATTTATGCGCTGTGCGCGGCGCATCGGACATTGGACCGTGGCAGGCTCCGCCAGCTGATCCGACAGGCAAAGCGAGGTATAGGATCCCCCGATGACACTGCACCCAGCGCTGCCGTATCCGCCCGGGCGGCGCTCGCCCGATACCTTGCCGGGGTCGATCTGGATACGCCGTTGGCGTAGTGGCCTGTTCCGTTGCCCCAATCGGATGTGGCTGCCTTGAAACGGGCGTTCATGGTACCGCAGAGTCCTGCAAACGGGTCATTGCAAGGCGCTGAGGCAAGGCTGCAGTTGGGCAGAATCAAACTGGAATAAAGAACCGGGGAGAAAGCCCGGGTGGCAAGTTGGCGGACGTCTGATGTGGGTTAGAGCCGGCGATGTGCCAGCACCGGCATGCGAGCCCGGATCTGAGCCTGTTGGGCCTGATCGATACTGGCCAGAACCACCCCCGACCCCCGTGGCAGGCGGTCCAGAACGGTACCCCAGGGATCGCATATCAGGCTGTCGCCGTGGGTTTCCCGCCCATTGGCGTGGTAGCCGCCTTGCGCGGCCGCGATCACGTAGCAAAGATTTTCCACCGCCCGGGCGCGCAGCAGGACCTCCCAGTGGGCCTGCCCTGTCACGGCTGTAAAGGCCGCCGGCACCACAAGCATTTCGGCCCCACGGCCGGCCAGTTCCCGGTAGAGCTCGGGAAAGCGCAGGTCATAACACACCGACATACCAATCCGGCCCAACTCTGTGTCCACCACCACCCGTTCGGATCCCGGCTCCACCTGGGCAGACTCGCGGTAGCAGCTCCGGGCATCGTTTACCTGGGCGTCAAACAAATGGATTTTGTCATAGCGCGCCACCCGCTCCCCCGCCGGGGAAAACAACAAGCTGGCCGCACGTACACGATCCGGATCCGTGGCGATCAGGGGATGGGTGCCGCCAACGATCCAAACGCCGTGGGCACGCGCCTGCTGCGCCAGAAACGCTTGCACACACCCGTCACCATCGCGCTCGCGGGCGCTCAGAATATCGGATTCGCGCATCGGCATCAGAGCGAAATTTTCCGGCAGGACAACCAGCCGCGCACCTGCCTGGGCTGCCCAACGGATATGCCGCTCGGCTTCGATCAGATTCCCGTGTATGGATGGACCGCTGGCCATTTGCACCGCCGCAACACGTGTCATTCTCCGCTCCTCAAGCACGATTTACCGAAGTTACCCAGCACCATCAGCGGCTTCCACCCTCTTGGCCTTCCGCCTCGTCCTCCCGGGCCGGCACCACCCGTACCGGTTCGATCACCGGCGCGTCCCATGCACCGTCGATCGTATACTGCACGCGCAGCACCTTATCGAGGCCCTGCTTGAACACAGTTCCTGCAATAAATAATGCCGCGCCCACCGCCGGTCCCCCAGCCAACAAGCCGGCCAACGGCAAAGAGCCGCCAACCTGGGGGCTGACCCAAAGATCCAAGTCATAGTCCCGTGCCTGAATCCCGACCCGACCGGTCATGGACAGGAAGGCCGACGGCCCTTTGCTCACCAGGGGCTCCTGGTACATGTTGCCTTCGCTAAAGCGCAACTGGGCCTCAATAGAGTCAAACCGATAACCCTCTTCGAACACATCGGTGAAATCCAGCCTGAGCCGTCGGCTGATCGCACCTAGATTGAACAAACCCACCAGCCGACCGACGCCTGCCTCCACGTCGGCAATCTTACCGTCCAGTACGTTCAGGTTGACGCGCCCCTCCAGAGTCGCCAGATCGAGTTCTGGCAGGGGCTTTGGCCAGGACAAATCGAGGTCCCCAGTGGCTGTCCCGCCGCGGGCGGCCTTGCCGAGCCCGAGTTGCCCAAAAGCATCGCCGGCATCATCCGCGTTGAACTGCAGAATCAGATGGGTCAGATCGGCGCCATCGGAACGGGTCCAGTCTCCTTGTCCCGTCAGCGTATAATGACGCCCACTCAGGGCGACGCGATCCAGGAGCATCGCGCCGCTCCCGGGTCGGGAAGCCGCCTCCAGGGATCCGAGTGAGTCACCATCGAGCATGAGATCGTCAACACGAACCCGTATGGCCGGCAAAGAATCGGGAGAAGGCCAGGAGTGCGCGGCTGGCTCCGTGTCGGGTGGTTTGAGATTGAGTCGCTGGAAACGCGCCTCAATCGTTCCGCTTCCCAAGGGGCGGGGCAAGGACACTGCTCCCATGATCATTGGATCGTCAACCGTAAAACGAATTTCGCCGGAGTCGGCTTCCGTCCTGACGTTAGCCAGATCGGTGCCGAAGCCGTGAAAATGCCCAAGCCGCAGGTCCAAACGGTCAAGCCCACTCAGATCCGATGCCGCCGAGCCCTTACCGACAAATGATGACCAGGCGTCTAGATCCAGAGTCTCAAGGTCGCCCACCAAAGTGAGCCCGGGACCTGCCGCCGGTTCGATCTCACCGGGCCCCAAACGAACACTGACCCGTTGAACCCCGGAGCCGGGTTCCCGCTGATCCAGATTGAGGCTGGCTCGCACCGGTCCGTACTCTGTCTGGATACGTGCGCGCCCGGCCGAATCCACGCTGTAATCCAGACTCACGGGACGCTCGCTGGACTCCGGCTTTCCCAGCGGTTCGGGTGCCAGAATACCGGTCCCCACAAGGCTGGAGTTCAGCCGGAGCCGGAGGCCGCCGTCCGCCCCCGGCAGCGTCAGGTCAGCGCGCCATGGACTCTCGCCCACGACGTGCTCGGCCCAGTCGGGCTGAGGCAGGTAGCGGCGAAGCAACGTGCCGGTCTCGAGCTTGCCTCTCAGGGTCGCGTTCAGTTTCTTGTCGGCGGCCGATAGATCCAGCAACACCGCCCGGTTCCATAGCGTGGCCTGCAAACCCTCGGCATTGAAACTGCGCTCGGTGAAACGACTTCCGCCGGTCAGGCCGGTAAAATCCATATCCCTGTCACGAATTGCGAGTTCGGTGCCATCGAATGTCAGCGCGCCCGCCACGGAGGCTGGCGCCTTTGGCTTCAACGGGCGGGAAAAGCGAACTTCGAGCGCCGTCGGACCCGCTAGGGACAGCCGGTCCAGGGTGGGGCCGAGCACCGACTGCAGGGGAGCCGACGCATTGACATAGTCCACCAGATCCGCGGCATCCGCCGAGACCTGGGTCTCGAGGGTGAGGACGGGCTGTGCGAGATCCGGGATCTCCAACCACGTGTCGCCGGGACTCAGCTGCAGCATATGTCCATGACGCGCCTTGGCTGAAAAGCCGGCGCCCCGGAGCGTCAACTCCGCATCCAATTCCTCGACCCGTGGCCAAGCCGGATGAAAGTCCAGAATCCCATCTTCCACCCCCAACTCGGCGAGCAGCACGCCATCGTGATCCCGGTATGGGATTTTGTTCAACGGTCCGCGGACAATGAGCCCGCCGGAAGGCATTCGGCCATTGACCAGAGATCGGTTGAGCCAATCCACCAGTGGCGCCCGCATGATGCCCACCGGGAGATATCGGGGCACCGCCGCGACCCTGCCGTTCTGAAAATACGCCTGCAGATCGATTTGAGTGGGCTGCCCCCCCCGCTGCCCGCCGTCCAATCGCAGACGCAAGAGGCTGGCAAGGTCCATTGTATCAATGGTTATCTCGTTTGATGCAAGCGACCATCCGTCTTGCTCCAAGCCAATATCCAGGATGCCGGAAAGGCGCTTGATGGGCAGTGGATGGGGGAATAGCTCGGGCGCGTTCAAGGTGGTATCGCGACTGTCCAGACGGACTGCCACCTGGCGGCCTGAGACGCTCAATTCAGCGGCGGCTCCGTCGATGCCTGGCACGCTGCCAACCGGGTCGAAACCGACCCCGTCCAGGCGGGCGCCGCCTCGAACGGAAGCCCCGGGCGCGCTGGCAGCCCAGCTCAGTGCAATATCACTTGCCGTGCCCCGCAAGGTCATTGACGCCAGTTGTTCCGGTACACCACGCGCACGCATCAACTCACGCCAGTGGGTCAACTCCACCAGCGGGACGCGACTGGCCTCCAAGGCCACGGCATCAGGCCGAAGCCAGTCCTCGCCCACGGCGCGGACAGCGAAACCCGGCATACTCCAGCTATCCATTTCACGGCTCAGACGCACCCAGTCGTGTATCAGCGTCCACCCTTGATCATCGACGTACCAACGGAAGCTGGTGCTCACCTCGGGAGGCATACCCTGGGCAAGCGGATGAGGCACCTCCAGGTCTGACACGTCCAATCTGCCGCCCAGCCGCGTGAGCCTTTGCAGCGAACCCTCAAACCAGAGTTCGCCGGTCACACGGCCCGAACGGATGTGTTCGGACAAGGCAGACCACGGTGTCTGCGCCAAGTCCACCGCATCTATCCGGGCATACATCGCCGCCGTCCAGTTCTCGGGCTGCCGGGCCGGCCCCTGGACATGCCCCACGACGGTCAGGCTCGGTTCCGCATCATCGGAGGTCGAAATGCTCAGCCCCAGTTCGCGATGTTGATTCGCATTGCGCAGCGAAAAATCTACCTTCCGATAATGAAGAATCGCTTGGTCGGGGTCCGCGGGGTGGACAAACAGATTGCCGCCGTAGATATCGAAGCGCGGAAAGGCGGTCGCAATCGAAAGCACAGTGGGTAAATCCGCCTCCCAGGGCGGTCTGTCCGGTGGGCCGACTCTCAAGCGGCCCTCGAGATCCTCATACAGATGAATCGTGGGCGCCTGGAACCACAACTGGTCGGTGATCAGACGCCCCTGAAGGATCGACCCGACCAGGTCGAACCCCACGGTGGCATCGCCCAGTTCGGCCACCGGCATACCGTCTGGCGACGCCAACACCTGCAGTCCCGAGATGCGCGCGACCGGACCACGCCCCTCCCAGGACAGACGCAGGCTTGATATCCGCACGGGCCGCTGCAACGGGTCTGACAAACGCTGTGCGAGTGCCGGGCGTAACCCATCGCCGAGGATGGGCAGGGCAACCCGCGCGAGCCCGACCAGCAGCCCGATGAAGATGACAAGGCCGATAACCGAAAGCGCGGTCCATCGCCCCATGTGCCGACTCAGCCGGCGCATGCACACCGCCAATTGCAGGCACTGGAAGCAATGCAGACCATGGGTTTGAAGCGGGCATCCATAGGCTACATCAGAACGATGTCGTACTGCTCCTGGGTATACAACGCTTCGGCCTGGAACTTGATCGGAATGCCGATGAAATCCTCCAGCTCAGCCAGACTGGTGGATTCCTCATCCACCAGAAGATCAACCACTTCCTGTGATCCAAGAACCAGGAACTGGCGCGCATCGTACTGCCGCGCCTCGCGCATGATCTCGCGGAAAATCTCAAAACAGATGGTCTCAGCCGTTTTCACGAAGCCGCGTCCGTGACAAGCCGGGCAAGGCTCGCACAGAACATGCTCGAGGCTCTCCCGGGTTCGCTTTCGGGTCATTTGCACCAAACCGAGCGACGATACCTCGCTGAGGTGATTTTTCGCATGGTCGCGTTCCAGATGCTTTTCAAGGGCCCGCAGCACCTGTGCCTTGTGCTCTTCGCTGGACATATCAATAAAGTCGATAATGATAATGCCCCCCAAATTGCGCAGACGGAGCTGACGGGCGATGGCTTGGGCCGCCTCGAGGTTGGTCTTGAATATGGTCTCTTCGAGATTCCGGTGACCCACATAGGCACCGGTGTTGACATCGATGGTGGTCATGGCCTCGGTCTGGTCGACGATCAGATAGCCGCCGGACTTGAGCTGCACCTTGGTGGACAGCGCCTTTTGGATCTCATCTTCCACACTGTAGAGATCGAAGATCGGCCGCTCGCCGGTATAGTGCTCAATCCGAGGCAGCATTTCCGATACGAACGTGGCGGCAAAGCGCAGCACACGATCATAGGTTTCGCGGGAATCCAGACGCACTTTCTCCACCTCTACGCCAACCATGTCGCGCAGTATGCGCTGGGCCAGGGGAAGGTCTTCGTGCAACATGCGCCCGAACCCGGTGGATTCCGTCCGACCGCGAACCGAGGACCAGAGTTTCTCCAAAAAAACCATGTCGCGGCGCAAAGCATCGGCGGTGGCGCCCTCCGCCGCGGTGCGAATGATGTATCCGCCCACATCACCTTGCGCCTGCAGCGCGTCAGAAACGATGCCCTTGAGCCGCTGCCGCTCCGCCTCTTCATCTATCTTCACGGAAACCCCGACCGTGTCGCTGTGGGGTAGCAGCACAAGATATCGGGAGGGCACCGTGATGTTGGTTGTCAATCTGGCGCCTTTGCTGCCCAGGGGATCCTTGATCACCTGCACCAGGATCTCCTGACCTTCCCGGAGCAACTCGGCGATCGCCGCAGGCCGGGTCAGTTCCGAAACACGGGCTTCGTCGTCATAGGCTTTGGAAATATCAGAAACATGGAGAAATGCGGCCCGTTCCAATCCGATGTCGATAAACGCCGCCTCCATGCCGGGCAGCACCCGACTGACACGCCCTTTATAGATGTTACCCACCAGACCCCGATTGCTGGTGCGTTCTATGAACACCTCCTGGAGCACACCGTTCTCGACGACTGCAACCCGGGTCTCCCGGGGCGTAACATTGATGAGGATTTCCTGACTCACTGCGGCGCCCTAAAGCTGACGTGCGGCCTCTGCATCCATTCGGCCGGCGTCAGGCCAAAGTCTCGCAGCAGATCCCAGGTCTCATACAGTGGAAGCCCCATTACGCCGGAGTAGCTGCCCTCCAGATGCTCAACAAACACGGCTGCACGACCTTGGATTCCGTAGCCACCGGCCTTGTCGACCGGCTCACCGGTGCGCCAGTAATCATCGATCTCGTGTTGCTCGAGGGCGCGAAAACGCACTCGACTATGCTGCAGTCGAGACTGCTGTCGGCCATCTATGTCCAGCGCTACCGCACTCATCACTGAATGGGTCCGGCCACTCAAGGCCCGTAACATGCTCAGGCCGTGATCACGGTCCCGCGGCTTGCCCAGGATCTCCCGGTCCAGCACCACGGCGGTGTCCGCTGCCAGAACCGGAATGTCGCGGGAGAAACCGGCCTGCCTGCGCCCGGCGGCCGCTTTGTCCACCGCCATTCTCATCGTGTAGACACCGGCGTCCTCGTCCGGTCGAGGGGTTTCATCAACCGCCACCGGCAATTGCCGAAACCGGATTCCAATCTGTTGCAACAATTCCCGACGCCGGGGCGAGGACGAGGCAAGGCAAACATCAAAAGCAGATTCAGATAGGTTCATGGCCGGCCCGAGTCCTCAATCGAAATGAAAGCGACCATCATTATCACCTGGATACGGGACGGGTTTCAGTCCCGATGATAGGGGTGGCCGCGCAATACACACCAGGCCCGATAACACTGCTCCGCCACCACTACGCGCACCAGGGGATGCGGCAAGGTGAGTGCCGACAGTGACCAGATCCAGTCCGCCCGTTCCAGGCAGCGTGGGTGGAGCCCATCCGGCCCCCCGATCAGCAACGAGATATTGCGCCCATCCTGAAGCCAAAGGCCAAGCCGCCGGGCCAGACCCGGGGTATCGATCTGGTTGCCGCGCTGGTCCAGCGCAACAGTCAGATCGGATCCGGCGAGCCCGAGCAAACTATCCGCCTCCCGGGCTTTGAGGCGTTCCGGATCGTTCGACTTGCTTCGCCTGGGCAAAGGCACCTCGGATAAGCTAAGCCTGCACTCACGTGGCATTCGTCGGGCATAGGTTTCATACCCTGTTTCCACCCAGGCCGGCATCCGGGTGCCAACGGCGATCAGACGTATGCGCACGATTGCGCCTCCCGGATCAAGGGGGGAATACTCCGATTCATCCAGCAACAAGCCAACCACGCGCCTTGCGCTGACGCAGTTGGGACGCTCTGAATCGCTACTTACTTGTGGGACACGACACCGCTCTCGCCATTGCCGGCGACGCTCCAAAGTTTCTCGATGTTGTAGAAGGCACGGGTGTCGGGCAGCATGATGTGGGTCACCACGTCACCCAAATCAACCAGGATCCAGTC
>Ga0316187_10003868_pt1 | contig 13006 bp, 20 predicted proteins | sample CroRivburrow1_MG_FD_204927 | JGI IMG/M metagenome (GOLD analysis project Ga0316187, IMG submission 204927) | Coastal sediment microbial communities from Maine, United States - Cross River worm burrow 1 | ecosystem: Environmental > Aquatic > Marine > Coastal > Sediment | place: USA: Maine...
CTGCTGAGGCGGCCGGGGTCGATGACCCTGGTGGCGGCAGGCCGGTCGGTGCTGAGATCGGCCCCCGGTGATCCGGTCGGCCCGGCGGACACCACGGCCGCCGGGCGGACCATGTCGAGCTCGCGGGCCAACGCTGCTGGTGGCGATTGCGGGTTGAGGGGCACCGCCACCGCCCCGACGCCGACAATGGCGAGGTAGGCCAGAACAAACGGGAGGTCGGTGCTGCCCAGCAGCGCCACGCGATCGCCGACGCCGACCCCTTCGGCCGCCAGACCACCGCGCCACCGGGCCAGCTCCTGTTCGAGGCGGCCGTAGGACATCCTCGTTGTGCCGTCGACGAGGGCCGGGTTCTGTTCGGGGTGGGACGAGAAGCGCTCCGCCAGGTTCACGCCTGTGATTTGACCACATCTCGGCCCCCACCGTCGGACACGGCCACAAACTGGGATGGATCGTGGTCGTGGCCCGAACCACGCATAGGCCAAGCGGCGCAATCATGACGATGTCGTAACACGGTCCCCCGCTCCGCCGATGGAGCTGGACGGGATACCTACCGGTCCCGCCAAACCCTCCAGAAAGGGCTGGGCTCGACTGTGAGATTTCGACATCTGCTGGCCACGGTGCTGGCCCTCAGCGCCTTCGTCTTCGTCAGTGCACCTGCCGGCGCCGGGCCCGATCCAGTGGCCGACGAAGCAACGTTCGTGGCCATGATCAACGAGGCCCGGACATCGGTCGGGCTCAATGCCCTGACCCTCGATCCCGAATTGCAGGCTGAGGCCCGAAGCTGGGCCCGGGAGCTGGCCGACAGCGGCAATCTCCGCCACGCCGGCGACCTTTCGGTCGGCATGACCGCCGACTGGGAGGTGCTCGGTGAGAACATCGGTGTGCACGGCGCCCCCGAGATCGACGTGCTGTTCCAGGCCTTCGTCGACAGCCCCGGCCATTACCAGAACCTGGTCGACACTCGCTATACCAACGTCGGCGTTGGGGTCGTCTACGGCGACGACGGGAAGATCTGGACCACCCACCGGTTCATGGGTCTGCGCCCGCAGGCATCAGCTGGGTCAGAGGGCACACCGGCAGCAGCGACCCCGGCACCAGCCACGACCGTGCCGACCACGACAGTTCCGGCCACCGCCCCGCCAACCACGCCAGCACCAACCGCCACCCGAACGCCAACGACACCAGCGCCAACCGCCACCGCTCCAGCGTCGACCGCGACCCCGGCGTCAAAGACGCCGGTGCTGGCTGCCACCGTTCCGCCGTCGACCACTTCGACCACTTCGGCCACTTCGACCACCAGGCCCAGCTCAACCTTGTGGCGAGACTTGGCCGGCACCACGCCCCAACGCAACGGCGGTCCGACCAACACCGCCCCCAACGGCAACGATGTCGACCCGGTACCCACAACCGGCTCAACCACCGGGCTGTCGCCCGATCGGGCGACGGGTGGCAAGCCCGTGACCACCACGACGTCCGGCTCGTTCCAACCACCTGACGACACCGATACCGACACCTCCCCGATCCGACCCGCCGACCGCGAGTCCGAACGAGCGGTTGAAGCGGCCAAGGTCGGCGACCCAATCGAGATCGACATCGACCCCGGACTCGTCATCGAACCCACACCACCAGACCCAATCGAGATCGACATCGACCCCGGACTCGTCATCGAACCCACACCACCAGACCCAATCGACATCGACCCCGGACTCGTCATCCAACCCAGCCGCTCGGGGCAACAGCGTCCCGAAAGCCTGGCTCTGCCGTCGACCACCACCGTTGGTGAATACCAGCGCTCCCCCGGACGCCGGGCGCAGCCCACATCCGAAGTGCATCACGAGTCCGGCGCGCCGACGACCTCGGTGCCGCACCTCGATCGCGGCCTGCTGACCTCGATGCTTACCGATCTCAATCTTGTTGGACGCTGAGCAATCCGCTCGCCGGTTGAGCGCTCAGCGGTTGAGCGCTCAACCCCGTCGGTCAGCGGAACAGGAAGAAGACCTGCCACGCTCCGGCTCCGAGAATGGCCAGCAATAGCAGGGCCAGGGTGAGCACGATCGATGGTCTCATCGCTGTCCTCCAGCTTCGGGACCGGGATTGGTGGTAAACACCACTGGGGTGCCCTGCTGAGCGGACCGGTCCGCCACCCGCCCCTGTTCGGGGTTGAGCACGACCCGGTCGGTCTCGGCCAGCCCCAACATCGCCGCGGCCGAAGCCCGGTTGGCGGCCAACATCACCAACCCGTAGGAGTCGGTCAGGAGACCGATCCCAGTGGGGCTGACGTTGGCGAAGGTGGTGGCCCGGGTGGCGACCCGTTCCTCGTCGCCCCCCGATACCCGTACGGCCTGGGGCCAATCCGAGAGCTGGTCGGGGTCGACGTTGAGCTGCACGTTGCCGAACCGGTCGACCCAGAGCACCTCGGCGTCGATCGAGCCATCGTCCTGCACCTCGCTCACCGGGAGAATGCCCGGCAGCAGCTTGATCGGGTCAATGGGGGTGCCCAACTCGGCGGCGGGAACCCCGAGGCAGAGGTGGGCGGCGGCGGGGGCGAACACGTCACGTCCGTCGAAGGTCGAACCAACGGGGGGCAGGTGATACTCGGGGTTGTCGAGCACGACGGCCCCCGTTGCCCCACCGACCATGGCCACCGCTGGGGCCAGCAGACCGTTGTCGGGGCCAACCAGGTAGCTCTGGCCGTCGCCGACCTCGATGGCCACGGCCCGACGGTGGGTCCCAACCCCGGGGTCGACAACAGCAACGACCACACCCGGTACCAGGTACTGCGAGGCCCGGGCCAGGGCCAGGCCACCGGCCCTGACATTGAACGACTCAACCGAGTGGCTGACGTCGAGCACCTTGACCGCCGGGGCCAGGGAGCGGATGACCGAATGGACCACGCCGACAAATTCGTCGTCGTGGCCGTAGTCGGAGAGGAACGAGATGGTGTCAAAGCGCAGGCTCATGCCGTTTGACCTCCACCCAGCTCACGGGAGCGGTCGGTTGCCGCCTGCACGGCGTCGATGAAGGCCGCCCGCAGGGCCCGCTGTTCCAGGACCCGAAGTCCCGCAGCGGTGGTTCCCGCCGGGGTGGTGACCCTGGCTCGCAGCTCGGCAGGACCTGCGGTGTCCGACGCCAGCAGGGTGGCCGCCCCCAGTAGGGTTTGCACCGCAAGCGTTTTGGCCGTCGCTGCGGGTAGGCCGGCGGAAACACCGGCATCGATCATGGCCTCGGCCACCAGGAAGACGTAGGCCGGTCCCGACCCGGAGAGGCCGGTGACGGCATCGAGTAGCGATTCGGGCACGACCACCGCCTTGCCGACCGCCTCCAGAATGCCGACGGCCCAGGCCACGTCCTCGGGGGAGGTGGCAGAACCACCGGCCACCGCGGCGGCTCCCACACCGACCAACGAGGGGGTGTTCGGCATGACCCGCACCACGGGCGTGGAGGGGGCAAGGGCGTGCTCCAGGGTGGCGATGGTGACCCCGGCGGCGATGGAGATGACCCGTCGGGGCGAGCTCAGGGCGCCGGCGACCTCGGCCACCAGGTGGGGTTTGACCGCCACCATGGTGTCGACATCACCCAGTGGGGTGTCGAGCACCTGCACACCGGGGAACTGGACTGCGAGTCGGGAGCGCTGGGCGCTGTCGACCTCAACCACGGCCAAGTCTGCGGGCTGGGCCCAGTCGGCCGCCAGCAGCCCGCCGAGCAGGGCTTGGCCCATCCTGCCCCCACCAATGATCTGCAACATCGTCACCGCAGCGAGGCTACCGGGGTCGGACCGGGGAGGTGACGGTAGAGGAGCTTCCCCAAGTCCGCCGCCGCCACCACCCGGGGCCGCATCATCAACCTAAATCAGAGATCAAAAGGAGTCAAGAGTATTTAGCCGATGTTATGAGAATTTACTGGCGTAGCCGATCGCCATCGCCGGCCGAAAGAACTGCTCGACCCACACATAGATCGAGCCCAACACCCGATCGAGTTCGTCGTCCCCGATGAGGGCGTTGTCGAGCTGGCCGACGAGGTAGACGGCGTCCTCGTCGCCGATGGTGAACGAGGCCCCGTAGAGCTTGAGGTTGCGCCGCAGCAGGTGGCGGTAGAGCTGCTCGTGATTGTCGATCGGGGCAGGCATGAAGTAGGTCTCGTAGTGCAGGGTCCGCTGCTTCAATTGGTAGCGGATAGTGAACGCCTCACGCTCCTCGCCCAGCAGGCGCACGTACCACTGACGGGGGCCGTCGACATCGCGTTCGACGGCCGCCACTACCGGATTCTCCGCCAGTTGCCGTGTGAACCACTGGTCGATCACGGCCTCCAGGGCCGTTAGCTCATCAAGGTCGGCTGGTGTCGTCATCTCAGTCACACGATACGGGGGTACGGGATTGCAGGTCGGCGTAGAGCCGATCGAGACGGGCGGCCGAGGCACTCCAGGTGTAGGTCCGGCCGCGGGCAGCGGCGGAAACACTGAGGCGGCGAGCCAGCACCGGGTCGGCCAGGATCCCGTCGACGAAGGAGGCGTAGTGCCCGGGGTCGCGGCCCTCGACGAGATAGCCGGTGAAGCCGTGCTCGACCAACGTGGTCAGGCCGCCAACGGCCGAGGCGACGGTCGGCACCCCACAGGCCGCGGCCTCGAGCGCCACCAACCCAAACGATTCCGAACGGCTCGGCACCAGGCAGACATCGGCCGCCCGGTAGAACGTCGACAGCAGATGGTGGGGCTGGGGCGGCACAAACTGCACCCGCGAACCGAGATTATGGTCGTCGATGAGGCGACGGACCCGACCGACCTCGCCCTCTCCCCCGGTGCCGCTGGCTCCCCCCACGATCCACAGGCGGGCGTCGGTGCGTTCCAGGCGGGCAAGAGTCTCCACCGCCACGTCAACGCCCTTGAGGGGCTGGATGCGACCAACGAACAGCAACAGGGGGCGGTCGTCGGTGCGCAGGGCCCAGCGGGCCCCGGCCTGACTGCCGGGTGAGAAGAAGGCGTGGTCGACCCCGGGGGGCACGATCTCAATACGGTCCGGATCGGCGCCGTAGTAGTCGACCAGTTGTTCCGCTTCGGCCGAGCAGTTGGCCAACACCGCATCGGCGCACGCCATCACCTCGGCCTCGGCCCGGGCCCGACGCTCGGGCTCAGGGTCACCGAGTTCGGCCTTGACCCGGGCCAGGGTGTGAAAGGTGGCGACGAGGGGGAGATTCAGCCGCTTTTTCAGCAGATTTCCGGCAACCCCGGAAAGCCAGTAGTTGGCGTGGATGACATGGGGATCAAAGTCGAGCAGGTCCTCGGCCACCGCAGCGGCAAAGGCGTCGACATAGGGCACAAGATCGTCCTTGGCCAGATCGGTGGGGCCGGCAGGCACGTGCACCACCCGGAAACCGGGTTCGACGTCAACGGTTTTGGGCAGGTCGTCGTGCCAACGACGTACATAGACCCGACAGGCAACACCGGCTGAGGCCAGGGCCGAGGCGAACTCGCGAACGTAGACGTTCATCCCCCCGCTGTCGCCGGTTCCGGGTTGGGCCAGCGGTGAAGTGTGCAGCGACAGAACCGCGACGCGTCGCCTGGCTGTTGACTCCCAACTCACCGACGCTCGCCTCCAGCATCGGCAACACCGGCGCCCGACGCTATCTCCCCGTCGTTCCCGCTGCCACTGTCACCGCCGCTGTCGCCGCCACTGCCACTGTTCCCGCTGTCGTCCCGACCCGTCTGTCGCTCCGGTTCGGGGACGACTGGGGTGGCCGGGGTGCCGGGCTTGGCCGGGGTGGCAGGGCCGTCGCCGGCACGGCCGGGGCCGGCACGGCCGGGGCCGACAAACGAGTGGTAGACGCCGAGCAACGCCTTGCGCTGCGCCTCGTTCAGTTCCGGAGCGGAGCGGATTGCCGTTGCCAGACCGGCAGGCGGACGCACCGAGTCGGCGTCGAGCATGCCCGCCTGTACGTACATCGTCTCGGCCGAAACCTGAAGGGCCTTGGCCAACTGCTGCAGAATCTCCGCCGATGGCTTGCGTAACCCCCGCTCGATCTGGCTCAGGTAGGGGTTGGAAACCCCGGCCAGATCAGCCAGTCGCCGCACCGAGAGTTCGGCCAGATTGCGTTGCTCGCGAATGAACTGACCGATGTCCCGCCGCTGGTCCGTCATAACGTCAATTCAACAGTAAATCGATGGAGGCCTCACCATCGCGATAGCGACGGGCGATCTCCCCCTGGATGGAATCGATCCTCTCATGGAGACGCCGGCGGGTTGTCGACAGCTCCACCTCGCACTCCCGCAGGGTGTCGACCAGAGCGGCCAGCCGGTCATCGTCGAGTTCGTCCACCGTGCTCAACTCGGCCGGGGTCACGGCCTGATCGAGACCCTCGATCAGGGTGTGGGCGATCTCACCCGGCGCGTCGATGACGATCTTGCGGCCGCTACTCGCTCCACTCGGTGGCCCGGCGAGAATGTCGGGGAGATCGAACAGCAGGTTGGAGACATCGGGACCGGCGTCACCCGCTCCCGAGCGTCGGCGAACCTCGTAGCCCACGATGTCCAGACGGCCCTGGGCCACCCGACGGACAAAGGAGACATCGCCCTCAGCCCCGGTGCATTTGACCCTCAGGGATCGAAGATCCCCAAGCGGCACCGCGGTCACGTCGGGCAGGAGATCCTTGGCCAGCAATTGCTGCAAATCGGCGTGCACAATTCTCAAGAGTACCTCCGGTCGGGCGCCAGGGCGCCGCCATGGGCAATGCCGCTGAGCTACAACGCTGACGTCGTCGGCACCGAGCGCAGCAATATGAGCCAAAGCGGTGCCACCAAAAGGTAGGAATCGAAGCGGCGCAGGGCGGGAGCCCAGGTGTTGCCCCGCGGCAACAGCGCGGAAGCCAGAATTTGGCCGAGGGGGCTGCACACCGCGGCCAGCGCCCCAAAGAGCACAATGCTGCTGGGGGTGAACGGGCTCGGGGCAACCAGCCAGAGAATGAACAACACCGCCCCGAGCGAAACCAGACCGGAGATGGGACCCTCAACCGCGTTGGACGAGCCCGAGCCAACCAGGAAATCACCGGTCTCATAGGCGCTGACGAGCACGATGAGCGAGATGGCGGGCCCAACCCCCATTTCGGCCAGGGCGGCCAGCGATCCGGCCGCCACTCCAACTGGCAGCGACGACCGCAGCAGTGAGTCGAAGACCTCGATCGTCGGTCGACGACTGGGCGGGCTGGCAATCAGGAACACCGCCAGGACGGCGACGGTGAGCCCACCACCGACCAGGATCCCCAGCGGCCCCAGAAACCCGGGGATGGCGGCGATGAAGGCGGCCAGCGCCGTCCACCAACGGGTCGAAGCGGAGTGGGGAAACCAGGCGTTGCCGATCTGCAACCCGGCCAACCCGGCACCAACGGCAACCAGAACGGCAACGGCCAACGCTGACGACGCCGCAGCCACCATGACGGCGATGAACCACATCACCCCAAACGTGACCTTGGGACCGTCGGTGCGATAGGGCACGGCGAGACGGTGGCGTTGCCAGCGCATCTCGCGGGCCTGAGCCTGATCGCGACGCGACGCCCGGCGCCGGTCACGGCGGCCGGGGTGCTCGCCCCTGTCGCCCCCTTCATGCCAGGGGGTCGGCACCGCCGTCATCCTCCGGACACCGGTGGCAGTACGGCCAATTCATCGTCGGGGCTCACCGGATCAGTCCGCTCGGCCTGGGCGCCATTGAGCCAGACCCTGCTTCCCCCCAGGATGGCCACGAAGGTTGGGCCGAACCTCTCACTGGCGATGTCGAGCACGTCGCCGACCGTTTCACCAGGGAGCTCGATGCTCTTGGTGCCAGCCGATTCCCGGGCTTGAGCGAACAGACGAAGAGTAGCCACGGTTCGTATTGTGCCAGCCACTAGGGTTCGAGCCAATGAACTCCGAAGGCCAGACAGAACTCTTGTTGGTTCGGCACGGTCAATCGACGTGGAATGTCGAGCACCGGTGGCAGGGGCAAGCCGACCCCCCGCTGTCGGATCACGGTCGGTCGCAGGCGCTTGCCGCCGCGGCCGGTATTGGCGCCATCGACGCCATCATCTCCTCGCCACAGATCCGGGCCCTTGAAACCGCAACCATTATCAGCACCCAGATCGGGGTAGGCCCGGTGCAGGTCGTCGAAGACCTGCACGAGCGCCACGCCGGGGAATGGTCGGGGCTGACGACCGAGGAGATCGAGGCGCACTGGCCGGGTTGGATCGACTCCCAGCGTCGACCAACCGACTGGGAGACCGACACCTCGGTGCTGGAGCGGACCATGGCCGCCCTCGACAAGGTGACCACGACGTTCGAGGGCGCCACCCTGCTGGTGGTGTCCCACGGTGGGGTCATCGTCGCCATCGAAGACCACCTGGGGGTGCGCGATGGTCGTATTCCCAACCTACACGGACGCACCCTGCTGACCAGCGGTGACACGTTGGTGCCGGGGGAACGGCTGGAGCTGGTGCCACCGGATCTGTCAACCGGGGGCAGTGGACGCCGGGTGTGACCGAGGTGGTGTCGCCCCTGGGACGTGATCGACCGTCACTCGACGTCGAAGTCATTCGCAGCGCCCGACGCCACAAGTCAGCCCAGGCCCGACTGGTCGGGTCGACGATCAAGATCCGCATCCCGGCCCGCTGCACCCGGGCCGAGGAAAGCGAACTGGTAGAGCATTTCAGAGCCAGATTCGAACGCTCCGAGGGGTGCCAGGCCATCGATCTTGAGCAGCGGGCGGCCGAATTGGCGTCGCAACTGGCACTGCCAACCCCGGGCTCGATTCGCTGGGTCTCGAATCAGCGGTTCCGGTGGGGATCGTGCACCCCGTCAGATCGATCGATCCGCCTCTCGGACCGCATGACGGCCTTTCCGGAGTGGGTCATCGATTACGTGATCGTGCACGAACTGGCCCACCTGGTTGAGCCCAACCATTCAGCGGCGTTCTGGGAACTGGTCAACGCCTACCCGCTGACCGAGCGGGCCCGCGGCTTCCTGCTGGCCAAGGGCACCGACCACCGCTGAGGCATCGGGGTTGGCGTCGAGATAGGCAAGGGCGGCGTCGATCCGGTCGAGGCCGGCGCTCAGGGCTTCGATGTCGGCCATGGTCGGCATCTGGCCCTCGGGGGCTGGTGATGGAGTGTCCACAGAAGCCGAGCCTACGGCCGCCGGGACCCGCCCGGGGTCCGAGCGAACGCCATGGTCCAGATGTTGCCGTTGCGCCCACAGGCGGCATGGGTGATGGTGGCCCAGATCTCCTCACCGAGGATGAGGGCGCGGTGGGCGTCACTGCCCATGAGTTGATTGACGGTGGCCTGCCCGGTCGATCGGGCCACCGCGTCCATGGTCGCTCCTGCCCCGTCAAGACATCATCTACTTGTAGATGAATGCCATCTCTGGTTCGGATTACCCCTGGATGTCAGCTCCGCCATGCGCCACAATCGAGAAGTACACCGTCCAATCCAGCCGAAGCGCGCAGCCCACAACTGTTCGGAGCTGCGCAGGAAGGAAGGTAGTACCGTGTCGCAACGCACACGTTCGAATCGAGGGCGCAAGCCAGGAGCATCCGCGGTCAACAAACCCGCACGCTTCGATAGACAAGTCGAGCATCGACGAGTCAGACGGGCAGCCCACGTCGAACTGGCAACGATGGCCGAGCCGGAGAACCATGCCTTACCCCGGCCGGTGCACACATCCATGAAGGTCGACCCGCTGGAACGGCCCGAGGCAGAAATCAAGCAGCGTCGCTTCAAGGTCTGGAAGACCAAGGCATGGAAGCGCCGGAGCAACCAGCGAGCCGAGCGAGCCGCGGCCTACCGCGTCGAACTCTAACCGATCCTGCCGGTGCTGTGGCGATGAGATCCGCCGCAGCACCGGCGGGGCGGCACCTCATCGGCCTACGACCAGAGGGTCGCAGCCAGAGGGGGGCCAGGGCCGACCGGGCCCACTGGTTAGCCCTCGGCCAGGGGCAGGCGGGGGAACGACACGGTGCCGACCAGGCCAACGGCACTCAGATCAACCGGTGTTTCCGTCCTCCCTCGGGCCAACTCAAGCAGGGAGACCGCCTCGCCATCGGCCGACAGCCGCAGGAATACCACCCGATCGCCGTCGAAGCTGATGTCAGTGATGCGGTCACCCTCGTTGCCGATTCGACGCGCGTAGTACACGCTCCCGGTGCTCAGGTCCCGGGCGACAAGATCGGTTGAGACCTCCAGGCCGTCCTCGCGGTAGTCGATGGTGGTGTACACGACCGCTCCGCCGTCCGGGCTCAACGCCACCGCGCCGAACGCAGGCAGCCGTGGCACCGGACACTCCGGCTGGGCGGGCCCGTTCAGGTCGACCATGGAACCGTCGGCCAGATAGAACCGCAGCTCACCGCAGCGCTCGTCGGTGAGCACCACCGCATGCAATCCGCCACTGGCCGACAGCGACAGGATCTCCTCGTCGTCGTCCAGCTCGACCAGCGGGGTCCGCACGTTGTCAGCCAGGCGGATCTGGTCGATCCGGTTCCCCTCCAGGAGAACCAGCGCCGATGGTGAGCCGTCGATGTAGCCGACGTCGAGCAGTCGACCACCCTCATCGTCGACCACCTTGGGCTCCTCCGCCGGAGCTTCCAACCAGATGATCTCCCCGAGACCCCCGGCCTGCTGGGCCACAAGCCCACCGAGTAGGTCGTCGACGACCCGGGTTGCCCCGTGGTCGGCCAACACACCCTCAAGAACGGCGACGCCAAGAGGGCCGGCAGAGAAGATCCCATCGGGCGTGGTCATCAACACCTCAGGGACAAAATCCTCGTCGGCCCGGGGCACGAAGTCATTGGCGATTGGCGAGGTGGTGCTGGTGACGGCGGGGGCCTCGACGCTGGAGGCACCGCTGTCGGCGTCGGCCACCGTGGTCGAGGTGGGCAGGGTGAACCCCTCGGGCTCGACGATCTCGGCGCACGACGCCGCAAGCAGTGCAGCCGACGCCACCGCAATCACGAATCGAGCCGATCGGGGCCTGGTCATCATGGCAATGATGCCAGATGGGGCGGGCTCAGCTTGATCGGGAGTCGGAGAATTGTGAGGCCGCCCCGTTTGTTGCCTGCTCGGCGCTGGTTGCTCGATGCACCACACAGTCGACCAGCCCGTAGGCCACGGCGTCGTCGCCCCGCACGATGTAGTCACGCTCGATGTCGGCAGCGACGCGGGTTTGGGGTTGGCCGGTGTGGTCGGCCAGCAGCTCCTCGATTCGACGGCGGGCGTACTGCATCTCGTCGACCTGGATCTTGAGATCGGTGGCCTGGCCCTGGGCTCCCCCGTGGGGCTGGTGGATCAGGATACGGGCGTTGGGTAGCGCGAGCCGCTTGCCCTCGGCCCCCGACGCCAGCAGCACCGCCGCCCACGAGGCGGCCTGGCCGACACAGATCGTGCTCACCTCGGGCTGGATGTACTGCATGGTGTCATAGATGCCGAAACCGGCGGTGACAGAGCCTCCGGGGCTGTTGATGTAGAGCGAGATGTCACGCTCGGGGTCGGCGGCCGCCAGGTGCAGGAGTTGGCCGATGACGAGATTGGCCGAGGCGTCGTCGATCTCGGTGCCGAGGAACACGACCCGGTCGCTGAGCAGGCGGGAGTAGAGGTCGAAGGCCCGTTCCCCCTGGGCGGTCTGCTCCAACACCGTTGGTACGAGATAGCCGGTCATGGTTGCTCCCATCGTGAGCCGGGCCTGGTTGCCTGGCATTATGCAACTATACGGTTGCGTGTTGACAATGCGCAACCACATGACTGCACGTTTGGTGGGTGGCGGCTAGGCTGTGACCATGTCGAAGCGATTCCACCAAGGACCCACCGAGCATCTACTCACCGACCCGGAGAGCGCTGGCGCGGTGGACGACCGTGCGGTGGCCACCACGAGCCTGGAGATTGATCACGAGGTCGACCAGGTGTGGAATGCCCTGCTCGACCCGGAGCATCCCCGGCACTGGCTGGGGCCGGAGACGTCGATTAATCCGGTGGCCGGCGGCTCGATCCGCACCGGCGACATCGCCACTGGCAGCCCGAAACGGGGAACGGTGAGCGAGATCGACCACGACCGCCACCGGCTCAGCTTCCACTGGTGGCCCGCGGACGAGCCGGAGCAGGTGAGCCAGGTCTCGGTCGTGTTGGAGGCCACTCCCCGGGGCACGCTGGTGACGGTGACCGAGCGTCAGAGCTTGGGGGTCCAGGCGTGCGTGAGGTCGTTGACCGGAGCCCGGCCGACGGAGCCAACCTCGCTGAAGGCTGCAGCCGTGCCGACGGTCGGCGTCATGCAGTGGCGCCTTGCCCTGTTGGCGGTGTCGGTATCGCTGCTGTCGCTGGCCGTGGTGCGGTGACGCCGGCAGCCGAGGGCGCCAGGGGTGCGGCTGGCGCTGTGACCCCAATCTTCGCCGCCCTCGGCGACCCCACCCGCCGCAGCATCGTGGAACTCCTCGTTACCCGTGGCCAGGCAACGGCGACCGAGCTGTCGGCACAGTTGCAGATCAGCCGTCAGGCGGTGAGCAAGCACCTCCTGCAACTGAGCGAGGTCGGACTCACCGTCTCCCAGCGGTCGGGGCGGGAGAACCGCTACCAGCTCGACGCCAAACCGTTGTCGGCGGTAACGGAGTGGGTCGCCGAGGTCGAACAACAGTGGAACCAGCGCCTACTCCGGCTGCAATCCAGTCTCGAAGCAGATTGACCGTCGAAATTCGTACATCGAGCGAGCCGCAGACCGCTAGCCTAATCCTCGCCCCTGTGGCGCAGCCTGGTTAGCGCAGTGGACTTTTAATCCATTGGTCGTGGGTTCGAATCCCACCGGGGGCACTGCGAAATCGGCTCCAGAAGCGGCTGGTCAGCGGGTTGCGGGTGTGTTGTCCCGTACCGCTCAGTCCCGCCGATTCCGGTCGATCGCCTGCGGTTGTGAGCAGATAGTGAGCAGACGGGGTGGATCCGATCCGCTGCGCCTTGCACTTAAGGCGCCGAGCGCCTCGGCCGGGCGAGTCGGTGGAGGTGTCGCTCTGTTCGA
>Ga0316187_10003870_pt1 | contig 13003 bp, 11 predicted proteins | sample CroRivburrow1_MG_FD_204927 | JGI IMG/M metagenome (GOLD analysis project Ga0316187, IMG submission 204927) | Coastal sediment microbial communities from Maine, United States - Cross River worm burrow 1 | ecosystem: Environmental > Aquatic > Marine > Coastal > Sediment | place: USA: Maine...
GGGGATCACGCCCGGTTTGTCCCGGATCAGTGGATTTTCCCTGACAATACGGTTCGATGATCGCCCACTGCGCATTGGTCAACACTCTTCGGGTCAAGGCTGCTCTCCTGTCGTTTGCAACCTTGAATCAGAAATTAGGTGATTTGGGAATCCTGAACGTCAACAGCCCCTAGTTCCTTTGGTATTACACCCTCAAAAAACGCAGGTATGCACATGCCCGGCCTTCGCGCACAGCCTTTGCCTCATACCTGGTCTGCGGCCAATCCGCCGGGCGCTGGCGCCAGTCTGCCGGGTTGTCCGACAGCAGTGCGAAGCCGCCGTGCTCGGCAACTTCGCGCAGGCTCCAGCGGATGTAATGATCAATATCGCTGGCCACGCGAAACTCTGCCCCGGGCTTCATGATGCGATGCAACCGGTTCAGGTTCGTCTGATTTACAAACCGGCGCTTGTGATGGCGCAGTTTTGGCCACGGATCGGGAAACAGCAGGAAAGCGCGTGATATGGTCTGATCACCAAGCTGATCCAGGCGCGGACGTATGTCATTGTCGATAATGCGGACGTTTGACAGACTGCCGTCTTCCAGCAGGCTCAGCAGTTTGGCAACGCCGTTTATGAACGGTTCGCCGCCAATGAAACCGGCATGCGGATTGGCCGCAGCCTGCCAGGCCAGATGCTCACCGCCGCCGAAGCCTACTTCCAGCCAGACCTCGGACACGGAGTTGCCGAACAGTGCGCGCGGGTCCTGCAGGCTGTCGGCACAATCGGGTACCCGCAGTTTCGGCAGCAGGGTTTCCACCAGCCGCACATGATTGTCTCGCAAGGTCTGCCCTGCGCGGCGCCCGAAAAACTTCTCTGCGAACCGGGGCCTGTCCGGCGGTTGCGACATGACTACAATGCCCTGATCGATTATATTGCGCTCGATCATAAAACATGTCCGGCAAATGTGCGTACGGTTTTGCAGGACACGCGAAAACAAAAGAACGGGGCGCGGTTGTGATCCGCTCACAACCCGAACCACTCCGGAGTGTCAGATACCGATCGTCATCAGGACGCCCGTTCGAGCACCTGGTGTTCCTGTGAAGCTGCCTTTACTGCTTCCTTGAGCGCCGCAGTCATATCGGTTTTTTCCCAGGAAAACGACCCGTCGCGACGCGGCTTGCGGCCAAAGTGGCCATAGGCAGCGGTACGCGCATAAATCGGCTTGTTCAGGTCGAGATGGCGGCGAATGCCCGAGGGTGACAGATCCATACACGCGCGCAGAGCCTGCTCAAGCACACTTTCATGTACCTTGCCGGTACCGTGTGTGTCGACATAAACAGACAGGGGCTGGGCCACGCCAATGGCATAGGAAAGCTGGATCGTGCAGCGTTCGGCGAGTTTTGCAGCTACAACATTCTTGGCCATATAGCGCGCCGCATAAGCAGCGGAACGGTCAACCTTGGTTGTGTCCTTGCCGGAGAATGCGCCTCCGCCATGCGGTGCGGCACCACCGTAGGTATCAACAATGATCTTGCGGCCGGTCAGGCCGGCATCACCGTCCGGGCCACCGATGACAAACTTGCCGGTGGGATTGATGTACCATTTGCAATCAGCTGCAATCGGCATTTCACCCAGCGCTTCGCGCACATAGGGTTCAATTACTGTCCGTACTTTTGCCGAATCCCAGCTCTCATCAAGATGCTGGGTCGAGACCACAATCGACGTGACTTCCGACGGCTTACCGTCGACATAGCGGATGGTGACCTGGCTCTTGGCATCAGGCCCGAGCTTGCCGGCATCGCCTTCACCCTTGTGGCGGGCGGCTGCCATCAGTTCGAGAATCTTGTGGGAGTAGTAAATCGGCGCCGGCATGAAGTCCGGTGTTTCACGACAGGCATAGCCGAACATGATGCCCTGATCACCTGCGCCTTCTTCACCCTGGCGGTCTGCGGCGTTGTCCACGCCCTGAGCAATATCGGTTGACTGGGCGTGCAACAGTACTTCGACTTTTGCAGTTTTCCAGTGAAAACCTGCCTGCTCGTACCCGATGGCGCGGATGGCGCGGCGTGCCGCGGAACGAAACCTTCCCGGTGCAATAACCGGTTTACCCGCAGCGTCGTAAACCACATTGCCCGCCTTGTCCTTCTTGAACAGCGTATCAGGAACACGAACCTCACCGGCAATAACCACGCGATTGGTCGTTGTCAGCGTTTCGCAGGCAACGCGAACGGTCCATGGATCAGTACCTGTCTTGCGGGCTTCCTTGTAGACAAGGTCAACAATCTCGTCAGAGATGCGGTCGCATACCTTGTCCGGGTGACCTTCGGAAACTGATTCACTGGTGAAGAAATAGTTCTGACGTGCCATGGCTTGCAAACTCCGCGAGTGGGACAGGATGATCGCCATATGCAGATTTCTTTATATGCAATGGCAGCCGAGTGGCCGCCCTTTTGTCAGGCTGTGCGCATCACGTCAAGCCAACTTTGATCTACGCAGGCAATTAACCGGAATAGTTTCGGCCTCAAAACCTCAGATCCGGAGCGACACAGGTTCAACAGGACCCATAAACCTGATCTACTCGGACTCAGCAGCGCCGATGCTGGAGACCGACTTCACGAGATCGAGAATATTGCGCCGCACTTCAGGGCTCTCAATTTCGGAAAATGTCCGAACAAGCTGGGCACCGTCGGGACTGGACAGAAATTCGATCATCTCAAACGAGCCGGACGGCTTGTCAGCCTTGCCCCTGCCGGCAGCGTCGGCACGGACCATATCGTCAAAGAAAAACTGTACCGGCACGTCAAGAATACGCGACATGTCATACAGCCTGCTGGCACTGATACGATTGGAGCCCTTTTCGTATTTCTGTATCTGCTGAAAAGTGAGATCGAGACTTTCGCCAAGCTTTTCCTGACTCATCCCAACCAGCATTCTCCGCATCCGCAGCCTGCTGCCAACATGTACATCAATCGGATTTGGCGTTTTTATCGTCATCAGTCACCTCCCCCGCACGGTTTACAAAACGGCAAAAACCTGTCCGCTCGCAACATTTTCAATTGGCTGATCGGCTGCCGTGCAGGCACACCGTTGTGAATTTGTTTTCAAGGAGCACAGACGGAAATATGTGTTGCCAATTCACGCCTACGATCAGTTCTCATGCACATCTGGTACACAAAACTTCTTCATCCGTCTACAAATTAAATAGGCGGCCGCTATTAACACCAACAGCGCCAGGAAACCAAGATCTCCGATGGCCGCGTACAGCGTTGCAGCCATCACGGCAGGCATGGCAACGTCGAGATGACCGACCGTGCCCAGCGCCAGCATCGCCTGCACGCGGCCGGCTGAATCAATCATTGCTGAAATGCCGGTGTTGGCAGCCCGTATCATCGGCGCGCCCTGTTCGATTGCGCGAAATCGAGCATGACCCAGATGCTGATGGGGCCCGCCCGATGTACCGAACCAGGCGTCGTTGGTTGCGTTGACGAGCATTTCAGGCCGTGAAGCATAAGGGCGGGATCTCGGAAACACCGCCTCGTAACAGATGAAACCGGCAAATGCCGGCACCCCGGCAAGCCGGATAACCCGATCCTTGCTGCCGGCCGAAAATCCCGGCGGCAGGTTTACAATCTGGCGCAATCCAAGCGGCTCCAGCAACCATTGAAATGGCAAGAACTCTCCAAAGGGCACCAGCCGGACCTTGTCATGGCGTGCCGCTATCCGGCCATCGGCAGGGATTGCCAGCAGTGAATTGAAGATCGAAGCCGTGCCCGTATCGTCAGTTATCCGGTGCAGGCCTCCGGTCAGCAGAGGAGAGCCTGGCGGCAGGCTGGACATTATTTCAGCGCGCAGCGCGTCTTGTTCACCGAGCAGTCGCGGCAAAGCGCTTTCAGGCCAGACGACGATTGGCGGCACCGTCGGAGGATCTGCAAACGGCATTCCGCTCAGTTTCAGGTAGGTAGCAATGATCTGGCCGGCATGTGCCGGATCCCACTTGTCCTTCTGGGAGATGTTGGGCTGAATGATGCGCACCAGGGTTGCATTGTCGGTGCTTTCGATGAGGGCTGCATCGTAGCTTGCGACACGGGTATTGCCCCATACATGCAGAGCAACTGCACCGGCAGCGACAAGTGCCGGAAACACCAGGCGTCCCGGTAAACTCGGCGCGGATCTGCCTGTATCGCGAAGCACAGACGGCGCCGCAGCCACCACCACGACCAGAACAGTCAGGCCGTATATGCCGACCAGGCTGGCGGCCTGGGAAAATCCATCCAGTGACCCGGCTCCATAACCGGGCAGATTCCAGGGAAATCCGGTCAGCAGATGGCCTCGCAGCCATTCTCCCGCACCGACAAGCCCTGCCAGCAGCAGGATCCGGGGCCAGCCTGCTATCCACAAGATGGCCGCCACACCGAACGCCAGCCCCCAATAGAGCGACAGATAAGCCGGCAGCCCGGCAACCGCGAACGGAATCAAGGCTGCAAATTTTTCCGGTTCCAGCCAGAAAGCTTCCGATATCCACCACAGTGACGGCACAAAGTATCCAAATGCAAAGCACCATCCGACAGCGAAGCCCGCGCCGAAACGGCGCCACTTTGCGGGCCGGCCCTGCACGGTACCATCGAGCAGCCAGACCAACATTGTGTAACTGACAAACAGGACCGGCCAGACGTCAAACGGCGGCAGAGACAGACAGGCCAATCCGCCTGCCAGCAAGGCCACAAGGCAGCTGCGCCAAAGCGACCCGGCCATCATGGTTGCCAGTATGCCGGTCAGTTCTGCACCTGTGGCGCCGGTTCATCTGAAGCTTTTGCAACCGGCTTGACCGCAGCGGCAGGCTGGCGTGCGGTACGTGGTTTGGTGTGGATGGCAACACGGCGAACCCGGCGCGGATCAGCCGCAATGATCTCAAACTCAATGCCGGAGGCATGCTTGATCAGTTCACCGCGAACCGGCACCCGGCCAAGCATATGGAAGATCAAACCGCCAAGCGTATCGGCTTCTTCCTGTTCGTCTGCCGGCAACAGCTTGACGCCCAGTATGTTCTCTGCATCTTCAATTTCCAGCCGGGCTTCTGCCAGCCAACTGGTTGCGGATGCACGGGTGATCAGTTCATCCTTTTCATCGTGCTCATCAGCAATATCGCCGACAATCTCCTCAACCAGATCCTCAATGGTCGCCAGACCGTCGGTGCCGCCATATTCATCCACCACTACCGCCATGTGAACATGGGTCGACTGCATTTTCACCAGCAGGTCCGCAGCGGGCATGGAGGGCGGTACGTAGAGCAGCTCACGCATGATACCGAGCTCACTCACCGGGGATTTGAGATCGGTGGCCGAGAGTGACAAAATCGGCACGGTTTTCTTTGTGCCTGACTTCGCCGGGGCCTTCTTGCCACTGGAATTCAGCCACTCCAGAAAATCCTTGATATGGATCATGCCAACCGGCTCGTCCAGCGTATCGTTATAGATGGGCAGCCGGGAATGACCTGCCTCCAGAAAACAGTCGAGCAGTTCCGACACGGAGCTTGATGCATCGATCGCGATGATCTCGGCGCGCGGTACCATCACATCGTCCAGTCGCAAATCGGAAAACTCGATCAGGTTGAGCATCATTGACTTGGCATCGGCCCGGAAAGCCACAGTACCTTCTTCCTCGGCATGCCGGTCAAACACGCCTTCCAGGCTTTCACGCAAGGTTTCGTCCGACCTGCCGCCGCCCAGGGTCCGCTTGATCCGCGACCACAGGCCCGTATTGTCGGTTCGTGAATTTTCAGAAGTGGGGCTGGTCCCTTCACGGGACCTGCTAGATTGGTCTTCGTCCATTTGACCGTCCGGCTTTCACCGGCGTCCTCTGTCCTGTCTCAACAATGATCCCTTTACGTTTCATGCATAGGGATTGGCAATGCCAAGCACGTTCAGTATGTCAACCTCAAGGCTTTCCATCTCGTCGGCCTCGGCTTCGTTTATGTGATCATAATCCATTATGTGCAAGATGCCATGCACAGCAAGGTGAACCAAATGATGCTCAAGTGATTTGTTCTGCTGCGCAGCCTCGCATTTTACCACACCGGCTGCCAGCATGATATCACCCAGAGGGCGCGGCTCACCTGGCGGCAACGGCATGTCCGGTGCGGCAGGAAATGACAATACGTTGGTCGGCCCGGTCTTGTTGCGCCACTGCTTGTTGAGCCGTGCCACTTCATCATCCGTTGCCAGCGAAATGGTCAGTACCGTTGCCGACAAATCCCTGCCAAGAGCGGCCTCGGTTGCCTGCGCCGCGCTGCGTAACAGGGTTTCGGGGTCGAGCACTTCTTTCCAGGCAGTTTCGTCGACTTCGATTTCGAGTATCACGGCGTCCGGGGCCTTGTCGCCGGCTCCCAACCGGCACGCTCATAGGCATCGACAATGCGTGACACCAGTTGATGGCGAACAATATCCGATTTGTTGAACTTCACCTGTGAGATACCCTTCACGCCCTTCAGGTAATCCAGCGCCTGGGTCAGGCCGGAGGTAGTGCCGGGAGGCAAATCGACCTGTGTCGGATCACCGGTAATTACCATGCGTGAGCCTTCGCCAAGCCTGGTCAGAAACATTTTCATCTGTTGCGGCGTAGTGTTTTGCGCTTCGTCCAGAATTATAAAGGCTGACGACAGGGTGCGGCCGCGCATGAAGGCCAGCGGCGCGATTTCGATCGTGTTGTCGGCCAGACCCTTGATCACGGCTTCCGGCGGCATGACATCATAAAGCGCGTCATAAAGCGGCCTCAGATAGGGATCGACCTTTTCCTTCATGTCGCCGGGCAGGAAGCCGAGACGCTCGCCTGCCTCGACAGCGGGACGCGACAGGATGATGCGGTCAACCCGTCCGGCCATCAGTTCAGCAGCAGCACATACAACCGCCAGATATGTCTTGCCGGTGCCTGCAGGGCCGACACCGAACACCAGTTCGTTGGCAGCGATTGCCTCAAGATAGGTTTTCTGGCCCGGCGATCTGGCGGTTACCGTTTTGCGCCGGGTACGTATTGCGGCAACTTCAGATGTGCCCTTGGCAACGGCAACCGGGCTCATGGCCATACGGATAGCACCTTCCACATCGCCCCGGCCAACATCAAGACCTTCGAGCGCACGTTCATAAAGCTCCACCAGAACCTGTCTGGCCATTTCGCGGCCTGCTTCGGATCCGCGAATGGCGACCTTGTTGCCGCGCGGCGTGATATCCACGCCGAGCCGGTCCTCTATCAGGAGCAGATGCTCGTCATGTTCACCGAACACCAGCATCAGCAAACGGTTGTCGTCGAAGCCCAAGGTGATACTGCTCTGTGCTGTGTCCGCGGCGGTCTTCTTGTGCCGGGATGCGGGCCTTGGCTGGGCGGTGCGTGACGTCAACGGGGCAGATCTCCTGATTCGCAAGCATGATGGTGAAAGCACATCACATTCGGCCTTATGCTTCAACCATGTGGCCGGTTAATGAATTCGGTCCGATGCTTTCAATGGCAACCTTCACGGTGTCACCGATAATATGCTCACCGGCATCCATGTACACCGACTGGAGGTAAGGCGACCGTCCGATCAACTGGCCTTTCTGCCGGCCGGGCTTTTCCAGCAGGACATCGAGCACACGTCCCGTGCACGCCGCATTGAAGGATGCCTGCTGTTCACCCAGCAGGGCCTGCAGTTCGGCAAGACGCTGCGTCTTTACATCTTCCGGCACCTGATCAGCCCCGGTGGACGCCGGTGTGCCGGGGCGCGGTGAGTACTTGAACGAAAAGGCTTGCGCATATGTCACCTGCCGGACCAAGTCCATGGTGGCAGAGAAATCAGCATCGGTCTCTCCGGGAAACCCGACTATGAAGTCCGACGACATGGCGATGTCGGGCCGGGCATCGCGGATGCGGCCGACCAGTTCCATGTATTCGCCAGCAGTGTGCCTGCGGTTCATGGCCTTCAAAATGGTGTCGCTGCCGGACTGAACCGGCAAATGCAGATACGGCATCAGTTTCGGGTTCGCCCCATGCGCCGCGATCAGGTCATCGTCCATGTCGCGCGGATGGCTGGTTGTGTAGCGCAACCGATCAAGACCATCGATATCCGACAGCGCGTTGAGCAGATGACCCAGTGTCCAGTCATGACCGGCAAGCCCGCTGCCGTGCCAGGCGTTCACGTTCTGCCCGAGCAGCGTGATTTCACGCACTCCTGCGTCAACCAGCTTGCGCGCCTCAGCGAGAATACGATCGGCGGGACGGGAAAATTCCGCACCGCGGGTATAGGGCACCACACAGAACGTGCAGAACTTGTCACAGCCTTCCTGCACGGTGACGAAAGCTGCGACACCGCGCTTCACCGGTATTGTGGAAGGGGCATCCAGGACCGCAAATTTTTCATCAACCGGCAATTCCGTTTCGATCACGGCGGCACCGGTCTTGCCATGCCGGTCAAGCAGGTCGGGCAGGCGATGATAGGTTTGCGGGCCGAACACCAGATCAACCACAGGTGCGCGGCGGACGATTTCTTCACCTTCTGCCTGGGCCACGCAACCAGCCACCGCGATTTTCATGTCGCGTCCGCTGCGCGACTTCAACCGCCGCAGCCGGCCAAGCTCGGAGTAGACTTTCTCGGCGGCCTTTTCACGGATATGGCAGGTGTTCAGGATGACCAGGTCGGCGTCTTCGAGGCTTTCAGTGCTTACATAGCCGCTTTCGCTCAATACCTCGCCCATGCGCTCGCTGTCATAGACGTTCATCTGACAACCATAGGTCTTGATGAACACCTTTGATGGCGCAACTGAGGGTGTTTCCTGCGGCGTTACTGGCATTGATGACGCTCCTGGATCAGCACGATTTTCGATTGGCTCAACCAACTCCATAAACCTGATCGTTGCTCTGCTCCGGTGAGCCTATAGTCGCTCATGGGTTTCCTGACAATGGCAATGGTTCAGCTTCGCTCAGGCAAAGACTGGCCGTAATCGCGTTACTGGCCGTGCCGTCGGAACTCTTGTAATAATTTGGCCGCACCCCGTGTGAGGCATAGCCGACGCTTTCATACAGCGCGTGGGCAGCCTGATTGTCCTCGGCATATTCGATGAATATCTTCCTTGTACCGGTCTGCCCGGCATGCCGGCGTACCGCCTGCATCAGCGCGCGCGCCACGCCTCTGCGCCGGGTGTGCGGCAGCACGGCCAGCGTCAATACTTCCATTTCATCTGCCGCTGTGCGCAACAGCACAAATCCGCAGGGCTGTTTTTCGCCTGCCTTGTCCTGTGTCGCCAGCAAGGCGACTGTGCCGGGTGTTGCCAGCAGTGCCGCCATCGCAGCGCTGTCCCAGGCGTCTTCGAAACAGGGCGTGTGAATGGCTGCAAGAACGCCTGCGTATTCCGCGCCGACATGCTCGATCGACAACGCGCTTCCCTGATGTTTGACCAGTGGCAGTTGCGCCTTGGCGTCCGGTGCCCGCAGGTAAAACGGAACAGCGGCAGCACTTGTGTCTGCGGCTAGACCAGCAAGCCCGGCGATCATTGCCGCATCGGGAATGCTGCTGACATCGGAAACGGCCAGACCATCCGGCAGGTCAACCAGGCCTGCGCCCGACCCGACTGCCAGGCCCGACTTGTCGCTCAGCAAGCTGCCTGCCTCGGAAATGCCGAGCACCGATGCCGGGTGCATCGCATTGCCGTCGCCATCGAAGCCCTGCAGGTAAACCTCACCGCGGCGGGCATCCTGTATGACCCAGATGTCCCGGCCATCCGAACCGGCCCGGCAGCTTTGCGCCAGCGCGGCAAAGGTCGTGATGCCGACTACGGGCACTTTCAGCACCAGCGAGAGACCGCGCACAAACGCCAGCCCGATGCGCACACCGGTAAAAGTCCCCGGGCCTGAACATGCCGCCAGGCGCTCAATGTCTGCAAATGAAATCCCGGCCGAAACAACAGCCTCTTGTGCCATGTCGGCCAGACGCTCGGCATGCCCGCGCTGCATGGGTTCACTGGCGAGCGACAGTGGCCGGTTCGCGACTGTGTCAAAAACACAGGCCGAGCAGGCCGCATGTGCGGTGTCTACACTGAGAACAATCATGGCATAAGAGCCAATGCGCAGGTCAAGTGGCGGTCCGTCAGACCGGGCGAACTTCGCTTACTTCCGGGATGAAGTGGCGCAGCAGGTTTTCAATACCATGCTTCAGTGTTGCGGTTGAACTGGGACAACCTGCGCATGCACCTTTCATTTGCAGATAGACGACGCCTTCCTTGAAACCGTGGAAGGTTATGTCGCCGCCATCCTGCGCCACTGCCGGGCGCACCCGCGTGTCGAGCAGTTCCTTGATGGTGGTGACGATCTGCTGGTCGGCTTCGGCGAACTCGCCTTCATCGGCAACCGCTTCGGCCTCGCCATTGCGAATAACCGGCGCACCCGACATGAAATGTTCCATGATGGCGCCCAGCACAGCCGGCTTGAGATGCTGCCATTCACCGTCGTCCTTGGTAACGGTGATGAAGTCGGCACCGAGGAAAACACCTTCGACGCCCGTGACGGCAAACAGTTTTTCAGCCAGCGGTGAAATAGTCGCTTCATCTGCCGAGCGGAAATCCCGCGGATCACCTTCTACAACAGGTTTGCCCGGAATAAATTTCAGGGTACTTGGATTTGGCGTGGCTTCGGTCTGAATGAACATATCCGTATGAACTCCTGCGGCAACGCGTGCATGTCATCAGCGTCGCCGGGTGAATGTTACCTTACATATATAGGTTTTCTGGAATAATTCCAGATTAGCGTGTCAGAATTTTGTTTTCCCGGACCTGACAAATCATCTCGCTCTAGCGAATAAAGCCCATAATGCGCCGTACATCGATCATTACCGGCTCTGCAATGGCGTTAGCGCGCTGCGCACCGTCTTTCAGCACAGCGTCAATATGATCCTGGGCCGCCATCAGTTTCCGCATTTCACCGGCAATCGGTGACAGTTTTTCGACCGCGAGGTCGGCCAGAGCCTGCTTCAGCTCCGAGAACTGCCGTCCGGCGAACTGTGGCAACACGGTTTCAAGCGTAGCGTCCTGGAGAGCCGCGAAAATGCCGAGCAGGTTGGCGGCCTCGGGCCTGCCCTTCAGGGCTTCCATGGTTTCCGGCAGCGCATCGGGATCTGTCTTTGCCTTGCGAATCTTCTTGTTGATGGTGTCTGCATCGTCAGTGAGGTTTATGCGGGACAGATCGGACGGATCGGACTTCGACATCTTCTTGTCACCATCACGCAACGACATGACACGTGTGGCAGGACCGGTGATCAACGGTTCCGGCAACGGGAAAAAGCCATCCGTGTATCCCGCCTCGGCACATGCGTCGGCCATGTCGATGTTGAATTTCTGCGCAATATCACGGGTCAGTTCAAGGTGCTGTTTCTGATCCTCGCCAACCGGCACATGAGTGGCGCGATAGGCCAGTATGTCGGCGGCCATCAGGTTGGGATAGGCATACAGGCCAACCGAGGCGTTCTCGCGATTCTTGCCGGCCTTGTCCTTGAACTGCGTCATGCGGTTCAGCCATCCCATGCGCGCCACGCAGTTGAATATCCAGGCAAGTTCGCAATGGGCCGCAACCTGGCTCTGGTTGAAAACAATGTGGGCTGCCGGATCGATACCGGACGCAAGATAGGCTGCGGTCACTTCCCTGGTGCTGCGGGCAAGCTCTTCGGGGCCGCCCCACACCGACCTGTCCTGGGTGATCGCGTGCAGATCGACCACGCAATAGATGCACTCATACGATGACTGCATCTCAACAAAGCGCTTGATGGCCCCCAGATAGTTGCCCAGATGCAGATTGCCGGTTGGCTGCACGCCGGAGAAAACGCGTTGGCTGGGTTGGGACATTGCAGAAGCTCCACTGGATCAGGATGATTTCAATTGGCTGGCCGGTTATATGCCGCAATGCGCACGCGCTGCCAAGCGCCGTCAGCCCTTGCGCGAAAAAGATTGTTTCAAGGCAGCCACATCGAGGGCGCCCGTCCACCATGCGATTGCAAAATACACCGCCGCCCCGAACCCGACCATGGCGGCCAGCGCCGCCAGGCGCACAACGAACAAGGTATCGGCGCTGAAAACCGTGCTCACAAACTGCATGACACCGAGCAGTGCAAATCCCATGACCAGGCTTGCGGCGATGATCCTCGGCAGTGCCTTGCGCATACGATCATCGAGCGCAAAGTCACCGCGTTTCGACAGCGTGTAGCCCAACAGCAGGGCATTGACCCATCCTGCAGCCGTTGTGGCCAGCGCAACGCCGACATAGGCAATGAACGGGAACAGCGCCAGTGCACCTGCTATGTTGATGACAACCGAGATCAGCGCAAACCACATTGGCGTGCGGGTATCCTCTCGCGCGAAAAAGGCTGGTGAAAACACCTTGATCATGACAAATGCCGGCAAGCCGGCGGCAAAGGCTGCAAGCGCCACCGATGTTGCACGCGCATCTGCTGCATCGAAGGCACCGCGCTCAAACAGCACATGGATGATCGGATGCGGCATCGCCATCAAGGCGACGGCTGACGGTATGGTGAGCAACATCGATATCTCGAGCGCCCGGTTCTGGCTTGACTGAACGCCGTCATTGTCATCGGCCCGCAGCCGGCGCGACAGTTCCGGCAACAGCACCACGCCGATGGCGATGCCAATGACGCCCAATGGCAACTGATAAATGCGGTCGGCATAGTAGAGCCATGATGGTGCGGAATCCTGCAGCGACGCGATCATGGTGGAAACCAGCAGGTTGATCTGGGTAATACCACCTGCAATCAGGCCCGGAATGCCGAGGCTGACAAGACGCCGGACCCCCGGCGTAATCCTTGGCCGCTTGAGTTTCAGCGAGACGCCTGCCCGCGTCATGGCGATCCACAGCATGATGAACTGCAGCAGGCCGGCAGCACTCACCCCCCACACCAGCGCGAAGCCGGTTCTCGGTTCAGCCCCCCCCCCCGACAGCAGCACAAACGCAAGCACCGCTGTCAGCACGCGGTGGTGGATGATCGGGGCGGCAGCGGCTG
>Ga0316187_10003871_pt1 | contig 13000 bp, 10 predicted proteins | sample CroRivburrow1_MG_FD_204927 | JGI IMG/M metagenome (GOLD analysis project Ga0316187, IMG submission 204927) | Coastal sediment microbial communities from Maine, United States - Cross River worm burrow 1 | ecosystem: Environmental > Aquatic > Marine > Coastal > Sediment | place: USA: Maine...
GGTTACCCAGCCAACATCGGCCGTACACCAGTAAATTTCACCATCCTTGTAATCAAACACCAGCTTATGGGTCATTGCCGCCTGCAACAAATAGCCACCGGTCGTATGTAAAACGCCTTTCGGAGTACCGGTCGAACCCGATGTATAAAGGATAAACAGCGGATCTTCGGCACCCATCATTTCAGGTTCACATTCCGCAGAGGCTTGAGCCATGGCCTCGTGATACCAGACATCGCGGCCACTGGTCCAGTCGACCGGGTCGCCACCGCGTTGCACCACGATTACACTTTTCACGTTGGGGCAGGCGCTGACCGCCTTATCGGCGTTCGCCTTTAATGGCACCAGTTTGCCGCCGCGCACTGACTGGTCGGCGGTAATAACTACCTGGCAGTCCGAGTCCTGAATACGATCACGCAAAGCGTCCGGGGAGAAACCTCCAAACACCACCGAGTGCACCGCACCGATGCGAGTACAGGCCAGCATAGCTACCGCCGCCTCCGGAATCATCGGCATGTAAATAGAAACCCGATCGCCCTTGGCGACCCCCTGCGCTTTCAGCACATTGGAGAATTTGCATACCTCTGCATGCAACTCGGCGTAGGTGATTTTACGATCTTCAGCGGGATCATCACCTTCCCAGATGATCGCAACCTGGTCAGCACGGGTATCAAGATGCCGGTCGAGACAGTTGTATGACACATTGAGTTCGGCGCCTTCAAACCATTTTATATGCAGATCGTCAGCGTCAAAACTCCAGTCACAGACCGAATTCCAGGGCTTAAACCAGGAAATATAATTTTCGGCCTGTTCCGACCAGAAGCCTTCGGGATCGTCTACCGATTGCTGGTACATTTCTTCATATTGGGCGGCAGTGATATTCGCCTGTGCGGCAAACTCAGCCGGGACTGGATAGGTTTTGTTTTCAGACATGGCGCCTTCCTCGGGAATTTAATTATCAGGTTTTTTAGTGGGCCCGGATATGCTTACATAAACTATCGCATGCGACAAGATATTCGCCTGTTCACTTGCTCCTCGAACATGGCTAAATTGATGTAAATCAAACGATTTTTCAATCTTATTGACCTGTACCTCACGATAAGTAACACTCGGATGAAATTTTCAGTAACCAGGAGTAACACCATGTCACTCGTTACGTCGGCTATACGACCGACCGAGATAACTATCGTGGTGGTACTGGTGCCGTTACTGGTTTTACTGGCGCCATTACCTGGCCTGTGGTTTTCCGCCGGCTCAGCCTGGCACCAGCCCTGCCTGATCTGGTTCGGCGTCCTCCTGCTTTCATTCTGGCTGCAACGCCTGCTGCGCAAACAATAAGTTTCCCGGAGTCAGCCCATGAGTAAAGCAGCTAATGGATTATCGACCCAGATCGCAACTACGATTCTTAGCGGCTTCGATCGGCATTTTACGATTTTTAGCGAAATTACCAGAGGCGCCAAGCAGCGCTTCGAGAACGCTGACTGGGAGGCCGAACGGGTGGCTTCTCGGGAACGCATCATGTTTTACGACATTCGCGTCAAGGACGCGATAGGCAATCTGCAGAAACTGTTCGATCTCGAACCTTTCGACAGCCAGCTCTGGTTTGACGTCAAACAGGATTACGTGCAGTTAATCGGCAACCATCTGCAACCCGAGCTGGCAGAAACTTTTTACAACTCGGTGTTCTGTGCGTTGTTTCACCGTGATTACTTCGGCAACGATTACATCTTTGTACGTAGCGCGGTTTCGACCGAATTCATCGACTCCGACAAACCTTCCTACCATGTTTATTACCCGGCTAAACGCGGCTTTCGATCGTCGATCAAGCAGGTCCTGCTTGACAGTAGCTTTAACCTGCCTTTCGAAAATATCGATCGCGATGTACGTAACATTACCCAGGCGTTGATCAAACATACCTTTCCGCGGCCCCGGCGCGCGCATTTGAATTTCCAGTTCCAGGTAATGAGCAGCATATTCTACCGTAACAAGGCTGCTTATATCGTCGGGCGGGCAATCAATTCCAACCTGGAGGTACCTTTTGCGATTCCGATTCTGCATACCGGGAAAGCTTCAGTTTGCTGTGATGCAATTATCATCGGTAAACCGGGATTGACCCGCCTGTTCGAATTTTCTTACGTCTATTTCATGGTTGATCACCCGGTGCCTTCTTCGATTGTTACCTTCCTGCGTCGGCTGATGCCAACGCGCAGCAAGGAATCATTTTACTCGGCGATTGGCTTTCACAAACAGGGCAAAACAGTTTTCTACCGGGACTTTCTGCATCATTTGAAGCACTCGGAAGACGAGCTGATATTTGCCCCCGGCATCAAGGGCATGGTGATGGCGGTGTTTACGCTGCCGTCCTATCCTTACGTATTCAAGGTAATCCGTGATCGCTTTCCACCGCCCAAGAAAACGACGCGCCAGGAAGTGCTGGATACCTACCGACTGGTCAAAATGCACGACCGGGTTGGGCGTATGTCGGATGTACTCGAATACTCGCATGTTGCGCTGCCGCGCGCGCGTTTTGCCGAAGATTTACTAGAAGAGCTTTACGAAACCTGTGCCGACAGCGTGTCAGAAGAAGGTAACCAGATTGTCATCAAGCATCTGTACATCGAACGCCGCATGACACCTTTAAACCTGGCTGTGCAGCAGGCCGACGACCATTATCTCGGCCGCCTGATGAAGGGTTACGGCGATGCGATCAAGGAACTGGCCGCGGCGAATATCTTCCCCGGAGATTTGCTATTGAAAAATTTCGGGGTTACCGGACAAGGTCAGGGCCGCGTCGTGTTTTACGATTACGATGAAATCTGTTACCTGACTGAATGCAACTTCCGCAAGATACCCGAGGCGCTTTACCCGGAAGATGAATTTGCCGCGGAACCCTGGTACAGCGTGGCGGCAAACGATGTTTTTCCGGAGCAATTTGCTACTTTCCTGTTCGCCAACAATCGTCTGCGCCAGGCGTTCATGAAACATCATCGCGACTTACTCGAAGCCGATTTCTGGGTGCAAAAGCAGGCAAACATCAAGGCCGGAATTTACGAAGACGTTTTCCCATATGCGCGGAAACTCCGTTTTACGCGCTAACTCAAAATAACGCGTCAGCGCTGAGCAGGATTCCATCTTCATCGCTGTACAGGTACTCGCCAGGACGGAACACAGCGCCGAGAAATTCGACTTCCACATTTAACTCGCCCCTGCCTTCGCTGCTACCGCGCACCGGTATGGTAGCCAGCGCCTTGACGCCGATTCCCATCGTGGCGATATCGGCAGAGTCGCGGATGCAACCATTGATTACCACCCCTTGCCAGGCATTGTCTTGCGCCGCTGCTGCCAGCAAATCGCCAAGCACTGCACAATCCATCAAAGCATCGTTATCGACGACTAACACCCTGCCCTCACCGGGAGATTTTACCTGTTCACGTACCAGCGAAAAATCGCCCAGGGATTTTATCGTAAACATCTCACCGTAAAAACGGGTACTGCCCCCAAAATTGCGCAGTCCGGGCAGCACGATCTGTACCCTGCCCTCGTTTTCATCACTCAGATCAGCGGTTTTAAAGGTCATATCGAATTCTCGTTTAGTCAATAAGAAAGCGCATACAGTAAAACGACATACATTGCCCTTGTCCAGTAACGCATCGACCCTGCCCGACAGGAATCAGTCCTGCTGCAATGCCTCCTGTAAAACACAGGCGATATGCATGCTCTCGCGTTGTGCACCGTCACGGATCTGGTGTCGACAACTGGTGCCATTGGCTATCAGCAGAGTTTCCTCGCTGGTTGTGCGTATCGTTGGCAGTAAGCTCAGTTCAGCCATTTTCATCGATACCTCGTAATGGCTGGCCTCGTAACCAAAGGCGCCAGCCATACCGCAACATCCGGAATCGATCACCTCAACCTCGAGTTCAGGTATTAGCGCTAAAGTCTGTTGCATCGCGGACATCGTACCAAATGCCTTTTGATGACAATGCCCGTGCACGAGTGCACGCCTGGCTGACAAGGGCTTTAATTCGAGCTGCAGTTTCCCTGCCTGGTGTTGCTGTGCCAGAAATTCTTCCAGCAACAGGGCCGATTCAGCCAGTGCGTTGCTTTCGTCACCGGGTAACATGCTTTTAAATTCATCGCGCAGGGTCAGCAGGCAGGAGGGTTCCAGGCCAATCACCGGAACTCCCCGCGCAACATAAGGCTTGAGCGCTGTGAGCATGCGTCGGGCTTCATCTCGCGCCTCTTCTACCAGGCCCATCGCGAGGAAGGTACGACCACTGCACAGGGGATGTTTGCCGTCGATCGGTTGCACCAGGTGCACCCGGTAGCTAGCTGCCTGGAGCACGGCCAGTGCGGCGCGAGCGTTTTCAGGATCAAAGTAACGGTCGAAAGTGTCGACCAGTAACACCACTTCCTCAGCATTCCCATGCGTCGTACCAGTCGCATGACGCTGCTCGTCAAAGTAATCCGGGCGCCAACGCGGCAGGCTGCGGTTTGCGCTCAGGCCGAGGAGTTTTTCGCTTAGCCAGGCCAGGCCGGGAATGACATCGCGTAAGTTAAGGATATAACTCAATCGCGCTGCAACGGGTGCGTAACGCGGTAAATAGGCAATCAAGCGGTCCTTCAGCGGCAGGCGGTGATGCTTGCGGTAATGATACAGAAATTCAACTTTCATCTTCGCCATGTCGACCCCGGTGGGGCACTCGCGCTTACAGCCTTTACAACCGATACACAGGTCCATGGTGTCATACATCGCCGTGGAAACCAGCGCATCAGCGCCCAGCTGGCCACTGATTGCCAGGCGCAGGGTATTCGCTCGACCGCGGGTCAGATGCTGTTCATCCCGGGTGACGCGATAGGACGGGCACATTACGCCCACATCTGCCTTGCGACAGGCGCCGTTGTTGTTGCACATCTCGACGGCCGCGCCAAACCCACCCCATGCCGACCAGTCCAGCGCAGTTTGCAGAGGTGCTACCGCGTAATCGGGGCCATATCGAAACAGCGTACGATCATCCATTGCTGGTGCCTGTACGATCTTGCCCGGGTTGAATAAACCTGCGGGATCGAAACTGTGTTTAACTTCTTCGAAGGCGCGCAGCATTCGTGTACCGAACATACGCTCATGGAACTCTGAACGGGCCAGGCCATCACCATGTTCGCCGGAATGGGAACCCTTGTACTCCTGCACAATATCGAGCGTCTCCTCCATAATAGCTCGCATTTTTAGCGCCCCGCCCGGATCCTTCATATTCAGGATTGGGCGTACATGCAGGCAACCCACCGAGGCATGCGCATACCAGGTGCCGGTAGTGCCGTATTTTTCAAACACTCGCGTCAACCGGTCGGTGTACTCGGCCAGATCTTCGAGCTGTACCGCACAATCTTCTATGAAAGACACCGGTTTGCCATCACCTTTCATCGACATCATGATATTGAGTCCTGCCTTGCGTACATCCCATACCGCAGCCTGGAACCCGGCATCGAGTGCCTCGACTACTGCATCGGGAAAGCCGAGATCAGCCATCAATTCATCCAGCTGCCTGAGCTTATCCAGTTGCTCGTTGCGATCGTCACCGGCAAACTCGACCAGCAGTAATGCATCCGGCTCACCCTGAACGAAGCGATCGACCGTAGCGCGGAACATTGGAATTTCGCGCGATAAATCAATCATGGTGCGATCGACCAGCTCGACCGCACTCGGGTCGAGTTTGACTAGATGCTGGGCCGAGTCCATCGCCTGGTGAAAATTTGGGAAATGACACACCCCCAAAACTTTGTGCGCAGGAATCGGCTGCAATTCCAGTTGCAGTCGGATGAAAAATGCCAGTGTACCTTCCGAGCCAACCAGTAAACGCGCAAAGTTCGCATCGTCGGCATGGGTGACTTCATTGATGTTGTAACCACCGACGCGCCGCAACAACTGCGGAAACCGTAGTGCAATCTCTGCCGCTTCGCGCTGACCCAGTGCGGTCAGTTTTTGTACCAGCCCGGCACAGGAAGCATCCCCAGTGGTGTGCTCCAGGTCGGCGAAATGGGCGCTACTGCTATCTGCCAGAATGGCATCGATTGCCTGAACATTGTGCACCATATTGCCATATCGGATAGAGCGCGCACCACAACTGTTGTTACCAGCCATACCCCCGAGAGTCGCCCTGTTCCCGGTAGAGACGTCGACCGGATAAAAAAGTCCGTGCGGCTTCAGGTAGCTATTGAGCCGATCCAGCACCATACCCGGCGCGACACAAATGCTGCGCGTCCCGGGATCAAAATCGATTACCTGGTGCAGATACTTGCTGGTATCAATAACCAGCGCCGCCCCCACAGTCTGTCCGATTTGCGAGGTGCCACCACCACGCGGCAGGACTGGAATCCCGTCGTCAGCAGCTATTTGAATAGCACGTACGATGTCCTGCTCATTGCGCGGTATTACGACGCCAATCGGTTCGATCTGGTAAATAGAGGCATCGGTACTGTAACGACCACGACTGAAGGCATCAAAAATCACTTCGCCTTCCAGTTCATCACGTAGCCTGGCAGCCAGCGCACTATCGCCAATGCTGACTGTTGGGGAGGTAGAATTGTTTGCAAACCTAGTGTTAGTAGACAACGGAAAACCTTTTAAGAAGCCCTGAATAGTCGGGCTTGCGCTACACGGTTGGGTAAGGCAGGATTGTCGCCCAAAGCAAAAAATATAACAAACAACTTAATTTACTCTAGCTGCGTGATAAAACCCCAGGAGAGCTATCGATGTCGACATCCACAGGGCGCCATTTTCTTCAAATTCCCGGGCCGACCAATGTGCCCGACCGGGTACTGCGGGCGATGGATATGCCGACAACAGATCACCGTGGACCGGAATTTGCGCAACTAACGCTTGAAATTCTACATGGCTTAAAACAGGTTTTTAAGACCTCGGCCAACGTGGTCATATATCCCGCCTCGGGCACTGGGGCATGGGAAGCGGCACTGGTCAACACCCTGTCCCCGGGCGACAGGGTATTGATGTTCGAAACAGGACATTTCGCCACCCTCTGGCGAGGCATCGCCAGCGATCTTGGCCTGGATGTCGAATTCGTGGCCGGCGACTGGCGCCATGGTGTCGACCCCGGTGAAGTTGAAGCCAGGTTAACCGCCGACAAAAACCATCAAATCAAGGCGTTGATGGTGGTTCACAACGAAACCTCCACCGGCGTTACCAGTCGTATCGCAGAAGTCAGAAAGTCCATCGACAGCGCTGCCCACCCCGCCCTGTTCATGGTGGACGTAATCTCCTCGCTGGGCTCGATCGACTATCGTCACGATGAATGGGGTGTCGATGTCACTGTCGCCGGTTCGCAGAAAGGGCTGATGCTACCGCCCGGACTCAGTTTCAATGCGATCAGCGCCAAAGCACTGCAAGCTGCGAAAACAGCAACCCTGCCAGCCGCCTACTGGCGCTGGCAGCCGATGATAGACGCCATCAAAACCGGTTACTTTCCCTACACCCCGGCTACCAACCTGCTTTACGCGCTGCGCGAAGCATTGCAGATGCTGCACGAAGAAGGACTGGACAACGTTTTTGCCAGGCACCACCGTCATGGCGAAGCAACGCGGCGCGCGGTACGTGCGTGGGGCCTGGAAATCCTCTGCCTGAATCCTGATGAATACAGCGCCGCCCTGACAGCGATTCTGGTCCCCGATGGTCACGATGCCGATCACCTGCGCAAGGTAATCCTCGAACGTTTCAACATGTCTCTGGGTACAGGTCTGGCCAAAGTGCAAGGGCGGGTGTTCCGCATAGGTCATCTTGGAGATTTTAATGATCTGATGCTGGCCGGCACCCTGTCTGGCGTGGAAATGGGGCTGACTGCTGCCGGAATACCCTTTACCAGGGGTGGCATCAACGCCGCGCTCGATTACCTGGCCAGCGAATAAGGTGACGCGGTCGAGGTAATTTCTCGTACAGCGAGGCGCGGAGCAGATTGGTGTCCCGGAATGGACAGTATGCATGATCGAAAGGATGATTTTCCCGGCCGCTGCCATGGGATTGGATTCAAATCCAGCCCGATGCCGTTGGTACCTTAAACCAATAATCGCGGGGTCATTGCAGACAGGCGATAATTCTTCCTATACCCTGACCGGGATGCGGAATGACCTGCATGAGTGAACTACAATCGGGAGAGCCAAATGGCAGTCTATAGAATTACGCGTTTTGCAGCATCTGATATGGATAAGGTAGGGGAACTTACGGAAAATATGCGCGATGTATTGGAAGGTACCGGTGCCGATTTCATTGATCTGGTCTCATATGGCAATGGCAAAGGTGTAGTCATTGCTAAATATCCAGATCAGGCAACAATGGATGCTGCCTCTGAGACAGCCAGGAAAGCATTTGGTGACATGATTGAAGCGGGGGCAATCGATGGGGACTCAGTACATCCACATACTGGCGAGGTGTTTAATTCTTTCTAAGGCCAGGTGAGCAAAACTATCTTCCAGGCGCGCCGGTTCCCGAGATAAAGAATGTCGCAGCTCCATTTTTAACAGCCTCGACATCACTGACTGCGTATCAAGGGGCAATACTTCGATACGGGATTTGTTTGCTGGTGACACGATTTCAATAGCTGGCAAACAGGTAAATGAGAGCGGCTGTCAAGATTGCGACAAGCAGGGTCTGAATCCCGCTACGTAGCCACGATACCCCCGCGATGCTGCCAAGAAAAACACCGAGCAGGAATATCAGCAGCAGCGCGATCGCTACCGCCGCATAAAGTGGTGATACCGGTAATGCAAAACCGGCATTGGCTGCCATCAGTGGTATCAGGATCAGGAGAGATATGGCTAGCGGTGCAAAACCGTTGACCAGCGCTATCAGTAGTGGCACTCCCCGCGCGGCCTCGCCATGAGCACTGTCACGCAGGTCGGTGATCATCGCATCTTCGAGTTTTGCAAGCGCGCGTTTCCGCTCCGCGACCTCACTGACGTAGGCGCTACTGACGCCGCTCACACCGAGCGCAATGGCCGCGCCCAGGCAAACGTTGATGATCACCGATAAGCTGGTTGTGCCACTGACCAGAAAGCCTATGATGAGCCCCAGCATGGTCAGCGCGCCGTCGAATCCATTAACCACAAAATAGCGTCGCATGATGTCGTGGGTGCGCGTGATGCGCAGCAGAAACCGGGTCTGATCCAGCAGGTTCATAAACCTAACCAGCTTGCGGCTCGCCTTGAACCTCAACCTCGTCGATACTGTGCAGTGAACCGCCCAGATCACTGATACCAGACTGTACCGCGTCGAAATCGATGGCATCCCCTTCGACGACGACCTGCAGTGTTTCGGTTTTTTCGTCAACCTCTAGTACCGTGGTACAGACTCGATAATCACCACCCGCTTTGGCAATAGCTTGTGAAAATTCAAGCGCGTTCGGTTGGTGGGGTTTGAGCACATCAAGCACAAGCCGCTTAACAAGAACCATATATTACCCCCGCTGTTCGTCAACATTAACCGAGGCAAGTATACACTCAATCAGGCTTGTTGCTGGCGGCCTGTGAGATTACTGTTAAACAAATAAGGAATAAAATCTGCGGCATAATCTGATGATTATAAGCGACCGATATCGGCCAAAATACGAAGTTCCTGGTCCGCGACTGGGCGTCCGTTATCGAGAAAAAACCCTCACAGAGGAATTATAAGCTGCTGAGATCGACTCAACTAAGACATACGACTTTAACCTGGAAATAAATACGTCCATATTCTCCAATTTCCGATAGAAAGATTGATCTATGTCGGTAACGGTTTACCGTCATAGGTATATTCTGGTTTATATCATTAGAATAAAGGAGGATTTAAAATGTCCATATGTGTAGTTGTTGCAGATAGTAGTAAAGCACGAATCCTGTTGGCAGAGAATGGTCACGGCGCTTTAACCGATGACAGAGATTTCGTTCATTCCGAAAGCCGCCTTAGAGAGCAGGATCTGGTTAGCGATGGAACGGGCAACGAAATTGATTCAGGAGGCTACGGTAAACATTCAATGGGGCATGAACATGCAGCCCATCAGAAGCATGCAGAAACCTTTGCTTTTGAGTTGTGCGGCGAAATTGAAAAGCTCCGGCGAAACAGTGATCTGCACAAAATATATCTGGTCGCATCTCCAAAATTTCTTGGCTTGTTGCGCTCCAGTATAAGCAAACAATGTGCCGAGCTACTAGTTGGCGAGATAAACAAGGATCTGGTTGAGCATAGTATCGAGGACATCCGTTCTCATTTACCAAAACATCTGTAAATAAAAGCTGATGGTCAGTTCCCGGCCGTTCCCTGCCCCTTGAACCTGGTATTCGAGAGTCTACTTGCGGATGACTGAATGGCTGAAACACTAATTAAGCCTTAATGAACTGCACTCGATGGGTATTGGCTTATTATTGTTTAAAGAAGATAAGTTATTTGAAATGCGATGGCTTATGCGCAAAATGACCCAGAACAGCTAGTTTGCTCCCGGATGCCGTGTTAACTCTCAAGATCCTGTTTTTATTGTTTTTGGCCAACGGTACTCCAGTTATTGTCAAAAAAATCCTTGGTTCCAGACTGGCTTACTCACTGGACGGTGGCAAAATATTTTTTGACGGGAGAGCTTTGTTTGGGAACTCGAAAACTATTCGCGGAATTATTTCTTCTGTATTAGTAACCTCTGGTGGGGCTGTATTAATCGGCTACTCGATACAGACTGGTGCCTTGTTTTCGCTTGCATCACTATCCGGCGATCTTATTTCCAGTTTTATCAAGCGACGATTAGATTTACCACCCAGTAGCAGGGCACTTGGGTTGGACCAGCTTCCCGAGTCAATTCTTCCATTATTGTTCTGCTGGCAAGCACTTAATCTGGATATGCCGACAGCCGTTGCCGTTGTAGTTATATTCTTTATCGGCGAGATTATATTGTCGCGAGTCCTGTATAGGTTAAAGGTACGCGAACACCCCTACTAATACGGTTTTGCAATTTTCCGGAGTCTGCTCCTGGCCGAAGATTACCTCTGAATTCTTATTTTCGAGCGTCGGCTACCGAGATGCTGACATTGTATTTCATGTTTTGCGACACCAGCCCCGGCGTTGCAAAACATTGGTTGAACAGCTGGAGGCTGCGGGGCGGCTATTTCAACATCTGCGCTACTTCGATACCATCATCGAGGTTCTATAAACAAATTAGGAATCTAACGTGTATAACCTGCCACTCGTTGCTGAAGACTTTGACGTTCCAGAAATTCTGGAAACAGAACGTATGCGTCTACGACCACTGACCATCAACGATGCGGTCAAGGATTACGATGCTGTGATGACCAGTGAAGAACGTTTACGTAGCGTTTTCGACCCGGGTAGCGACTGGCCGTCGGGATTGACGTTAGAACAGGATATTATCGAACTTGGCTGGCATCAGGCGGAATTTCAACTGCGAACCTCATTCGCCTACACGGTTGTTAGTCTCGACGAATCAGAAGTGATGGGTTGTATCTATATTTATCCAACACGAAAATCGGGTTATGACGCAGAAATTACCATGTGGGTGCGCCAGTCTCGAGTTGAGGAAGGTTTGGACGAACACCTTTTTGAAACGGTTGAATCCTGGATTGAAGACTACTGGCCTCTGCAAAACCCTGCTTACCCCGGAAGGAGAATTGCATTTGAGGATTGGGTTAAATAATACAAAGACTTACCAGCATTTCTTTTCAATTATTATTAGGCGTCCGTATTTGGCCGGAGATTACCTCCCACCCAGTTTTATTGGGTCTCTTTTGGAGAGAACAGACGTTCGAACTCGAAAAATCAATAGCGATAACCGACCCAATTGAGAATTCAATATTCTTGCTCAATTTCTCAATTCGATAAATTTCTCGCTAAATACGATTCAGCATGCAATTTTCATTAAAATTAGAAAAAACTGCTCTCTGGCTCATGTTTTTATGAGATAACTCATCCATGTCAAGCAAACATAAACCCACACGCATCGTCATTATGGGCGCGGCAGGCCGTGATTTTCACAATTTCAACACGGTATACCGTGACGATCCTGATAGCCGCGTGATCGCCTTCACTGCGAACCAGATTCCGGATATTGCCGGGCGTCGTTATCCACCTTCGTTGGCAGGGGCCATTTACCCCGAAGGGATCCCCATCGTCGACGAGGCTACACTGAGCGCGCTTTGTCGCGAGGAAAACATTAACCAGGTTGTATTTGCCTATAGTGACATCAGTCATGCCCAGGTGATGCACAGGGCATGTCTGGTGCTGGCAGAGGGTGCCGACTTCCTGTTACTGGGCCCCGAGCGCACTATGTTACAGGCACGGGTACCGGTGATCGCCATCTGCGCCGTCAGAACCGGTTGCGGCAAATCACAGACCACGCGGTGGCTCGCAAAATTGCTCAAACAAAAGGGATTCCAGGTAGTGGTGATTCGCCACCCGATGCCCTATGGCGACCTGGCAAAACAGGCGGTACAGCGTTTTGCAAATCGTGCCGATCTGGATGCAGCCGACTGTACCATCGAAGAGCGCGAAGAATACGAGCCACACCTGGAAATGGGCACCATTGTATATGCGGGCGTTGATTATGCCGAGATCGTCGCGCAGGCTGAAAAGGAAGCTGACATCATCCTGTGGGATGGCGGTAATAACGACTTTTCATTCATTCACCCCGACCTGCATATCGTTTTGACCGATCCACTGCGACCCGGGAATGAAACCAGTCATTATCCCGGTGAAACAGTACTACGCATGGCCGATGTGGTCGTGCTTACGAAAGTAAATTCGGCCGCGGAAGTGGATATTCAAAGTGTCACCGAAAACGTACGCAAAGTTAATCCGCAGGCCATGATCGTGCGTGGCGCATCGCCTGTCACGCTGGAAGATCCGGCTGCGGTGCGCGGCAAACGTGTGCTGGTCGTCGAAGATGGCCCGACCATCACCCACGGCGGCATGCCTTACGGTGCCGGTTACGTTGCCGCCACCCAGGCTCGGGCGCAGGAAATAGTC
>Ga0316187_10003872_pt1 | contig 12998 bp, 14 predicted proteins | sample CroRivburrow1_MG_FD_204927 | JGI IMG/M metagenome (GOLD analysis project Ga0316187, IMG submission 204927) | Coastal sediment microbial communities from Maine, United States - Cross River worm burrow 1 | ecosystem: Environmental > Aquatic > Marine > Coastal > Sediment | place: USA: Maine...
TGACATTGATGACTTCACCAGTCACATAGGATGCAGCATCGGAACAGAGAAATGATACCACTCCGGCAACCTCATGGACACTACCAGCCCGTCCCATCGGAACGCTCTGACTGATCACCTCTTTAGTAATATTCGCGGTCATCTCGGTATCAATAAAACCGGGAGCGACTGCATTGACGCAGATGCCGCGTGAAGCAAGTTCGCGCGATAGTGATCTGGTAGCACCAATGATACCGGCCTTGGCCGCTGCATAGTTGGTCTGACCGCGATTGCCATGCAGGGCTGCAATGGATGTCATGTTGACGATGCGACCCCAGCGCTTTCGGATCATCGGCATCACCAGTGGCCTGAGCACGTTGTAGAAGCCGCCGAGAGAGGTCTGCATCACGCTGTCCCACTGCTCATCTTCCATGCCGGGGAACGGTGCATCGGCGGTGATGCCCGCATTGTTCACGACGATATCAAAGCCGCCGTGCTGCTCAATGAAATCGCCAAGCACTGCCGCACACTGTGCCCGATCCGAAACATCAAACTGCAGAGTCGACGCCTCGAAACCACGGTCTTGAATGTCGGCCGCGACCGCCTCTGCCTCGCTTGCACTGCTGCGAAAGTTGATCCAGATATGACGATCCTTGGCAGCAAGTTCACGTGCAATCGCAGCGCCTATGCCACGGCTGGCACCGGTTACCAATACATGTTTTGTCATGAGATCACTCCTTCGGGAAAGCTACTGACAGTCACTGTTGCCTCCATCACCATCGATTGATGATGCATCACCTTGCCATGAAACATTGCGGCACTATCACCACCACCGAGAAGTCTTGTTTCGACCATCAATGTTTCGTTGGCTGGCAACCATGGGGTGTGTACCTGCATATCGCGCACACTGACAATCGCACCGGGTCGCACTTCTCCTGAAAACTGCAAGCCGAGAAACAGGCCGGATGCCTGTGCCAATAGTTCAAGTGCACCATACCCGGGAAACTGGCCTCTCTCCAGCAGAGGGTTATCCCCATCAATCGTGGCTCGCGCAGTTAGTGTCTGATCATCATGTGTCACGATCTCCGAGACCATTAGCATCGGCTTTTGATGTGGCAGCATCGTTGTCACATCCAGTTTATTCATGGGCAAGAGAGCTCGGTGAACCAAGCGCCATCTTCGGCAGGTGAAATCTGTACTGTGCCTGAGACATTCTGTTCAACTGCCTTGAGCAACGGCATGGCGGCAAGGGCTGGTGATTGATCGCCGTAACGCTGATCGCTGCGCATTTCAGCATCACAGTAAGGCATGCTCAGGCGCGCCACATTTTCACCTGCTGGCTGCTCTGCTGCCAGTACAAATGCTGAGGCACAGCCAATCCATTGATTGCCGGGTAACAGAAGCTGAGGTGGAATCTCTTCATAACAGACAAGTAGCAACGTCTTCTCAATGGTGTGCAGTTGACTCCAAGCCTCAAGCAGCGCAAGCGCAAAGCCATCGTGATAGCCAGCCATGGCCATGGCCGGATGTTTGTTGCCTACCGCAATACTCCAATAACCTGATGCGGTGTTATGCACCGAGTTGTGAAACTGAGTTGGTGAAACAGGCAGCTGTTGATGGGCGATGGCACTACAGAGCTTGTCGGTGACTCCGATCTCCCCGAGTGAGGAGGTAAAGATGACAGGTAATTCGGACGGCATGATATTGGCACTGCTACACGCGCGTTCAGCTGCCGCGAAGGCCAGCTTTGTCGCCATACTGGTTCTGCGCCGAAGCATCGGCGGCAGCAGCTCGGTCTGCATGTCGCACCATTCGAAACCACACTCTAGAGATGACACCAGAGCAGACTCCGGATTTTGAAAGCTGACACCCGTGCCAAGTACGGCCAGTGAAGGCTTATCCATCGGTAGCCTCCTTGGCAAAGATGAGGCTGACGTTGTTGCCACCAAAGCCGAAATTGTTATTCATCACGTAGCGGATATCGGGCAACTGTACGGGTTCAGTCAATACTCTGTTGTTGAACTCACTATCAACATGACGAATACCGCAGGTGCCGGGAGCAAAGGCATGCTCAAGCGCAAGCAGTGTAATCACCGCCTCAACGGCACCAGCAGCACCCAGCGTATGACCGGTCATTCCCTTGCTGCCGCTGCATGGTGTGGTTGACTCGAATAGCGATGCCATTGCTCGCATCTCTGACTGATCATTCAAACGCGTGCCCGTAGCATGCAGATTGACGTAATCGATGGCCCCAGCTTGCAGCCCAGCCATCGCCAGGGCACTTCGCATGGCCTGCGCTGAGCCTGCGCCCTCGGGATGCGGGGCGGTCATATGATAGGCATCGGAGGACTCACCATAGCCAACAAGGCTGGCTGATGTGTCGACAGTTGCTTCCCGCTCAAGCAGAAGGAGGCCTGCGCCCTCGCCGAGGCTGATGCCATTCCGATCTTGGTCCAGCGGTGTGCATGGCTGCTCCGAGGTAAGTTCAAGACTGTGAAAACCGTGCAGGGTCAGATGACACATGGAATCGACACCACCAACCACCACAGCATCGCATATGCCTGTCTCAATCATCCGTTGCCCGGCAGCAATAGCCTTACCACTGGATGAACATGCTGTGGAAATCGCATAACAGGGGCCTCGCAGCTCCAGCTCTTTTTTAAGGAACTCTGCCGTGGCCACCCAGGCATGCTGATGTTTGAAATCAAAGGCTTCGGGCAGCATGCCGGTAGAGAGATCTGCCTGATAGGCAAGTTCGGTCTCATAGATGCCCGAGGTGCTTGTACCAATGATGACACCCACCCTTTCGGCACCATAACGGGCAGCTGCCGCGATAACCGCTTTTCTGAACATCCCATCTTCGCAATCAAGGGCGGCAAGTGCGAGACGTGCATTCCTTGCATCATAGGACTTCAAATCATCTCTGACTTCTGGAAGGGCTGATTCAACTTCACCGGTATAGGTGAGGAAATCGAGCTTAATCATACGGGCAGACTTTAAGGAGCTGCGCTGTTTTAAAAGGGCATCAAGAAGCGGCTTTTTGCCCATGCCGCAGGCGGTTACAACTGTATATGCGGTTACGAACAGAGGTTGCATCTATCCCCCTCAGCACGCAGCGAACTTAAACTCATCATCACTCTCCCCTCAACTGGTCCGGCGACTCTACCAGCTTCGGCCGAATCAGCAGCGGGCAGAGGAAGAAACCGAAAAACACGCCCGGTGCAATCGTCCATGCCAGCGTCTGCAAGGCCGGGTTTTCCGCCAATCCCAAGGATGAGAAGGCCGCCATAGTCGTTATCGCCGAGACCACGATGGCCTGATAAGTCAGCCTCATATTCTCTGCACGATTTTCAATAAAGAAAATGCCATAATCAACACAGATGGCAACGGCAAGTAGCATACCAACCAGATGCAGCATGCCCAGTGGCTGACCTGAAACACCCCAACAACCGAGCACAATCGCCACGGAAACCATCGCTGGAGAGAGAGCCTGTAGCGCCATGGCCGGACTGCGATATCTTAGGGTGAGCAGAAGAAGAATAACCAGCGCCCCATAGGCCAATGCCTCAATCGCCTTACTACTGTAGGCATTGTTCATCTCATTCATCAGATCCTTCTGGCTGACATATTGAGCCTGAGGGATTCCGGCAACAGCCGCGCGCACTGCATCCGCATCGTGGCTACCCAGCCAGATGGTCAGGATTGCTTCTCCCTCGGCGTCGACATGCTGCCCTGCAACATAGCGACCTGCCGGAGATTCGATTGCTTTCTGAAAATTCAACGCTGCAATATCCGGAATGACCGGCTCGGCCAGATAGGAGCTACGAACACCTGTTTTGTCGACAGCTTCAGACCAGCGAGATTTGTTCTCACTGTTCAGGTAGTGAGAAAAAACAGCGATATTCCGTTGTTGCAACGATTGCGAGGCCAGCCATGGATAAACGGAATAATAGGCATCCAGTTTTCCAGTACGCTTCAACTTCTCAAGGGCCAATGATACAGCTTCATTAAGCTGCAATGCCCTCTCCATACTGTCGGCGTGCAACAATACAAAGCGCCCCGGTTGGACACTCTGCATACGGCTTCTGATCCGTTTGTCTGCCGCCTTCAACGCTTCGAGTGAAGGTGACAAGCGACTCAAGTCATCCTGCCAGTTGATGCCGGAGAGACCGAATCCCAACAGAGAAATTGCAGCAATGATCACCAACACTCTCAGATTTCGATTCTCTGCAAACTGTAACCAGCCAGCGAATGAGAAGCCTCTCCTCATTGAGTTTGCATGTTGTTCAATAGCATAGGGAAGGATAAATCGGGCGATAAACAGTGACGTGAGAATACCTGCTCCGGCATAGAGCGCGATCTGCTGCATGCCCGGATAACCTGTGAAGCTCAAAGCAGCATAGCCAATAACTGTGGTGATCGCTCCCAGAAGAAGACTAGGCCAAATACGCTTTGCCGATTCGGGGGCTGCCTCATCGCTACCAGCGGTGTGCACCATGGTATGAATCGGATAGTCAACACAGATGCCTATCAGGGTTGTACCGAGTGCCAGTGTCAAAGCATGAATCTGGCCAAAGACGAGCGAGGTAAAGATGGTGGCTATCGTTGCTGCGGCAACCAGTGTCAGCGACACCGAAATCAGAGCCCTGAATGAGCGCAACAACAGCATGAAAAGAAGCACCATCGCCAGCATCGAGATGGTACTCACCAGCATCACATCCGCTTTCACCTGCTTCTGCACAGCCATCGCAAAGATGGGAACACCGGTCATCTCCAGTCGAAAGTCGTTGTCATGCTCTTTGTTGATCTTCTCGAATATTGCTTCGATGTTCTGTTTTATAGGTGTTTGGCGAGCTGAATCCAGACCCGCTGGCACGGTCTCGATCACCAGCGAGGCATAAGCACTCTCTTTCTGACTGTTGCCGGAGAAGCGACGTAGCCAGTTTGATATGAGAAACATCGGATCTTCGGCAAGAATATTTTTGATCCACTGCGATTCCGGACTCAGCAACCCCTGCTTCACCGCTTCCGCCCGTTCAGCAAGTGCGGTATCCGAAAATGTATCCGGTATGTCATCTTCAGGAGTCAGAGAGTAGAGATGATAGCGATACGGAAGATAGAAGGAGATCAGTGATTGAATCTCATCTTCACTCAGCCCTTCACCCCACACCCGCTCAATGCCATCGACCTCTGCCAATGCACTTTGAAACGCTTCGATGAATGCGAGCGGCTTTTCTCCAGGTTCGGAGCGACTAACATTGATAAGATAACGACGGGAGAGTTCGCCCGTCTGCATATTGCTGGCAACCAGTGTTGCTTGCGGGGAGTCTCCTGCCATAAAAAAAGCCGAAATGTCGGTCTTGATATCGATCTGCCAGATGGCTGCAGCAATCAGCAACGGCAGGGCGAGAAGGAAAGCAGAGACTCGGCGATGCACGACTACAGTCCTCTCGCCTCATCCATCAGCGCTTTCACGCGCTCTTCAATATCTGCATCGAACGTCTTCTGCTTGAAAGACCATTCGCTGTAGTCCCCGTCTTCCATCTCAGTCTTCATCTGATCGGCAGGCTGACTCGGATTTCCTTTCACATAGATCCGCTTGTATAGGGATTTAGAGGAACGCTTCGGCTTCAGTTCAATCTGCCACTGCTTCGCTGTAGCTGTGAACTGGATGTCGAAGGCTCGTTCCAAGGCATCTCTGTCGCCACGCATAAGCGGCTTGAACAGACCGAAACTTTTAATCGCCATGGGAGTGGTCAACATGCCTGTACGACGAATCTCCCTCTCCGGCAGAAAGAGCCAGAATCGCTGTTTGTTGGCAGCAAGAAGCTGGCGCTGTGGCGAGGCTTGCTCAATGACAAAAGCATCCGGCGACACAAACATCCTGCCGGTCGCCTGCCATGGTTCGCTCAATAGCTGAAGGTGCCTCACCTCCTGATAGTCAATGGCCAGATACTGCTGCTCTGCTGCCATGGAAAGCACCGATGCCAGCGTATCCTCGGCTATCGCCTCTGCCGACATGAGCAACAGTGATAACAGTAGTAATAGCTGCTTAACGCGAGATTGCATCAACCACCTCATCCGGCACCGCCAAAAGCATCGTGCCATCAGGCTCACACACCGCCTGTTTGGTATGACCGTATGCCATGCGCTCACCCGATTCAGCATCAGTGACAACATAGGCGATCTTGATATAGCTCATATACTCTTTAATGGCTGCACTCACACACACCTTCTGACCATATTTCAACGGCTGCACATACCTGCACTGACTTTCGATCACGGGAAAGATATATCCCAACTCATGCATCTGATGCACATCAAAATCACAACTGCGGTAGAGAGCCGTTCTGGCCAATTCGAAATATTTGTAATAGTGCCCATGCCAGGCGATACCGAGGATATCGATATCGTGGAATGGCACTTCCAGTGTGATCTCTGCTTCATGGTTCATCACGGTCTCGGTTTCCAGTAGTCAAAGAAATTGAACCAGTTATAGGGGTAGCGGTGGCAATAGTGCTCAAGCCGGTCGGCATAATTTTGAACATATCCATTCAAAGCCTGCTGACGATCTTTGCGCGGCAGAATGATTTGATCGGCGACCCGCTCCACATAACTATCGTAGTGGTTAGGGCCTGAAAGCAGGCCGAAGAAACTGTAGACCGGACAACCCAGTATATGGGCAATCAGATAGGGACCAGCGGGAAGTTCGATCTCTTCACCGAAAAAGGTTGCCGTTGCTCTCTTCTCTCCAATGCCGACCCGATCAGCCAGAATGGCCAGTACGCCGCCATTCTCAATCACGTCGCGCATTTTGAAGATGGCATCCGCATCAGTCGGATCGATCACCCGGCTCATCAGCTCCGGATTCAGATCATCCAGAATCGCACGGATTTTCTGCGAGCCACCGAAGTAAGCGACCATATGTACATCGAGTCCGGCCTTCTCACGAACCAGTACCCTGCAGGCCTCAAAGCTACCGAGATGCGAACCAAGCAGAATCATGCCATTACCGCGCTGCTTCTCTTCAATGAGCATCTCCCGGCCTTTGGCTGTTACCTGATAACAGTCACTGTTTCCCGACAGGATAAAGATGCGATCCAGCAACACCTGCGCGAAGCAGTGGAGTTGCCGGAAATAATCCCGCCAGTCGCTTTCACCTTTCACCTTCGCATAAAAACGCAGAGATGAGGCCTTTGTATCCAATGAGGTCAGAAAAAAATATGCGACGATGGGATAGAGTATCGGACGCACCACTGCCGGCCCCATATGCCTGCATAGAAAAAGCATCGTCCGCATGGTCCACAGTGAACCGCGCTCCTTTTTCTCAATCCACTCACTCATTAGGTTGACGCATCGCCCTTAACAACAGCCTGAATGGCGCCTGTAGAATAAGCCGGATATGTGCCCATGTATGGCGCACATTATCGTTGACCATCTTGAAGTGAGATATGCCCCCCTCGTCAGGGGCAAGATAACGGACGCGGGTAGGGATTCGCTTCAGCGGCACACCTGCCCAGTGTGCGCGGATCATCACTTCCGGATCAAAACTCATACGTGGGTCCATTTTTCCAAGCTTGCAAATGGCCGCGACCGGATAGGCTCTGAATCCGCACATCGCATCGGGCACATCCCAGAAACCCATCTCCAGCGCAATCATCGCTTGAGTCAGTTTTCGGCCGTGTTTTCGGATGACCGGAATGTCACCATCAAAGATCGGAGCACCCAACAGCAGGGCACAAGGCTCTTCTTCAATCCCCTGCAGAAACTTGGGTAGATCATCCAGATCGTGCTGGCCATCCGCATCCACCTGTATGGCATGGGTAAAGCCCATCGCATTGGCCCGATGCAAGCCACTCTGAACAGCTGCCCCCTTGCCCTGATTTTCCCTGTGGTGAATCGCCTCAACCTTGCCCGGCAGTTCCTGTTTCAGGTTTTCAACAATCGTCTCGGTACCATCGTTACTGCCATCATCAACGATCATCACAACGTCGAGCTGCTCCAGCAGTGCGTGCACCACGTTGGCAATGGTCATATGGTTATTGTATACGGGAACAAGCCCACAAATCTTCGCACTGTTCATGCCAATACCCTGTAGGTTAACTTCCCTTTTGCAACCGCACCTTCTACGCAATGGATGGTAAAATCGGCGCAGTTTTCACCCTTTGACCTCAACTCAACAGTCACTGTCATTTCCGGGGTGATCGGCCGCAAAAACTTAGCCGAAGGAAGAGAATCAATCCAACACCGCCCACCCTGAAACAGAGAGAGCGCCTCAGCCAGAAGCGAGAGCTGAGCAACTGCAGGAAAGACAGGAAACTCAGGAAAATGCCCTTCAAAACAGGGATGATCTGCAGCGATCACAAAGTCATGTGTGAAAAAGTCACTCATGCGCTTACACCATCCTCAAACAGTGCCATCAAGCGTTCCTTACGAAGCTTTCCATTTTCCTCACGTGGCAGCTGATTGAGCACAACAATCCGCCGTGGAATCTTGATACCATCAAGCATAGGTAGAAGTTGTGTTCTGATTGAGCGGGCATTGATACCCGAAGCATCTCCAATCGCCACCGCCGCCCAAATGGCCATATCACGAATGTGCCCCTGCACAGGTACGGCGGTCACAGCGGCATCAACCACCCCATAACAGCGCTTGATCGCCTCTTCGACAGTCAGCAGGGAGACCCTTCTGCCTGCAATTTTGACAATGGAATCGGCTCTGCCGTGCAACTGGAATCGCGAATCAGGCTGCATGGTCACCATATCCTGTGTTTGAAAAACACTTCCCTCGCTGGCGTTGATAAAAGGGGAGGTCACCTGCAAAAGCCCATCACTATTTGTCGACACCTGCACCGTGGGGAATGGTGTCCATAGCTCATTACCCAACTGCTGCCGGTGGGCAATAATGCCGGTTTCACTGGAGCCGTAGATTTCGATGACTTCGCGATCAAACCTCGCCTGCCACTTACTGGCAACGTCTCCACTTAGTGATCCTGCGGAGGAGATGGTCATTACCGGCTTGCAATCCACCTGCTGCTCAAGCAGCGCTCGCAGGTGCACAGGAACCGTAATCAGAATACCGGCATCAACCCGCTCAATGGTTTCGGCAACCTCTGCCGCATGTAGCGGACACTCATCAACCATGGGAACAGCCAGTACCCACGGCAGCAGAATCGAAAAGGTCAGGCCGTAGAGATGATGGGGCGGCACACTGGCAACCAGTGGCATATCTGGCCATGACAATGTCTGTTTCAGCGCGAAAACTTCCGAGAAGATATCGCCGATTGATTTTTGAACCGGTTTTGCCTCTCCACTTGAGCCTGAGGTGTAGATGGTCAGTGCCTGCTGACTTCTCTGTAAATGTAACTCAAATGTTTTCTGATCACGGTTGGTTAAAGGGGCATCTTTATCAGCTGTGAATCCATTTTCGAATTCCACTGCAATGGTCTGCTGCTGGCGAATACGCTCAAGACTCGCATGATGGAAATTGGGTGGAAGAATGACATTTCTACCGGCAAGCCATGCCGACAACAGAGCCACAGAAAACTCATAACGTCCCTTGCAAGTGACCAGAACATCGCCGCTATCGGAGGGAATAAACTGACCTGCACGCGACAGATCATCGAAGAGCTGAGCAGGATAGATCGCTCTGCCACCCCGCAAAAAGAATGGCTTGTCCTCAGAGAACCTAAGCAAAATTTCGCTACTGGTCATTTCGCTTGCTACTTGCATCACCTATTTAGGGTTCCAGACCGTGTGCCCGTTTTTAATGATGTTCATCATGCTCTGCTTGAAGGGGGGAACCTCCAGCCAGGGGTAGCGAAGACGTCGCCAGACATATTCTGAAGTCATCATCATGCCCAGCAGAAGATAGATGATGCCACCATTATAGAGAGCCCATAAGGCATCATCCGCCCATATGGCCAGAGCGGTGCAGAACACAATATTCAAGGCAAAAAATCCCGACCAAACCCAGGTCACTTTTCGACAATATTCGGCAATGCCGGGAGGAAGTTCGGGGAAGTCCAGGCGGGCAAAACGCTCAATAAGCGAGGAGTCCGTACGCAAACTTCCATAGAAGACAAGAAACATACTGGCATGAATCAACACCGGAATCATTTTCGCGCTGATATTCTGGAAATAGATCGTCCCAATTAATAGCGTCAGAGCAATCAGACCGGACTTAAAAGCCTGCTCGCCTCCGGCCAGTGTGCGCCGAACAAAGATGACCCCCACCACGAGAGGGAACACCCAGGACACACCGTTTGAAATTGCCAGATACACCAGTACCGGATACCCCAGAATCAACAGGGTAACGACAGTAGACAGAATTAGTTTTTTCAAGCTTACCTAGTGCGGTGAGCTTCGATATGTTTTGCCAGAGAGGCGAGCGATGAAAAGATCTCTACGTTTTTATCATCGCCCGATTTGATTTTTACGCCGTAGTTTCTTTCGATGACGATAGCCAACTCAAGTGCATCAATAGAATCCAAACCCAAACCATCCCCAAACAATGGTTGATCCGCTTTGATATCCTCAGGTTTTACATCTTCCAAATTGAGTTCGTTTATCAGCAAGCTCCGAAGCTCGTCTAACATGATTTCCTCCACCGCCATTTTGTAATCGGGAATCATAGCTTGAACCACGCCATAAAAAAACAGCAAACCGTAAGGAAACTAACCTCTACAGCGATTCATCCATGGCGAACCTTTACCGGGACATCCACCGTGCAGATGATTTGCAGATGCCAGTCGACTAGGAGTAAGCGCCACGATGATCTATATTCGCAGCATGGTTTTGATCGATCGCAAACTGCTTTTCATCCTGTTCAGCCTCATTCTTGTCGGCTGTTCCACCACTCGAATCACCAGCCTGGAACCTCCATCATCCAGCGACCACTGCCGAACACTTTTTACGACTGTGGATCGTATGGTTTTTGAGAGCGGCGTACGTGATCGCGAAGCCCATGTTCTCGTCAATTTCCCCTACCTGAGAGTCTCCCGCTTTTATTCATCTTTCAAAACCAGCCTGAATAGCGAATCACATTACAAAACCTGGCTCAACCAACTTGCCAGCCTCGATAAAGAGGCTCGCCACATTGAGCTAAAGAACCTTCCTCCCGACTATAAAGCTCGCATTGGAGAAGATATCGAACCCCGCCTGGATCATTGTCGTGAGGCTCTGATTCACAGCGAAGGCAATATGTTTCGCAAAGCGATCATTGATCAAGCCAATGTCCCGGATGATTATGGAGCATGGTACCGGATACTCGGCCTCTATCCCGTCACCGCCCTCTTTGTCTCCTCAGGTGTGGAAGATCTATATGCGGAGGTTGCAGCGACCTACGCAACCGACCTAAACAGGCTTCCAATCGCCGGCAAACTGATGCGTTGGTCATCAGCTCAAAACGGCGCCCTCGAAGTAAGTAAAGTGCGCCAGATATTGTCCGATTCCGTTGACGTACTGGGCGTACCGCGCCCTAATCAGCGACAACTCAATCAACTATTCACCACCTTTGCTCCCATCTGGGAAGTCGATGTCGTCGATCGCAACGACATGATCGGAGTGCCCACAAAGATCAGCGGAGACCTTGAGATCGACACCGGCAAACCCACCACCTACCACAAACTTTCGTACACCCGCTTCATGGGAGCGACACTTTTACAGCTTAACTATGTCATCTGGTTTCCTGCAAGAGCCAGTGATGACATCTATGGCGGTAAAATTGATGGCATCAATTGGCGCGTAACACTCGGGCAAGATGGCACTCCGCTGATGTACGATGCCATCCACAACTGCGGTTGTTACCATAAATTCTATCCAAGCCCGACACTCCGTCTTCGCTCTGATTTACCAACCAGCTATTTCGAACCGCCTCTCGCACCACAGCAGGCTCCCGACAAAGCGCCAGTGACACTCCGTATTTCGCATCTCACCCACTATATCGAGAATGTAAGGCATGAGTCTCATCCAGAGGCCTACATACCCATCAACACCGTCAATTATGATCAGCTTCGCTCGCTGCCGAGCCCAACAGGAGTCCTGAGCATGTTTGACGATCATGGGCTCGTTCCCGAAAGCAGCCGAAGCGAGCGCTATATTCTCTGGCCGATGGGTGTCCCTTCCCCCGGAGCCATGCGTCAGTGGGGTAAACACAGCACGGCCTTTGTCGGCAAGCGACACTTCGACGATCCGTATCTGATCGAATCACTTTTCGAGACAGAGCTACCGTGAATAAAAAACTTCTCCTATCGATCCCTGCCATAACCATCGCCATGTCACTGCATGCCATGGCGGAGCGTGTTATAGTTGGCAATTTCTCCACTGGAGATTTAAATGGATGGGAACCCAAATCTTTCAAGGGAGAGACCCATTACACGCTCACCGACAACAGAGGCAACAAGGTGCTTAAGGCTGAAAGCAACAACAGTGCCTCCGGCATGGTTCGAGAAATCAAAATAGACCTGAAACAAACCCCCTTTTTACATTGGTCGTGGAAAACAGAAGACGTTTTCGAGGATGTTAATGAGCGGACAAAAGAGGGGGATGACTATCCGGCGAGAGTCTATGTTGTATTTTCCGGTGGCCTCTTCTTCTGGAAAACGCGTGCCATCAACTATGTATGGTCAAGCAATCAACCACTCGGCAGTAGTTGGCCAAATGCATTCACCAGTAATGCTCGGATGATTGCCGTCGAATCAGGCAATGCCAAAACCGGAGAATGGATAAACGAGCGTCGTAACGTGCTTGCCGATTTTCGCCAGCTCTTCCATGAGGAGCCAGGCTCCGTGGATGCCATAGCCATCATGACCGATACCGATAACAGCGGCCAGAGTGCAATCAGCTGGTATGGTGATATATGGTTTTCTTCCAAATAGCCGTTTTTTCTCCGTGACAAAAAACCATCTGAAAACAAAAAAAGGACCTACGTTTCCGTAGGTCCTTTTCTTATGGTGGGCGGGGAGGGAATCGAACCCCCGACACGTGGATTTTCAGTCCACTGCTCTACCGACTGAGCTA
>Ga0316187_10003873_pt1 | contig 12995 bp, 13 predicted proteins | sample CroRivburrow1_MG_FD_204927 | JGI IMG/M metagenome (GOLD analysis project Ga0316187, IMG submission 204927) | Coastal sediment microbial communities from Maine, United States - Cross River worm burrow 1 | ecosystem: Environmental > Aquatic > Marine > Coastal > Sediment | place: USA: Maine...
GTGATCGATAACATTCATTCGCCGTGACAAGAAAACCGTGAGCGCGACAGATGCCATCCCCAACCCCAGCAGCAGGGGTTCCAGATGTCCCGACAAAAAGATCCAGAAAAGAAATAGTAGTGCGGCAAAGCTGAAAGTTTTCATTTCGGTGGCCTGGTGTGTCTGATATAGATTTGCATTTAAAATTGCCTTGGGTATTGCATCTGAAAATGACCCGCCTGTCTGGCCAGATTATGGCCTGATTTCATTATTTTTTTCTAGTTTTTTGTTCTCCTGTTGTTGAGGAGTAGAATGTCTGAAGAGGTGGCTCTCATTACCGGTATCGATGATACGACAGTCATGGGTTAACCGATCCGGCAAGGCGGTCGTGGAACTCCGGTATACACACCTTCGTGAGTGACAAGGAAGTCAAAGACGAGTTACCCATACTCATGGAATGGTGGAGCATGGGCTTGGCCATTGCCATTGCTGCAATGGCAGCACTGCGGGTGACGCATCCGCCAGCGGGCGCGGATCCCCTGGTGCTTGACAATCCGGAATGGGGTATATCGGGTTGCCCGTCGCGCTTGGAAGTTTGATGTCTGTCGTGATCGCGTGGCTATAGCATCGATTTAGCGCCGCTCGTCTTCTATCATACACCGGAGCAAGAGTAACCATCAACAACTGGAGGATGTCACCATGGCTAAAATTGAAAGCTACTCGAAGGAATGGTATCCCTGCTGCAGCACGGCCAAGGTATTGTTACGTAACAAGGATCTCGGTTACGCAGAGATCGATGTTTCCCCGGATGCCGTACGTGAGCAAGATGAAGATCGAGCGCTCACAGCGCCGGTCGGTGCCGCAGTTCTTCATCGATAAACCTTCACGTGGTTGATTCACGTTTTACTCGGTTGAACTGAATTCCTATTTTGCTTGTTTGGCCATGTAGTAAAATGTCGCAGAATATTTCTTTAAGAATTATTGATCATGGTATTTTTCATGGTATTTACATTTCCTGCAAATGCTAACTTATTGCCAATGCTGTATTTATTCGGCTTATTTACCATCGAGTGGGAGTAGGGGTTTTTAGTAACTTATTGTTTATCAAGCAGGAAATGCTCTCGTTGAGTATGTGAATCACATGGTCAACGAGTTGGCAAACCTTGATTACCAATGCCTTGGCTGAGCTTGGTCAGGTAGTTCTCATTTCCGGTGGTTCGTTTGATGGTATCGGGAGTAGGGCTCTCACCAAATCTGGGAAGCGATCGCTTCCCATTCTCAATTCCTGATACCACTACATCTGAAACGATATATACGCAAATGGCATAAGCAGTTTCCATGCAGAAAGACGATAGTCGGGTTGTCATTTGTACCGCTCTCGTGGATGAACAAACATGCTCCTGAATGCTGGAAAGATGTTCCCGCAAGAATATAGCAGGTTATTCATGGCCAGATAGATTGTATCTGCTCCTGACCAGACTGTTGGTCGACAATGCCCTTCCGTGAATCGCAAGGCCTACGCCCTTACCGTCCCTCTTTGCTTCAATATGCAAGTGAGGTTCAAGTGAGTTCCCAGAGTTGCCCACCTCGGCAATCGGTTGTCCTTGAGCCACTGCTTGTCCCCTCGTCACGCCAATGCTGTTTCGCTTCAGATGCCCCATAAACACTTCAACATCAGAGCAGAACAATACGATGTAATTGCCTTCCGTGCGCATTTTATCTGGTTCGCCGGGACGATTGTCCGGCTGACCGTCGCGAACCTCCAGAACGCGTCCTGCACACGGACTGTGAAGTTTGTCGCCGAATATCTCATAGGCGTGTAATGAGCGTGGTGCAACGCCCTCAGCGCGATTTCCAAAAGCGTTCAGCTTCACGATGTCCATCGCATGTGCGCTGCCGGCAAGGGTATGAAACGGATTCGTGACGACGCTATCACCACCCTGGAGGACATAATACGTGCCTGACCCCAGCGGGAATGACACGCCAAAGGAATATTCCTGTCGATAGAGTGAAGCGACAGCCAGGGCATCCAGCCCGGCAAACAGTAGTAGCAGGAGGATAGAGGGGATTGAACTCCAGTAGCCGTGCATACCCGGCACAGACACCAGTTGCTTCGTCTTGCGCCAGGAGTAACCGACGAAAGCGACGAACAGACCGAGCACGATATACCGCAGGTAATAGCTCGTAAAGGCCCACGGCGTGGCAAGAAACGCAAATGCCATGATGCTGGCGGCCGCGAGACCCTGGATGGTCCAGCCAGCCCGCGTGCGGTGGCTAGAAGCAAGCTGCCAGTAGAACGAAATGCCCGAGAGAAGCAATGAGTATGCAATAAAGAGGATCGGAAGATACTTGTCCATACCGTATATTGATCCTGTCCGATCATCGATGCGTCGGCATATCTTCTCTTCACTCGCCCTGATCTGAATCCGACTGGCTCTGGTCAATCACGCCGAAGTGCAGCTTTCGCTGCCGTTCCTCCTGAATACATGGCACCGCTGAAGCCGCCAAAGCCTGCGTAGGCTGATGCCAGCCACAGTCCTTTGATGGGTGTCTCGGGTGTCCGCGGCGGTCCCGACAACAGGCTGCGCTCAGGTACGTTGGGAGCGAATCCGTAGATGGCACCTCCCGGCGTATTCAGGAATTCGCGCATCGTTCGTGCAGTCGCGCACTCTCGCTGCACAACAGCGTCGGCAAAGCCCGGCCACTCTTCATCCAGGCGCCCGATCACCGCGTCGAGCCAGGCGTTTTTCCTGGCATGGTAATCGTCTTCGCTCACCCCCTCCCAGTTGGTGAGCCGGTCGGCGCCCGCGATGCTCACCGGAAAAAGCCCGCCGTCAATCAGTCCGCTCTCAATATGACTATAGTTACACACCCCCAACACGGGTAATCGGCCGCCGGGCATATCGGCGAGCAGCCCTGCGCATTGCTTTATATCACTAAGTCGTTCCATCCATGCCGGAATGATCATGGTAGAATACGCGGATACACCCAGTTCCGAGGGGCGCCGGTTCAGGCCCAGGGTAATCGAGATCAATGAGGTCGATAATGGCCTGTCGCGATAGGGCGACATGAACCTGTCGCGCACCGTCGCTGGCAGCATGTTCTCAACCGCATGCGGCGAGGCATTGGCGAACACCACGGGCGCGCGGACAACCGAATCCGCTCCACCCGCCCGCGGCCGATACCGGACCCCGGATACCTGACCTTGCGCGCCCAGCAGGATCTCGACTGCAGTCTGGCCTGCTAGTGCCTCGCCGCCACCCTCACGGATGCGATCCACCAGCCGGTCACTGAGCACCTGGGAGCCGCCTTTGATGTAATGGCCTCCACCTTGAATAAACGCGCCCTGGGCCAGTACATAAAAAATCCACCACATCCGATCGGGATCATCCGACCAGTAAATAAGGTTTGCCGCCAAGGCGATCTTGATGGCCTCATTGTCACCGAAATACCGCTCCAGCACTTCTGACACACTGGCTCGCCAATCACGCAATACAGGCCAGAGTCGAAACGGCATCATGGCGCCATGAGCAAGCCACCATAAACGGCCATGGTTTTCCATGAAGATCTGCGTGGCTGTTTGAATCGAGTCGATTCGTTTCAGGAAACGGCGGATGGCAGCCGCCTCGTGCGGAAAACGTTCGATCAGATGCTCGCCCAAAGCGTCCAGTCCGTGGGGTATAATCAGCGGCTTGCCTATGAGCGGACAGCGGACCTCCTGGAAATCGCCCACTGGGACCAGCTCGATATCCTGATACAGGTCGAGTGCCTCGAAGATCTCTCCCTTGGGATCGGCTAAAGCTTGCGGGCTTGCAGTCTCGTGTAGCGAAGCCTCTATCGTCATGGTGCCGCGGTGATAGGTCGTTGCCGCACCACCAAACCTGTCGTTTTGTTCGAGGACCAGGACCCGATTTCCGGCGCGCGCGTACAGTGCGCCCGCTGTCAGCCCCCCGAGTCCGGATCCAATAACGATTGCATTATAGTCATTTGCCATTATGAGGTTCCGTGTGTCCGAATTCGACCAGGTATATGCCTTGCATCTTACCCATCTTCTCCATAGCCACTTTCCATATCATTCCCCAGGTATGCAGACAAGCCCGGATTGTGCTGGCATTAGCAGGCAGATGCTTGCGATTTTGCTGAATACCCTATTGTGACCGACAGCCGATGAATTATTGACGGATGTGAACCTCCTGCTACCAGCATAGCTGGTAATTTGAATTAATCCTCCCGGTGATGGGGCTTTGGATTTTGTTTTCAGTACCTGCGCAATGTGATAGGTTTTGGCTGGAATCACAGGCGTGTGTACCGGTAGCTGGAACTGAATCTGCTGATCAGGCAGAAACACCAACTGCATCGGGAGCTACTAGCCCACCGGAGGAAGCCCGACTAGTCCATTCCATAATGAAATTGAACCCGGGGCATTCCACACAGTTATTATCCGGCACACATAAGCGCTGAAAAGAGACTTGAGCTCTCGTTTCTCTGGCTGCCAGAGCCTGTTTTCCGGTCATAGAGGTTGACAAGACAATGGGATTGATCATCACAATACTTATATTTCTGTTAATAACGTTTGTATTGATTACGCGCATAACTTCAGTACATCAGCGATACGTATGGTTTAACATTGGAAAATATCAAGGCTTGAAAGGGCCTGGAGTGGTATTCAAATGGCCATGGAGCTCTGTAACCTGGGCGCGAATCGGTATAGGTGATCAGGGAGAATTTCTAAAGGATGGTCTGGGGAATTTCAATGGCCTGGAGATCCCGATAGAGACCTTCAAGAAAATAGAAAAAGGATCAAAAATAAGAATTAGTGGATTTACCGAAAACAAGGTACAGGTTGTACCCGATCCAGATCAAGTGCAGTAAATTCCATCTGCTTATTCATTCACTCCCCCATATTCTGATGCTGTCTGCCATCATTCAAGTCGATGGGTTCACCCTAGTCACTTTCAGTTTCTGTGGGAAATATTGAGACCCATTGCCTGACTGATCCACGACCATAGGCATCTCCCGCAAAAAATTCTGGCAAGGTGCCGGGGGGCTCGCTCAGAGATGCGCCGTAATGGCTTCTGACCCACGAGCCTTCGTAACCGGCAAGTCTAATTAGCGTCGGAAATACCTGAAAGTGATTCGTCTTGTCGAAACCAGTCACCTGAACCGCCTTGAATCTTTCTAAAATTGCCGCGTCGTTGGAGAAAACCATCATAGGCACAATACCTTCGAAACGATTTGCTCTCGGCCTGCAGTGAGTAGCCAGCGTTCCATCGTCGACTATATTTTGTCCATGATCGCTTGTATATATAATGACGTAAGGCTTAAAAGCCCCATTTTCGGATAACAGGTTTTTAAACAAGTCATCAACGCTCCAGCGTATTCCATTCACATAAGAATTCAGAGACTTTTCTCTATCATTCATTGGCTCACCATGCTCAAGAGCAGGGCTGAAATATTTGTACTCTTTGGGATAGCTCCTGAAGTATGGAAAATGAATTCCGTATTTATTAAGCATGATAAAGGTCTTGCCGGGTTGCTTGAGATGATCAATTAACGTTTCACGAGCAACTCCGTCGCTTTCATAGGCGATTTTCTGACAAACTCTGAGTATTTCGTCTACGTAAGAAGCCTCATGTTCAGTCATGAAATTCTGGTAGTTCGTCCATTCCTCAGCGCTCTGGGCATCCAGGTATACATTGTAAAACCCTGCCTTCCTGGTAAATTGCCAAATCGAAGGTTTCTTCAAGGTCATTTGATTCTGGTCTGGAATTTCCTCTTTTCTCACATCCGTCCTGAGAATGAGGTTGGAATAATTACTGCAGTTTGAAGATGAAGCGGATATTCCGAAATTCACGATCCCGGTTTCCAGAGAGCGGAGATAGGGTGTCGTGTCTTTTTCGTATGCATTGATCCCCAGAATATCCGCGCGGATACTTTCATCCACAATCAGGACAATTTTCTCAACCTGTGCATCCAAATCGCCCGAGTAAGCAACCTCAGATCTTTTGCCATCGTAAATGCGGCTTTGGCTGGCATATACAAATATTGATGGAATCCTGAAAAAGGAGGGATATCAATCAAAAAAGCCATGACTATATTGCAGATCAATAATGGTCAGTATGACTGCGCTTACGGGAACGAAATAGCACTTTTGGGGAAATTCAATTTTGAAAGTTCTGGTAACCGTTCGACGAGAATAACAATTGGAATAAAAATTATTATGAAAGGTAGTGCAGCTAAGCCAAAAGTCTCAACCACTTCCCAAAACCACCATTGAAAATTCTCCACAATCTGGATTGTAGTTTGGAAACCAATAGGTGACTTTGCGACCTGTAAGGAACCAATATTAAAAAGAAAGAAGAAAAGAAAAATCGGTAACGTTACTTTTCGAAAAAGACTGCGACCACTAAAGATTATCAAGAATGCGCCTAATAGACTCCAGAAGAACAAAATCAATGACAGGGAGAACTCGATTATCTTGCCTTGATTCCACAGGAACCGAAACGGATAAAAAAAGTCGTAGAACATACTAAATTCTACTAGCAAAAGAATAGCTACCAACCCTAGAGCGATAGTCTTTCTCAAGTTGGAATCTGACATAGAAATTCCTCGTCAAACCGGTCGTACAAAACCAGCTTCAGAAAGCAAGGAAGAGTCTCGCACAGATCTTAATGCTCATGCCTGTCTTATTTGCGAATTCACCAAATCCCCGGAATGAGTCGATATCGCGTCAGACTGGTGTATTCACGATATCCTGGCAGTTCGGTGCGAAGCGTGCGGTCTTCGTAAACGGTTCTTATTAGCAGTAATAGCACTATAAGCAGAGCCGGAATCAGCCCAAATCGTGAGCCCAATGCAGTCGGGAATGCAACCACAAGCATAATTACTGCACTGTACATCGGATGTCGTACGATTGCGTATGGCCCGTCAGTGATCACTTGATGTTCACGTTCATGGTCGATCTTCACAACGGGTGACAAATAGGTGTTTGCATGCATCACCCACCCGAGAAACAGAAAGCACGGTATGTGAGCGGCCATGGCAGTAATTTCGAGCCATCCAGGAAAGGGATGGCTCCATGCGAAACGGATAACATCAAAGCCGGGAATAATGTAGTAACCAATAGCCACTAGAAACATCAATGACATAATGATCTTGTCCCAGCCTTTCTGACCCTTCTGTACCGGACTCGCCTTCATTCGTTCGACAAGTAACGCCGGATCTCTGCGCAACAGGAAAATCGTCAATGCTATAAAAAAGGCCATCCAGAGCCCAATCAACACCCAGGCTTCCCACCACCGCCAGGTTCCAGCAGGCCACAGTATTGCGACCGGGAACAATGCAGTACGGATAACGAGGCTCACCCAGGATTTGGCACCGATAGCCGGTTTACCTTGTTTGTTCATCCCCGGAACCTGTTTCTTCTATATCTCTACTGAATCGCCACTACGCAGTATCACGCATCTGGCACCTGTTTTTTCTACATCTTCTTTGAATTTTAGATCATCAGCCGGATTGTATTTTTTCTTAAAAAAGGCAGGACAATTATAGTGACAGGGAATCACAAGTTTCGGATTCATTATCTTCACTGCTCTCAGGGCCTCCATCTCATCCATAGTGTTATGAACGGCTTTTCCGCCAATAGGGATCATCAGGACATCCGGATTGCTTATTGCCTCCCACTCTTTTTCCTGTAGCAGCGTGTCACCCAGGTTGACGATTACTTTATTATCGAGTTGGATCTCAAACCCTATAGCCCCCCATCCGATCCGCTCCTTCGGCCCGGGTTTCAGGGTTTTTGAAAAAGGTCCGATTTTCAGCTTGAGTTGGCCATGTGTTGTTTGTATGCCGGTGACCGACATTCCATCGAGCTGGACGGTTTCACTGACTGAAAGTGGGTGGACATTCTCAACAGGCATAGTAAAAGCCAAACCCTTGTCTCTGGGGCCAAGCATTAGTTCCTTTCCATTAACCATTTCCAACATTGTTTTATTGCATATCACAGGGGCATTGGAAGCTCTCGCTACGCGGTCGATGTGCCAGTAATGGTCGGGGTCACCATGTGTCACAAATATGTGCGTAATACCTTTCCACTCAGATTCTGGAATGAGAGTCGTAAATCGAAAGAAGTAGAAAAACAGCGCCCCGGGATCAATGGCGATTTTCCTGCTTCCTGACTCTATGATGAAGGCATTATAAAGATAGTGAGTGATTCTCATTTTTACTTGGAAACCTCCGGCTTATAACTGCTCAACCTAAGCGGCAGTGGAAACGTGGTGTAACCCTAGGCCGCCCAGTGCATTGTTAATGTTAACCGTATCGCTTGCATCTTCTGTGTAGCAACATTTATTGGGCGGCCTGTCTCTACACGCTTTAGCATTAATCGAAAGGCCGAGGGTAAACCCGGAAAACAGATTGGAGCATCGGATGTCACGATTTGGTCACGCATACATCAACTGCGGCCTGATCTCCGACATAAGTGCATCTGCAACGCATTGAAGCCAATTGAATAGCAGCGGTTCCGTGGTTTGGGCATGGAGCTCTCCTTAGCGTTAGCTTGTTTGCATAAGACTATGAACTTGATATGTTGGCGTCAATCGATTGATGGGTGTCCACAATAACCAAGTGTCCACAATCACTTGGTTTGGCATAATCAGTTGACTTGTGCATAAAGGAGAGCAGATGAAATTGATTGAGGTTCTTTGGCGGGGTAAGTCTTTGTTTGTTGTCCTGTTGGTCGTGTGCCTGCTCGTGGGTGGAGGGGCTGCCTTCCATTGGTTGGGGCGAGACGGCGTAGAAGTCATTCGTCCGCACCGTGGATTGGCCGTGCAGGCCGTCTATGCGACCGGGACGGTGGAGTCGCCTGTCATGCTGCCGATTGCCCCGCGTATTGCCGCACGCCTGCAGGAGTTGCATGTTGATGAAGGCGCTACCGTAAAAAAAGACCAGTTGCTCGCCCGGTTGGAGGACGAAGTCCTGCGCCAGACGATCCGGGAATTGCAGGCCAATGAAGCGTTTTTGAAGCAGGAATTTGAACGTAAGCAAACCCTGCTGAAGCAGCGCGTCATATCCAAAACAGAGCATGACCGCGCCCGTACGGAATGGGCAGCGGCAGAGGCCGCCGTGGCCAGGGCCGTTGCCGAATCCGATTTCATGAAGCTGCTCGCTCCGGCGCATGGCCGCATTATTCGTCGTGACGGGGAAGTCGGTGAACTGATTCCCGCAAATCAGCCGGTATTCTGGCTCTCCTGCGGTACCTCGCTGCGAATTACCGCGGAAGTGGATGAAGAGGATATCGCTCTCGTGCAGCCGGGGCAGAATGTGTTGATTCGCGCCGATGCATTTCCCAACCAGACTTTTGAAGGATCGGTACAAAATATCACGCCCAAGGGAGATCCGGTGTCGCGCAGTTACCGTGTGCGGATTGGATTCAGCGAAGAAACCCCGCTGATGATCGGTATGACCGCTGAAACCAATATCATCATCCGCGAAACACGGGAAGCGTTGTTGTTGCCTTCCGGTGCGGTGACGCAGGGAAATGTCTGGCTGGTCGTAGAGGATAGGCTCGCAAAGCGCAAGGTTACCGTCGGTGCTAAAGGACTTAAAGAAACGGAGATTCTCAGCGGCATAAAGGCGGATGATGTCATTGTGCTGAAACCCGAGGACGAACTGGAAGAAGGGCTGAATATACGCCCCCGGATGGTTCGGCAGGAGGAATAGTCATGCGCTTGCTGGCCTCTATCGCCGTCAAGCATCTGCTTGCTCGCAAACGGCAAAGCCTGGTTTCGTTGCTGGGTATCATACTGGGCGTGGCGTTTTTCCTGACGATTTCCTCGCTGATGCAGGGATCTGAAAAGGATTTTATCCGGCGGCTGATCGATAACATGCCGCATATTTTTGTGACGGACACCTATCGCAATCCGAGCCTGCAGCCTGTCGAGCGGCTCTATAACGGCAATGGAGCGATCGAGGTGCGCAGCGTCAAACCCGTGACCGAAACGCGGGGCATCCGTGGTTACGAACAGATCGTCGATTACCTGCGCTCCCTGCCGGGCGTAGAGGCTTCCCCCGTGCTTGCGGGGCAGGGCGTCTTGAGTTTCGCGGGCAAGAATACCGCCGTCTCCCTGGATGGCATGATCCCCGAAGATATTCAGGGTGTCGTCACCATTCAGGATTACATGGTTTCCGGCAGCATCAGCGATCTGATCGCAAACCCCAACGGTATTGTCCTCGGCGAGGAGATGATTCGGACATTCTCCCTGGATCGCGGCGATAACATCACCGTCACCGCTCCAACCGGACAGGTGCGTACCTTCAAGATTCTGGGCGTCTTCCGTACCGGCAGGTCTGATTATGATCTGAACCATGGATTTGTCTCGCTCAAGCGTATGCAAGCATTGATGGATCGTCCGCATAGGGCCAATACCATCATCGTTAAGCTGCCGGATCCGTACCGTGCCAGCGCGATCGCAGCCGATCTGGAAGGTCGTATCGGCTATAAAAGCATTTCATGGCAGGAATCATCGGAAGACCTGATGAGTACGCTCGCCATCCGCAACATCATCATGTACAGCGTGGTCAGTGCCGTGCTGATCGTTGCGGCGTTCGGGATTTATAATGTTATTTCCACGGTGGTGATGGAGAAGCACCGCGATATCGCGATCCTTAAATCCATGGGCTTCCTTGCACGCGATATCCAGCGGATTTTTGTGATACAGGGCCTGATCCTGGGAATTGTCGGCAGTTTGCTTGGCCTGCCGCTGGGCAGTGCGCTGATGTATGCCCTGATGCAGGTTGAGTTGAAACCGCCGGGCAGCGCGCAGACCATCGTGATGCCGCTTGACTGGGGCTGGCTGCAATTTGCCATTGCCAGCGGGTTCGCCCTGAGCGCAGCACTCATGGCCGCATTCCTGCCGGCGAGAAAGGGCGCACGGGTCCAGCCGGTCAATATTCTGCGGGGCGGGGTTTGAGCGAAATCGTTATAAGAACCGAGCATCTGACGCGCAGACTTTCCGGCGAAGTGCCGGTTACGCTGGTGGAAGATGCGGGGCTGGAGATCCGGCGCGGGGAGTTTGTGGTGATAACAGGACCCTCCGGATCGGGTAAATCCTCGTTACTCTACCTGCTTGGATTGCTTGATACTCCGACCCGCGGAACCCTCTGGATGAATGGTGAGAACGTCTCTGCCTACAGCGAGGACAAGCTGGCCGAATTGCGCCTTTCTGAACTGGGCTTTGTTTTTCAGTTTCATTTCCTGTTACCGGAATTCTCGGCGCTGGAGAATGTGATGTTGCCCATGAAGCGTCTGGGCCGAATGTCCGATGAACAGATTCGCACCCGTGCGGCATCGTTGCTGAGGGAGCTGGGGCTTGAGGAACAGCAACATAAACGGCCGCACCAACTCTCCGGTGGCCAGAGTCAGCGTGTTGCCATCGCCCGTGCACTGGCCAATGATCCGCTGCTGATCCTCGCCGACGAACCGACCGGCAACCTGGATTCGGCCTCAAGCGAGAATGTGGAGAATATCCTGAAAGAGCTGGCGCACCGGCATCATCGCGCCGTGGCGGTCGTCACTCATGAAACCCGCTTCGCCTCCGCCGCCGACAGAGTGATCAAGATCGTTGACGGCAGGATTCAGGGCTGAAAAGTTATTATTATCAGCTGATTATGCTTATTTGCGTGGATTGGCTCGAGAGTAACAAGAGCCCATTCGGTGCCAGGAACGGCTTGGCGACATGCTCAATTTCTATTATCGTGAAGCGGCTTGAAAGCAAGGATTCGGTTTTTGCACCCTACGGGAAGCCGCGGGAATATGCTGCGGGGTTCAAATAGGTGATTGTGCTGCTAATGACAACGATAGCACTGGATTCCAATCTTACGTGCTTGGCCATTCAGAAAAATATCGTAATATATTTCTTCAATAATTCTTGATAATGGTATTTTTCATGGTATTGACACTTGTGACCATTAAATAACCCGCGCCAATACTGGATTACCGCGGGTTATTTACAATTGAGTGGGAGTAGGCGGAATTTGTAACGAATTGAAATAAAAAAATAAAACAATTCTAATCAATAATATAATCTGCATCATCAATGGTATTTTTCATGGTATTTGCCGCGTGTTGAAATTAGAAAACAGCGATACCATGAGAGGCGGATTGGTGCAGTCATGGTATTGACGGCGTTCATATTTCTTTTCTCGAACGGGTGTGGCGTGATTATGGTCCATAATCACGCCAACAATAAGCTATAATGTGGCGTGAATAAGTGCTAAAATCACGCCATGAGATGGCTATGGCAACAGCCCAACTGGCCAGATTTTCGCTATGACAATCGCGCGCTCAATGACCGGGAGCTTGAATTTCGCATAAACTCAGAGCGTCTGGCCGGCCGCTTTGAGGCACTGCCAATGGCGTCCCAAGAGGATGCCACGATCGATTTGATGCTTTCCGAGGCCATCAAAACCACCGCCATTGAGGGCGAGGATCTGGATAGAGAATCGGTCAGGTCATCTCTACTCTCTTTAATTACATCGGATACGCTACCAGACAACTCAGACCAGAAAGCGGCGGGGGCTGCTTCGTTGCTGGTGGACGTTCGTAAGAACTGGCAAATATCGCTGACACATGATCTGCTGGGCAAGTGGCAATCCATGGCTGTCCCGGAACAGCGCTACACGCCTATTTTGCGAGGTGCATACCGCAACGATCCTTCGCCAATGCAAATAGTGAGCGGGCCTTACGGTCGGGAAAAGGTTCACTATGAAGCCCCGCCAGCAACTCAGGTGCCTGAAGAAATGGCGAGATTCATCGACTGGTACAACAAGATCAGCCGTTCGAAAGGTGAAAAGAAGATACCAGGGATTGCCCGAGCAGGTATTGCACACCTCTGGTTCGAAGTGATTCATCCCTTCGATGATGGGAATGGGCGAGTCGGTAGGACGATTGCTGACCATGCGCTTTCGCAGTCTCTCGGCTATCCGACCACGGCTTGTCTTGCCACGGCGATAGAGGG
>Ga0316187_10003874_pt1 | contig 12995 bp, 12 predicted proteins | sample CroRivburrow1_MG_FD_204927 | JGI IMG/M metagenome (GOLD analysis project Ga0316187, IMG submission 204927) | Coastal sediment microbial communities from Maine, United States - Cross River worm burrow 1 | ecosystem: Environmental > Aquatic > Marine > Coastal > Sediment | place: USA: Maine...
CGAGGAAGATAGTTTTGAGAACATGCAAAAAATCGCTCAAGATTCTGGTTTTTCCTTTCCCTATCTTTTGGATGAAACCCAGGAAATAGCTAAGGAATACGGGGCGGTTTGCACACCTGATTTTTTCGGCTACAACGCAAATTTGGAGCTTCAGTACCGTGGACGACTGGATGCTAGCCGCAAAGAGACAGCGGCAGGGGATGCTAAGCGTGACTTGTTTGATGCCATGCTTGAGGTTGCTAAAACTGGAAAAGGCCCTAGAGATCAAATACCTAGCATGGGTTGTTCGATTAAGTGGAAAGATTAGGTAAACTTTGTCATGCAATCAAATACTTAATACCCCCAAAGAATGTGTAATTCAAGCAAGTCTGCTATTGCTCAATGACTCAGGATGAGGGAAAATACGCAGTTCCACTACTGTTGGTGTTGTCGCTGATAGCAGAAAGCAATAAAAATAAGCGTGCTATAAAAATGGCACCAAAAAATTTGCAGGGGATATGCTGCTTAGCTTGATAGCAACACTAATGCGTTCAATAAAACGCGCTGAAAGGTATTCAAAAACAGATAGAACAGAATTAATTAACCTGGGACGACTAGGCTCTGTCGTCTTCGGGATATGGATTTTTTGTCTTTTTCAGATTTTAATTTTGAGGAGAATCATATGACAGCTCGCAGAGAGTTAGCTAATGCAATTCGCGCATTAAGTATGGATGCTGTACAAAAGGCCAATTCGGGACATCCCGGTGCGCCAATGGGTATGGCAGATATAGCTGAAGTGTTATGGAATGATTATTTAAAGCACAACCCAAAAAATCCAGAGTGGTTTGACCGAGATCGTTTTATCCTATCTAACGGACATGGGTCAATGTTGATTTATTCTTTACTGCATCTGTCGGGCTATGACTTACCCATGGAAGAGATAAAGAATTTCCGCCAATTACATTCCAAGACACCAGGCCACCCTGAATACGGCTATGCACCAGGCATTGAAACCACAACAGGACCATTGGGGCAAGGTATAACCAATGGTGTGGGTATGGCTCTAGCGGAAAAAGTCATGGCGGGTCAATTTAACCGTGATGGTCACCACATAGTCGATCACTACACCTATGTCTTCTTAGGCGATGGTTGTTTAATGGAAGGTATCTCGCACGAGGCGTGTTCACTGGCGGGTACTTTAGGTCTGGGTAAATTAATCGCATTCTGGGATGACAACGGTATATCCATCGATGGTCATGTTGAAGGTTGGTTTACTGACAATACCCCCAAACGCTTTGAAGCTTATGGCTGGCATGTGATTGCTGACGTTGATGGTCACGACGCTGACGCCCTTGCCAAAGCAATTAAGGAAGCGCGGTCGGTCAATGACAAACCCACAATGATTTGTTGTAAAACGGTAATTGGTTATGGTGCGCCAAATCTATGCGGTAGCCACGATTGTCATGGTGCCGCACTAGGCGACGACGAAGTCGCTGCTACTCGTGAGAATCTTGGTTGGGATCATGATCCTTTTGTTATTCCTGACAATGTTTACAGTGGTTGGGATGCCAAAGCCAAAGGCGCTGAGGCAGAATCAGCTTGGAACGAAAAATTTACCGCTTACCAAGAAGCTCATCCCGATTTAGCTGCAGAATTTGAACGTCGCATGAAGGGTGATTTACCCGCTGATTGGGAAGCCAAGGCAACGGCTTTTGTGTCTGAAACCGTTGAAAAAGCAGCCAAGATGGCGACTCGTAAGGCATCGCAGGCAGCACTTAATGGCTACGGTCCTTTGTTACCTGAATTTCTCGGCGGTTCGGCGGATTTAACCGGCTCAAATAACACCAACTGGTCCGGTTCAAAAACCATCTCTAATACGGTAATGGACGGTAACTACATTTCCTATGGTGTGCGCGAATTCGGTATGGCCGCTATGATGAATGGCATGGCCTTACACGGTGGCTTTATTCCTTATGGTGGCACATTCCTGATGTTCTCTGAATATGCCCGTAATGCCTTGCGTATGGCAGCCTTAATGAAGTTGCGTACTATTTATGTTTTTACCCACGATTCTATTGGTCTGGGCGAAGACGGTCCTACCCACCAAGGTGTGGAACAAACCGCTACCTTGCGTATGATTCCTAATATGGTGGTGTGGCGTCCTTGCGATACTGTTGAATCTGCCGTGGCGTGGAAACAAGCCGTAGAAAGGTCTGATGGTCCTACCTGTCTAATCCTGACTCGTCAGGATCTGGAATGTCAAAAACGCAACGATGCACAAATTGCCGACATTAGTCGTGGCGGTTATGTGCTGCGTGACGGTAAGGGCACACCTGACGCGATTATTATTGCTACGGGTTCTGAGATTGGGTTGGCGATGGCTGCAGCCGATGCGCTTAAAGGTAAAAACATCCGGGTAGTGTCTATGCCCAGTACTGAAGTGTTTAATGCACAGGATGAAGCCTATCGAAATTCAGTATTGCCACCTGAAGTAAAAGCTCGCGTTGCTGTTGAAGCGGGTGTTACCAGTGGTTGGTATAAATATGTAGGCCTTGACGGTAAGGTAATTGGTATTGACCGTTTTGGTGAATCGGCACCGGCCCCACAATTGTTTGAATACTTCGGATTTACTACCGAAAATGTGGTTAAGGCAGTCGAAGAAATTTTATAGATTTTTTAATAACTTTGGAGAGTAGATAATGACTATTAAAGTTGCTATCAACGGCTACGGTCGTATTGGACGTAATGTCCTTCGTGCTTTGTATGAATCAAATCGAAACAGTGAAATTCAAATCGTGGCAATCAACGATTTGGGTGATCCTGCTGCTAATGCCCATCTTACTCAGTATGATACCGTGCATGGTAAATTTCCTGGTACTGTTGAAGTAGAAGGCGATTACATGATTGTTAACGGTGACAAAATCCGTGTGCTGGCTGAGCGTGATCCATCCAAGTTACCTTGGGGCGAGCTTGGCGTTGATGTAGTACACGAGTGTACCGGTTTTTTCGCCAGCAAAGAAAAGGCTTCTGCTCACATAGCGGGTGGCGCGAAAAAGGTAATCATCTCAGCGCCAGGTGGTGCCGATGTTGATGCGACTATTGTTTATGGTGTTAACCAAAACAGTTTAAAAGCATCAGATACCGTTATTTCTAATGCTTCATGCACCACTAACTGTTTGGCGCCTTTGATTAAACCAATCATCGATGGCATTGGTATTGAAAACGGTTTGATGACAACTATTCACTCGTACACCAATGACCAGGTCTTAACCGACGTCTATCACAGTGACTTGCGTCGTGCACGATCAGCCACTCAGTCTATGATACCCACCAAGACAGGTGCAGCAGCAGCCGTTGCTTTGGTATTGCCATCTATGAAAGGCAAGTTAGACGGTTTCGCGGTTCGTGTACCTACCATTAATGTTTCTTTGGTCGATTTGACCTTTACAGCCAGCCGTGACACCACAGTGGAAGAGATCCATGGCCTGTTAAAAGAAGCAGCCAATGGCGAACTCAAGGGTGTATTGGCTTATAACGATAAACCCCTGGTGTCTGTAGATTTTAATCATGATCCAGCGTCTTCTACTTACGAGTCTTCACTGACTAAAGTTATTGGCGGTCGTTTGGTGAAAGTATTATCTTGGTATGACAACGAATGGGGTTTCTCAAATCGTATGTTAGATACCACTGTTGCATTGATGAATGCTAAGTAAGTATTTTCATTTTTTTGTAACAGAGAAATAAAGGTGGGACGAGTGGAAGACGAGAGTCTTCCGCTCGCTTTACACAGTGTCGTAGGGTGGATAAGCGCAGCGCATCCACCAGGTCGTACTATAAAACAAAAGTAGAGATATTGGCTAAGCACGATCTTAGCCAATATTTTTAAATTAAAATTGGAGCAGGTAATGTCAGTAATCAAAATGACCGATCTGGATCTCGCCGGTAAACGAGTATTAATTCGTGAAGATCTCAATGTACCGTTAAAAGACGGCAAGGTATCAAGCGATAAAAGAATTCGAGCTTCGTTGCCAACCATCGAGTTTGCTATGAAAGCAGGTGCCAAAGTGATGTTAATGTCACACTTGGGTCGTCCCACGGAAGGCGAATACGATGAGAAATTTTCCATGGCTCCGGTTGCCGAACATTTGTCTGGACTATTGGGTAAAGACGTCCCGCTGATCAAAGATTGGTTGAATGGTCAGGACCTCAACGACGGCGATGTGGTTATGTGTGAAAACGTGCGTTTTAACGCCGGCGAAATGAAAAACGATGAAGCGCTTTCTAAAAAAATGGCGCAGATGTGTGATGTCTATGTAATGGACGCCTTTGGTACAGCCCATCGGGCACAGGCCTCCACCCATGGTGTGGCAAAATATGCAGATGTTGCCTGTGCTGGACCCTTGTTAGCCGGTGAATTGGACGCTCTGGGTAAGGCCTTGGATAATCCCGCTAAACCTATGGTTGCTATAGTTGGTGGCTCAAAGGTTTCGACCAAACTTACCGTGCTCGAGTCTTTGTCTAAGATTGTGGATCAGCTTATTGTGGGTGGTGGCATAGCCAATACCTTTATTGCAGCCGAGGGCTATAATGTAGGCAAGTCTTTATATGAAGCCGATTTGGTGGATGAAGCCAAGTCTTTGATTGCTAATGCTAAAGCGGCTGGTGGTGAAATTCCCGGAACCGTGGATGTGGTTTGTGGCAAAGAGTTTTCCGAAACTGCAGAAGCAAGTTTGAAAGACGTTAGTGATGTTGCAGATGACGATATGATTTTTGATATCGGGCCAAAAACCAGCGCAAAATTGGCGGAAATTCTTAAAAACGCAGGCACTATTGTATGGAACGGTCCTGTAGGTGTCTTTGAGTTTGATCAATTTGGTGCCGGTACCAAGGAAATTGCTATGGCCATCGCTGAGAGTTCAGCATTTTCTATTGCAGGTGGTGGTGATACATTGGCCGCCGTTGATAAATATGATATTGCCGATAAAGTTTCCTATATATCCACTGGTGGTGGGGCCTTCCTGGAATTCTTAGAAGGTAAAAAATTGCCGGCTGTTGCGATTTTAGAAGAACGTGCAAATCAAAAATAGATAAAAATTATAAGATACACTAAAAGTGAATCACATTAATTGGAGTAAAACCATTTGTTAAGACGGACTAAAATTGTTGCTACATTAGGTCCTGCCACTGATGATCCAAAAATGTTGGATAAGATCATAGAGGCCGGTGTTGATGTAGTACGGTTAAATTATTCCCATGGTGTGAAAGAAGAGCATCAAGAACGCGCCGAAACCGTCCGAAATCGTGCGCGTGCGCATGGCAGGCAGGTTGGTGTTTTAGTTGATTTGCAAGGTCCTAAAATACGCATCGACAAATTCAAGGATGGCCCTGTTGAATTAGAGGAAGGCGCCATATTTACCCTGGATACCCGTTTGGGTGAAAACGACGGTACTAAAGATAGTGTGGGTATCGCCTATAAAAATCTGCCAAATGACGTTCAGCGTGGTGACACCTTATTATTGGATGATGGGGCCATTGAGTTGTGGGTTGATGATGTCGACGAATACACTATTAAAACCAAGGTGGTCGCCGCTGGCGTACTGTCCAATAAAAAGGGTATAAATCGTTTAGGTGGCGGCTTATCCGCTCCTTCGCTTACCGATAAAGATCGTGAAGATATTAAGCATGCCGCTAAAATTCAAGCGGACTATGTGGCTATTTCATTTCCCCGTAGCGCCGAGGATGTTAATGAAGCGCGTCGTTTGCTGGAAAAGGCGGGTGGTCATGGGGGGATTGTTGCAAAAATTGAACGCAGTGAAGCCCTGAACAATCTTGATGAGATAATTTCTGCATCGGATGTGGTGATGATCGCACGTGGTGATTTGGGTGTGGAAATTGGGGACGCTGCGTTACCACCGGTGCAAAAAGAAATTATTAAAAAGGCACGTTTTTTAAATCGAGTGGTTATCACGGCAACTCAAATGATGGATTCCATGATTCACAGTCCAATACCCACGCGCGCTGAAGTGTTTGATGTGGCCAACTCTGTGTTTGACGGCACTGATGCGGTGATGTTGTCGGCAGAAACAGCGGCAGGCGACTTTCCCGATAAGGCCATTGCCGCAATGGCTCGAATTTGTCGAGAAGCTGAGAAACAACCCTTAGCGAAAAAGTCTAGTCATCGTATCAATACTGAGTTTGAGCATATTGATGAGGCTATTGCCATGTCCAGTATGTACGCGGCTAACCATCTCGGGGTAAAAGCCATCGCTGCCTTGACCGAATCCGGTTCAACGGCCTTGTGGATGTCTCGTATCAGTTCCGGTATACCCATCTATGCGCTTACGCCTCATGTGGAAACACGCAGAAAAGTCACCATATACCGTGGAGTATATCCATTGAGTTTTGCGATCGAAACCAATAACCACGCTGAGGCGAATCAGGAGGCGGTGGATGAGCTAAAACGTCGTGGCGTTGTTCGTGACGGAGATTTGGTTATTATTACAAAAGGTGATTTAACGGGGATTCATGGTGGTACGAACTCGATGAAGATTGTTCGAGTTGGAGAAACCTTGCTTTCAAATTAACAATAGCAACCAGAATTTTTTAGAAAATTTGTTAAATTAAATAGAGACTGGAGAAAAATTATGGCACTGATATCATTACGCCAACTACTAGATTACGCAGCGGAAAACAGCTTTGGTTTACCGGCCTTTAATGTCAACAATATGGAACAGGTACACGCCATAATGCAGGCCGCTGACCAAACCAACAGTCCCGTTATTATGCAGGGTTCGGCTGGTGCACGCGGTTACGCGGGCGAGGCTTTTCTACGACACTTAATTATTGCTGCTTTGGAAGAATATCCGCATATCCCGGTTGTTATGCATCAGGATCATGGCTCAGAACCTGCGGTTTGCGCACGTTCAATACAGTCTGGTTTCAGTTCTGTGATGATGGACGGTTCGTTAATGGCGGATATGAAAACGCCTTCATCATATGAATACAACGTCGATACAACCAAAGAAGTGGTTAAGATGGCTCACGCTTGTGGTGTTTCTGTTGAGGGTGAGTTAGGTTGTCTGGGCTCTTTGGAAACCGGAATGGCGGCTGAGGAAGATGGCTCAGGTGCTGAAGGTAAGCTGAGTCACGATCAGTTATTGACCGACCCTGAAGAAGCGGCTGATTTCGTCGCCAAGACTAATGTTGATGCATTGGCTATTGCCATTGGTACCAGCCATGGTGCGTATAAATTCACCCGCCCACCTACTGGCGACATTTTGGCCATTGAACGTATTAAAGAGATTCATGCCAAGATACCCAACACCCACTTAGTCATGCACGGTTCATCTTCTGTGCCACAAGATTGGTTAAAAATTATCAATACGTATGGTGGTGATATGGGTGAAACTTATGGTGTGCCTGTCGAAGAAATTCAAGAAGGTATTAAGCACGGTGTGCGCAAGGTTAATATCGATACCGATTTACGTATGGCGTCTACGGGTGCAGTGCGTAAATTCTTGGAAGAAAACAAGTCAAACTTCGATCCTCGCAAATTCTTAAAGGCCTCTACAGCGGCTATGAAAGATATTTGTGTTGCACGTTATGAAGCATTTGGTTGTTCTGGCCACGCTTCGAAGATCACTCCAATCAGTTTGGTCAACATGACTAATCACTACAAGTAAAGCGCTACACAGTAATTCTAGTCGAGGTGTCCTGAAGTGGGCGCCTCGCTAGGATTTTTTCTCGCCGTTTCGAGTTAATTCTAACTCGATGGAATCTTGAACATTTTGTTGTGAAACTCTTCTAAATCCATTCTTTTTAATGCCGCCAATCTAGCGGGGTTGATCTCAATATGAAGAATACTGTAATAGCCCTACATAAGGCTAATGTAGCCTTTTATTGCATATAATAGGCGAAAATAGGGTTGTTATGGAATTCTATTCTCTTTCCGATAAAGTGATACAACAGGAGCTTTGTCATCGAATCAAAGCACTTGGTCTGCGCAAGAACCTTTCTAAGAAAGAGCTGACGGAAGCAATGACATTCTGTCTAAACATGAATATATGTTAAATGAAGTGCTCGAAGCCGTTAAATAATGGGCTGAATTTGCGAAAGAAGCCGGCATAAAAGGTAAAGCCATAGATGAAATATCCAAAAATCACCGACGGAAAATCTAAATTTAGGCGGCAGGCTAGAACGCTATTTCCTAATGATTCTTTGATAAGCAAATATAGAGATTGATAAAACGGATAGAAATATAATAAAGATCCAAGCAAACGAAATGCCACCTAGAGTTAACAAGTGTGGCCAGTTTATATCACATTTACCTTGGCTATGAGGGGTTTCGACAAATTCGCAATACTCGCCCATAGGGTTATGGTCAAGAGCGATATACATCACGATAATAGAGAATATTATTGCTAAAATTGAAGAGAAAAGCGCAGCTTTTTTTAATATATACATAACTATTCTAATGATTACAGGGGTTGTGCGTAATTTTGTTTAGCCGCTCTTTCAAATAGCCAGGTAGGGTGCATTCCATGCACCACAAACGACTTTTGGTGCGTAAAACGCACCCTACGATTCTAATATCCAGGATCGAAACCTAATCATCTGCTATTGGTAAAGCTGTTTCTTAGGAGGGGATTGCACAATCAAAAACAGCCTTATAATTGTGCTATGATAGACTTAATTTTTGTTATTATTTTTTCAAAACTCGGTTGATCTTCATAATAAAGCGGTGCAGTTGTAATAAATTCTTTATTATATAATTCACGAGTTTTATTATTATTCAGCAGGAAGGCTTCATTTTCAGCAATGTTTTGGTTGTCACCCTTCCTAAATCGTTCTTGCTTTCTCTTGGTGTATTCGGGAGTTCCAATAAATGATTGGACGTCAGGGTGATCCAGTAGTTGGGATATATCATAATAATGTCTTAAGAAGTTGGTAGGTAAGTCACCAGACTCTTGTTGTTTTCTAAACTTTGTGGATACCGCCTGTAGTTTTTCTACAAAGGTATAACCCGGATGGTAACATTTGATATCTATTGCCTGGTTACAGTGTGCTTTTATAGAGGAAATTGAGGCTTTATCGTAAGCCCATGACGAAATGGTAACGGATTGGTTTGGTGTTGTGTCGTCAAAACCAACTTCAAGCAGTACACCTTCTTTTAAACTACCCAAATTGTCAAATGATGCATTATAAATGAGTCGGATACCACCACTTCGATATCTTTCATCATCAAAAGAGTTATCACGGGTCACTGTGGTTATGCCGTCAATCGAAATCTCTGACACCAACCAATCATAAAATTTCATTCTTGATGTAATATGTGCGGGTTTCATTTGGTTTTTTCCAACCGAAACATTAAATGGCGCTTTAGTTGGGTCAATTCTGATATCAATATCTTCAGAAAAGCGATGGATGATTCCATATCCCTTTGAAAGAGAGGTGCCACCTTTAAGCTCAAAATTAAAACCTTGCTGAGTTAAGCTGTAAAGGCAATGCATAATCCAGTAATCTTTCTCCACGAGCTGGGTAGTAATGCCTTTCTCATCAGCTATGATTTGAAGTAGTTCTGTGAATTCGCTTAGCTCGTGGAGATAAGGGTCACGTGGCATGTGTCAATACCGAATCAAAATACTTTTTACTAGTATTGTTCGCATATTTTTTCACGGCCTGTTTCAATTTTTTAGCTTCCATACTTCTTGCCTTCTCACGTACTCTAGCACGTAGAGCTTCTTGGTCTTCTGCAAGTGAATTGAGATTATTCATTAAATCTACCAACAGAAATTCCTCAGTCACTTTATTGGGGAATTGATATTTTCGGCGAAATTCAAATTTACGCCCGCCTAATTCATAGACGCCGTGCCTTTTGTAGTTATAAACAACTTGTGTGTTATATAGCTGGGTAGTGCCTAAGCCTAACGAGTTATAAGCATTAGGGGAGGTAAGTAGAAATTGGTCATCCTTTAAAAAACTCTTAACTAGTTTATTGTCGTCTGCAGGTACATCGCCGAATACAGATTTTTTGGGGCAGTAGTAGAGACCAGTGCGAAGTTTCTTAAGAACGCCAGTATCGAGCAATGCACGGGCATGGCGATCAACGCTCTTTGACCATTCTGCAAGATCAGAGCGACGATAAACTGCACCGGGTTTTAGATGTCTTTTTAGCTGCTCTAGGCGTCTCATAGTGTTCTCCTTAAGTACAATATAGCTTTTGTTTGACAAAATAACAAGAATATGATTCATAAGTCATGCATAGAAATCGTTAATTATTTGATAAATAATACAATAAATAAATATCTTTCAGAAAAATAAATGGAAAGAAGAAGAATGGTCGTAGTGGAGAATGAAGGGCATTTAATAATCACGTATGGGATTGATACATATAACCATATTATTATAAAGGGAATTAATTAATGAGTATTCAGGCTTGTGATGAGATGCTGTACGTGGATAGATACGGGTTAGTGAAAATAAAAACCTGGCGATTATATTACCAACAGATAGTAGAACTTCTATAATCCAAAAGAAAACATCCATTATCCCAATCTGCAAAGTCTAGGATTGCAATTAATGCTTATCTGTCTTGTTGCCTCGTGGGGTATTTATAATTATATGAAGTCGAATCGGCAACACACAGTTACCGAGCGATAAGGTATTAAAATTAAAATATGTAAGGCACTATGCCTCCATAGGCGCCCACTAATACCCCGCATCAAAACCTAATCATCTACTATTGGGTAAAGCTGTTTCTTAGGAGGGGTTTGCTCTATCTATTTAATATGCCAATTTGCCCGAACTTCAGCAAGTTTTTGTTTATAAGTGCTATCTTTTTTTTAATTCCCGTACCTTTTGATTAAGGTGTCTCTTGATGCCCTTTAACAATTGATACTTATCAAAAGGAATCCTTATACATTTATTATTCTCTGTGTGAGATGGCGTACTCCGCTAGGGAAAGTTCTAGCATTCAATGCTGAAATGTTTTACAAGTTTTGGTAAGCTAACTGTATTTTATTCGTTCAGCACACTAATTATAAACAGGATGCGACATGCTACATTTTATCCTTAATTAGTCCTTTATTTCATATTCTAACTTACTATCAAGAGAATCGTGTTAATCGCTATTTTATTAGTCACAATTATACTAATTACATTCTTAGCTAAGCCGTTAAACGCAAACAATTTTCGATTAGCTATCGGTGGAATCTATGGAGTCTTGTTTTTAGTCGTATGGCCATATTATCGGTTTTTTGCCGAAATAACAGCAATGGAAGAACAAACGGTAACGGTAAGTTTTGTGCTTTTTGCTGTATTGGCTGGAAGTCTCGTCTTTTTACCATTTATATCCAAAATTGGTAAATTTGGATCTTTATCATTATTTTCAGTATTTATAGTATCGATTGCGATATCCTTTGCTTATGAATCTCTAATAAAAATCAATATAGGTAAGCTGTCAGGGTATTTTAGCGACGAAAATCCAATTGCTGTTAATCAATTAAGTGGATCTACTATTAAATTTACAAACTCAACTGGTGGTTATGTTGTTGAATTTCCTGCAACGTGGCAGCAACGAAAGTTAAAACCAACAGGGTTACCTTATTTTGTATTGGAAGAAAACGGAGCAAAAATAGCGGAATTCAGACCAAAATGCTTTCACCAACTGGACGTAGCATTGCCCGAAATGGTTCAAGGACTGATTGAGCAATCTCAATCCAGCGGTGTATCAGAAGTTCAAAAAAAATGTTTTACTTGGCGTGAAGGTTATTATTCATGTTTATTACGAAGCACTGGTGCTATGAATCATAAGTTTAAATCGCGTTGGCAGTGGTTTGGTGTTAGTTATGCTAAACAACAAGGCATCGAGCTTGATTTTGTAGTGTACGACACTACAGCGAGTATAATTCAGGATATTAATACGATTATTGCTTCGTTAGAGCCAATTTCATTACCCTCTCCACGCCCGATCTGCTTGGGTGTTGCTGAATGGTTCTAAATTTCAATATATATTATATATTTACTTCACTCAGCATATAAATTTAATGTAGAGCAAGTTTCATTCTTATTATAAAAATGAGGATTATTCACCGGTAGTAGAAGCCAGTTGTTTCATTGCAGCGCATTCCCACTTATTGGGTAAAATACTTTCTGCGGCGCTTATGAATAATTCATATCTTTGGTGCGGAACGGCATTAAGAACTGCTGCCCACGCAGCTTTTGCATCACTACGTTCACTTAACTGGCTTGCAACTCGAGTATTTATAAAATCTGCCTTTTGTTCTGGAGACATTTTTTCAATATTAGGGGTTTGGCTTAACTCATTAAAAAAACTGCAAACAATATCGAAGTCATTGGATGCAGAATTAGCTACTATTGAAAAATTAGTAAGTAATATAAACAGAAGAATTATTTTTGTCATGGTTTTTGTTACCGAATAGAAGAAAATCTGTATCCGCCAGTCTTCAACGGTTCCAAAGGTAATTTTGCCTGATATATTTTTACAGCAGTTTTTGGCTCAAAATCAACAACTAGCTTACCAGAGGCATCTATTAAGTATACCCATAATCCATTTGGGTGTAGCCAGGCTGTGCCGCCTTTACCTGCAATAGTCATTGCGTTTATTGACGGAGAACTATAGCTGTAGGTAGAGCAAGGAATGACATTAAGGGCGATACTCCACGTTGTGAATTCCATTACGTACTTCTCTCAGTTTTCTTGCAATATCATCGTCTACGACTGATTTAAATAATCCGGTTGCTATTGTGGCAGGTGCAGCGACAGAACTGGTAAACGCGGTAAGGTAAAGAACAATGTCTATACTATCGGGAGTTTTATCCTCCACGGCATAATTCAATGCCCAAACAGCAGGAGTTACTAAATTCCCGGCTACAGCTTTCCCCATTTTTGCTAGCCCAATTGACGCTATAGTACTACTAGCACCTTGAATGACAGAAGAATTGTCAACTATGTATTTACTTATGTCGGCCACAGAAAAGATTTCCTATTATTACTAT
>Ga0316187_10003879_pt1 | contig 12989 bp, 11 predicted proteins | sample CroRivburrow1_MG_FD_204927 | JGI IMG/M metagenome (GOLD analysis project Ga0316187, IMG submission 204927) | Coastal sediment microbial communities from Maine, United States - Cross River worm burrow 1 | ecosystem: Environmental > Aquatic > Marine > Coastal > Sediment | place: USA: Maine...
AAAACTCTCGTCGTGGGTCCGAACGATGGCAGCGACGTGGGTCAGGAATTCCTCGCCAGACTCGCCGATTACCTTGATCGGGTAATCGTCCACGGGGAACTCGATGACGGGCTTCTCTTCCATTGCTCGTTTGGCCGTGTTACTCGCTGGAGTCGCCGAAATCCGCGAAAAACAGGCTTATCCAATCGGCGAGCCGAGCGAACATGCCGGATTCCGCCACGTCGGTCAGGGCGATCAGTGGCGTCCGGTAAACCTCCTCACCATACAGGCCAAGCACGAGCTCACCGATCTGATCACCGGCAGCGATGGGCGCTTCCAGCGTCCTGGGCACGATCAGCTCCGGCTCGAGATCCTCGTAGGACCCGCGCGGTATGGTGATGGAGACCGCTTCGGCGACCCCCATGGGCAACTCCTCCATCTCACCGTAGTAGATGCGTGAGGTCTTCAGCGGCACGTCGGCGTCATAGAGCTGCTGGGTTTCGAAGTAGCGGAACCCGTAGGAAAGCAGTTTCTGGCTTTCCCGCATCCTGGCTTCCTCGCTGTCGGTCCCCATGACCACGGAGATCAGCCGCATGTTACCGCGCAGGGCTGAGGCAACCAGGCAGTAGCCAGCCTCTTCCGTGTGGCCGGTCTTCACCCCGTCCACGGTACGGTCCCGCCAGAGCAACCGATTCCGATTCGGCTGCTCGATATCGTTGTAGGTGAATGATCGCTCGGCGTAGTAGGCGTAGTGATCCGGGAAACGGTTGATCAGATCCACGGCTAACAGCGCCAGATCCCAGGCAGAGGACTGGTGGCCGTCCGCCGGCAGTCCTGTGGCGTTGGCGAACTGGCTCGCATGCATACCGAGCACGGCAGCCTGCTGGTTCATCATGCTGGCGAACGCGTCCTCGCTACCGGCGATGTGCTCGGCAACAGCGATGCTCGCATCATTTCCGGACTGAATGACGATGCCCTTCAGCAGGTCCTCGAGCGGCACCGTGGTGCCTTCCCGCACGAACATCCGCGAGCCGGGTGCCCGCCAGGCCTTGACGCTGATCGGCACCTGATCCGTCAGTTTGATACGGCCTGCCTCCAGCTCCATGGCGGCGATATAGGAGGTCATGATCTTGGTCAGGCTGGCCGGCGGCAGCGGCTCGTTGGCATTGTGTTCGACGAGCACCTCGCCGGTGTCCGCATCCATGAGCAGGTAGCCACTGGCTGCAACCTGGGGCGGCGGCGGGATGATGGGTTTATCTGCCGCGCGCACCGCGTACGGAGACAGCAGGGCAGCCAGAATGGCTGTCGTCAGAACTACCGCGGCGCGGCCGATAGGAGCAGCGAACGCCGGCGTCGAGAATGCATCCTGCTTATGCTTGTGCTTATGCTTATGCATTGGGGGGGAGGGCCTCGGTCCAGTTTTCGGGTCGCAGAAGTTTACACCAACCCTTTCTCCGTCAGTGGGGCAGTATCAGCGCCGTGCCGAAATCTGCAGCGCTGATGACACTCCTCAGGCGCTCCGCTTCGGTCCGGCCGCGAACCGGACCGAGCCGAACGCGATAAAGAGATTCGCCAGACACCTTGACCACATAGGTGGGTTTACCGGTCAGCGCCTTCAGCGCCGACTTCAGATTATCCGCTCGATTGAGCTCACTGAACGCACCAGCCTGCAGGACGAATTTCTTGCCGGGCGCGAGCACTTCCACCCGCACCGGCGCGGTTCCCAGCGCCGCATAGCCGAGCTTCACCGCCGCCGCGTAAGAAAGGTCGATGATCCGATTGTCGTGGAAGGGCCCCCGATCATTGATCCGGACAACGGTGGACCGACCGTTCTCCAGATTGGTGACCCGGGCATAGGTGGGAATAGGCAGGGTTCGATGCGCCGCGGTGAGTTCATACATATCAAAGGGCTCACCGGAGGACGTCAGACGGCCGTGGAATTTGCGCCCATACCAGGAAGCATTTCCGACCGCATCGTACCCGGCAGCAGAATTCATCACGTAATAGGTCTTGCCGAAAACGGTATAGCTCTTTGGATTGCCCCGTTTCGTGGGACGTTCATGACGCACCTCGGGATCAGGCAGATCGGCAAGACCGGACGGTACGACGAGGGGCGGCCCGTCCTTCTCCTTGTCTTTACCGGATGACTTGCCGGGCTTGTCCGGGTTGGACGAGCAAGCCGCCAGCAGCAGGCTGGACAGCAGCAGGATGAGCAGGCCTGACTTCATTCCGCAGCACCGGCCTGGCGGACGCCTGCCTCCTGGCGCGCGGCCAGCACCGCCTGACTTAGCTCATGCACCGCCAGAGCATACAGGCGGCTATGGTTGTAGCGTGTGATCACGTAGAAATTCTTGAATCCAACCCAGTACTCGGCGGTCTCCGGCTGCATCATCCGGTAAAGATTGGCCGGCGTCGTCCCGTCCAGATCAGCAGCGGCTAGCTGCACACCAGCGGCCGTGAGCGCGCCGACCGTACTCTGCAGGGACAGGGATTTGGTGGCGAGCCCATCGGCGGCTTCGCCGCTTAGCGTCACCTGCATCGCCACCGGTTCACCGGCCTGCCAGCCATGCCGGCTGAAGTAGTTGGCGACGCTACCGATGGCGTCAGCTTCATTGGCCCAGATATCCCGGGCGCCGTCTTCGTCGAAGTCCACCGCATAGGCGCGATAGCTGGAAGGAATGAACTGACCATAACCCATGGCGCCCGCGTAGGAGCCGGTGAACGCAGCTGGATCCTCCCCTTCTTCTCTCGCCAGCAGCAGGTATTCAGTTAGCTCCTTTCTGAAGAAGCTGGATCGCGGCGGATAGTCAAAGGCCAGGGTCATGAGCGCGTCCAGGACCCGGTAACTGCCTGTGATCCGCCCATAGCGGGTTTCCACACCGATAATCGCCACCACGTACTCCGGCGCGACGCCATAGCGCGCCTCGGCCGCATTCAGAATCTCTTCATTGGCCGCCCAGAACTCGACACCCTGACTGATCCGCGGCTCCTTGACGAAGATCTGCCTGTACTCGTGCCACTCGAGCGTCCGCTCGGCTGGACGGGCAATAGATTCCAGGATCCGCTCTTTACGCTCGGCTTCGCTGAACAGCTCGAGAAGATCCGCCCTGTCGAAGCCGTGTTCGTTGACAAGCTCATCCACGTATTCCCGGACATCGGCCCGCTCCGCGTAATCAGCTTGGGCGGAGCCGGAGAGTGCCAGCGAGGTCAGCCCGAGCACAAGGGCAATCCTGGAGGCTATGTTCATCAGTTTTGAGATCTCCATTCAGTTCAGCGCCAGCCGCCGCTGCCTTTGGCGCCCAGTGCCATGACGAGACCGAAGCTCGCCATCAGCGTGATCGCTGAGGTGCCGCCATAGCTGACCAGAGGCAGCGGCACGCCCACCACCGGTAAAAGGCCACAGACCATGGCGATGTTTACGAATACGTAGACGAAGAAAGTCAGGGTCAGGGCGCCTGCCAGCAGCCGCCCATAGGTGTTCGAGGCCCGAGCCGCAAGCGTCAGGCCCCTGGCAATCGCCACGACGTAGAGGAGGAGCAGCAGCAGGATACCGACCAGGCCGAGTTCCTCACCCACCACGGCGATGATGAAGTCAGTCTGACTCTCCGGCAGGAACTCCAGGTGGCTCTGAGTGCCCTGGAAGAGTCCCTTACCCTGAAGGCCACCGGAGCCGATCGCAGTCGTGGATTGGATGATGTTCCAGCCGGCGCCGAGCGGATCGCTCTGTGGATCGAACAGGGTGAGAATCCGCTGCCGCTGATAGTCCTGAAGCGTGTACCAGAGTCCGGGTGCGGCCGCCGCCAGGCCGAGAAAAGCCAGACCGATCCAGCGCCAGGGCAGACCGGCCAGCACCACCACAGCAAGCCCGGCACCAGCGACCAGAATTCCGGTACCCAGGTCCGGCTGCATGATGATGCAACCCGCGGGGACCGCGACGATACCCAGCGCCACGACCACATCCTTGAAGCTCGGCGGCAGGGGCCGGTCGTGGAAGTACCAGGCCACCATCATCGGCACGGCGATCTTCATGATTTCCGAGGGCTGAAAACGGATCACCCCGGGAATGTCCAGCCAGCGCTGTGAACCTTTCACTTTGACACCCACCAGCAGCACGAGCACCAGCAGCACCACCCCGGCCAGATAGACCACCGGCGACCAGCGTCGGTAGAAACCCGGATCGAGCTGAGCAGCCACCACCATCACCGCGAAGGCCAGACCGATGCGGATCAGCTGGTTGGTGAAGATGGCCGCATCGCGATTGACCGCGCTGTAGAGCACCACCAGGCCGTAACCGATGATGGCGACCAGTGCCAGCAGCAGCAGCGGGTCCAGGTGGATGCGCAGCAGCTGATCCCCCGCGGAGGGGGTGCGGCTGCCTGGCAGAGAACGGACGAAATCGCTCATTGTCGGTCCGCCAGGTCCACGGCCAGCGTCTCGCGGTCCGCCACATCCAGCTTCGGCAGCAGGTAGTAGTCGATCACTTCCCGGGCGACGGGTGCGGCGACCGAGCTGCCGCCGCCACCATTCTCCACCAGCACCGCCAGCGCAATCATGGGATCGTCCGCCGGGGCGAAGGCAACGAACCAGGCATGCTTGCGTTTGAATTCGTCCAGCAGCTCTTCGTCGTACTCCTCGCCCTGCTTGATCTCGACCACCTGGGCCGTTCCGGATTTGCCGGCCATCCTGTAGTCGATATCCCTGCCGATGTACGCCCAGGCCGTGCCGTTCTGCCCGAAGCCATCCTTGAAGCCCCGATTGCCTCGATGCACCACATCTTCCATCGAGTTCACCATGCGCTCCCAGTCATCCGGGCTCGGGCCCATGACATCCGGCAGCGGTTGCGGTGGATCGAACTCGAGGGGTAACTGGCCGCCCTCAACCGGGTTCAGCAGGCGCGGCCGGATCACCCTGCCCCGATTAGCGATGACACTCGTCATGGTGGCCAGCTGCAGCGGTGTGACGAGCACGTCGCCCTGGCCGATTCCGACGTTGACGTTGTCGCCCGGGTACCAGACCTCGCCTTTCACGCCCTGCTTCCAGATCGGATCAGGCATCAGGCCGCTGGAGGCATCCGCCACGTCCACGGCAAACTGCTCGCCGATGCCGAACTGGCGCGCAAAGCTGCCGATCTGATCGATGCTGAGTCGGGTGGCCAGGTCGTAAAAGTAGATATTCGATGAGCGGTAGATGGCCCGGTTCATGTTGACGATGCCCTGACCGCCGCCGCCGCCCTGACGCCAGCTCCAGTCCCGGTAGATCCGGTCCTGATTGGGCAGCTTGAACCAGCCGTAGTCTTGGATCTCTTCTTCCCAGGTGATCACCCGATTCGAGAGTCCGGCGAGGGCCACCACCGGCTTGAACGTGGACCCCGGCGAGTACTGCCCGTTGACCGCCCTGTTAAAGAGCGGCGTCTGCAGCGAGCTGATCATGGTCTGGTACTGCTCGGTGGAAATACCGGTGACGAACAGGTTCGGGTCGTAGCCCGGATTGCTGACCAGGGCCAGAATGCCGCCCGTCCTGGGATCGATGGCGACGATCGACCCGCGCCGCTCACCGAGCGCGGCCGTAGCCGCGATCTGCAGACGGCTGTCCAGATGCAGGCTGATGTCCTGACCGGACTTGGGTGGCTCAATGTCGAGCACCTTAAGAATGCGGCCGTGCGCATTGATCTCGACCCGCTGATAACCCACTTCGCCATGCAGCGAGCGCTCGTAGAACCGCTCCACCCCACGACGGCCGATGAACTGGGTCGCGCTGTAGTTGGAATTGGTGGCATCATCGAACCGTCTGAGGTCTTCTTCGGTCACTCGGCGCACAGAGCCAACGGCGTGTGCCATCACCGCGCCAAACGGATAATGACGCTTGAGCTCGGTCCGCACTTCCACGCCCGGCAGGCGGTGGCGATTGACGGCCAGCCGCGCAGACTCAGCTTCGGAGAGCACTTCGCGGAGCGTAATCGCTTCGTACGGACGTCGCTTCCGCTGCAGCCGCTTGCCGTAGTTGGCAAGGTCTTCCTCACCGATGTCCACCAGCAGGCGCAACTCCGCCACCAGAGCGTCCAGGTCCTGCACCCGTTCATTCACCAGCGCCAGCGATGACACCGGCCGGTTTTCTGCCAGCAGCACGCCATGCCGATCGTAGATCAGACCTCGCGGCGGCGGCAGCGGCTGAACCTGGATCCGATTCTCGTCGGAGCGGGTCTGATAGGTGTCGTGATCGAGAATCTGCAGCTGCACGAGCCGGGCCACCAGAACCCCGATCAGCACCATGGCGATGGCGAACAGGAGCGCAGACCGGCGGACAAAGTTGCGCCGATCCGAACCGGGATCATTCAGAGAGAGTGCTGAAGCCATTTCTCAACGGGTTCTCTGGGGGGAGTTAGCCGCGTCAGGCTCGATGATAAGGATGTCCGTGCAGTACCGTCCAGGCTCTGTACAACTGTTCTGCAAGCATCACCCGGACCAACTGGTGAGGAAATGTCATGGCCGACAGCGAAATAGACTCATCGGCACGGGTCAGGCAACTGCGATCGAGGCCATCGGCACCCCCGATCAGGAAGCTCACATCGCCTCCCTGCATGCGCCAATTGTCCAGTTTTTTGGCGAGTTGTTCGGTGCTGCAGGCCTTTCCTGCCACATCCAGGGCCACCACACGGTCCGATCGCCCTATCCGGGCCAGGATTCGCTCCCCCTCATCCGCGAGAATCCGCTCCGCAGGCCAGCCTTTTCGGTTGGCGGGGGCAACTTCCACCAGCTCCAGCGCACACTCCCTGGGCATCCGGCGGGCGTAGTCGGTGAATCCAGCGTCCACCCAGTCCGGGCTTTTAGCCCCGACAGCGACCAGGCGCAGCTTCACACCAGGGATTCAGAATCCGTGGGGATGTCCTGCCAGAGCCGTTCCAGGTCGTAAAATTTGCGGGTTTCCGCCTGCATAACGTGCACGAGCACGTCGCCAAGGTCCACCAGCACCCACTCGTTGGTTTCCCGCCCTTCCACACCGTTTGGCGGGTGGCCTGCATCCTTGGCTGTTTCCACGAGCCGATCGACAAGAGATTTTACATGTCGATTGGATGTGCCACTGGCAAGAATCATGTAGTCGGTGATGTCAGTGAGTTCGGCCACCGGGAGGGTTACTAAATCGCGGCCTTTGAGGTCTTCGAGGGTGTCTACTACGAGGTCACGCAGCGCTTCTGCTGTCACGCAATGCTCCTGTGCAGTTGAAAGATTTTTCTGCTGATACTTTTGCTCCTTTTCCGTTGTTTTACGGAGGGCCTTCGAGGAAGGCTCCGTTAGGGGCCATCCCCATGACCACCGTAGAGGTGGTTATCCCTAATATATAGGGCCACCGGCTGAGGTATCAAATGGCTCACGTCTCTGCCGGCCGCCAGATCTTCGCGGATACCCTGCGCCGAGATTTCCTGCATCGGATCTTCCAGCATGAAGATGCCACCTTGATGACAACCCCCGAGGCTGTCCACCCGATGCGCTGCGGTATAGGCCATCATCTGTTCGCTCATGAGCGGAAATTCTCCGGGCCGGCGCAGCACGATAAGATTGGCGAGCGCCAGCACCTCCTGCCAGCGGTACCAGGTTTCCAGGAGCGCGTAAGCATCGCTGCCGATCACCCAGGCCAGATCCTCGTCAGGCGCTTCGGCGCGGATCGCCTCCAGAGTTTCGACGGTATAGGAAGGTCGCTGCCGTTGCATCTCCCGGTCGTCCGGGACCAGCGCAGGATGGTCGGCGCAGGCCATCTGCAGCATCATCCAGCGCTGTTCGAGCGACGCCCCGGTGCTGTCTTTGTGCGAGGGACGGGCCGAGAGCACCAGCCGGATCTCGTTGATGCCAAGCGCCGCCACCACCGTTTCAGCGGCATGCAGATGGCCATTGTGAACGGGATCGAAGGTCCCGCCGAACAGGCAGATCAACGGTGGCGAAGCTCTCCGTTACCCAGAACCACATATTTCTGGGAAGTGAGCCCCTCCAGGCCAACCGGGCCCCTGGCGTGAATCTTGTCGGTCGAGATGCCCACCTCCGCGCCCAGACCAAACTCGAAACCATCGGCGAATTGCGTCGAGGCGTTCACCATCACCGACGCGGAATCCACCTCTGTGAGGAAGCGCCGGTTGTGGCCATAGTTGTCGCTGACGATGGTGTCCGTGTGCTGAGAGCCGTAGCGATTGATGTGGGCGATCGCTTCATCGAGACCGTCCACCACCTTCACCGCCAGAATCGGCCCGAGGTACTCGGCCCCCCAGTCTTCATCGCTGGCGACTTCGGCCTCGATCCTCGCCCGGGTGCGCTCGCAACCTCTGAGCGTGACGCCCGCCGCCGAATAGGCCTCGGCCAGACGCGGCAGGACCGCATCGGCGATGGGCTCCGCAACCAGCAGGGTCTCTATGGCATTGCAGACCGCGTACTTTTCCGTCTTCGAGTTCACGGCGATGGCGACCGCCATGTCCGGATCCGCCTGCGCGTCGATGTAAACATGACAGATACCGTCCAGATGCTTGATCACCGGGATCGTGGACTCGGCACTGATCCGCTCGATCAACCCCTGGCCACCGCGGGGCACGATGATGTCCACGCAGTCGTTCATCTTCAGCAGCTCGCCGACGGCCTGACGGTCCGTGGTGGCAACCAGGTGCACGACGCCTTCCGGCAGACCCGCTTCCACCAGCCCTTTGCGGATGCACTCAGCCACAGCCCGGTTCGACTCAATCGCTTCTGAGCCACCACGCAGGATGCAGGCGTTGCCGGATTTGAGGCAGAGGCTGGCTGCATCAACGGTCACGTTCGGCCGGCTTTCGTAGATGATGCCGATGACACCGAGCGGCACCCGCATCCGACCCACCTGAATGCCGGTCGGCCGGTAGGAAAGGTCCGTGATCTCGCCCACCGGATCCACCAGGCTGTCGATCTGCAGCACCCCTTCGATCATCCGATCGATGGCGGCATCGTCGAGCAGCAAGCGGTCCACCAGCGGCTGGTCCAGACCGCCCTGGCTGGCCCGCTCCATGTCGATGGCATTGGCCGCTTTAAGCGCTGCCCGATCGTCTGCCATGGATCGCGCTATGGCGTTGAGCGCCCTGGATTTCACCGCGGTTGGCGCGGCTGCAATCGCCCGCGAGGCTGCACGCGCAGCCTCGCCAACCTCCCGCATGTAGGCAGCGATATCTTTCTGATCTTCGAGATTCAGTACCGAACTGGTCGTCACCACACTGCTCATGGTGGGCCTTCCTGCACAGGTTTTCAGGGGGCATAAATTATACGCCTTATCCCCGCAGCTTGTTCACCAGCCGTTTAAGCTCGGAAAGCCGCTCTCTGGGGAGCTGCAGCTGCAGCAGGCTCTGCTTGATTTCCGCTTCGATCGGCAGCAGCTCGGATAGCCGCCAGCCCACGGACCGGGCGTCCTTCAGGTCGATCTCCATCTCCAGCGCCTGAACGCTCGGATGTTCCAGCAGCTGCTCCAGAAGGGCCACCAGATCTTCGTGTTCTTTGCCTACCGCCACCGCCGGTTCCTCCGGCAGGTAGCTGACCCGGCCGATCAGCAGGTGGTCCGCCTGTTGCGATATCTCGCGGATTCTGAACTTGCGTTCGCCGCGGGCCGTGATCCCGAGACGGCCATTGCCGAGCTGGTTGAAATCGACGATGCGCGCCTCCGTGCCGATCTGAAAGATGTCCGGGCCATTGGTCCCTGGCTGCCAGATATCGCTGCCGGAGCGGATCAGGACCGCGCCGAAAGGCGAGTTTTCGCGCATGCAGTGGCTCACCATATCCAGATAGCGCGGTTCGAAGATCTGCAACGGCAGGCTGCCGCCCTGGAAAAGAACGGTGCCGAGAGGGAACAGAGGAATTTCCGCGCTCAAAGGGTCCACTTTTTAATTTTACACCCTCTTACAGACTGGCGCGGTTCCCGATGCCTCGCTGTCAGGCAGCAGGCTGCTAGACTGCCGCTCGTGGAATGGCTGCATATCATCACCCTGGCGCTCATCCAGGGCATTACCGAATTTCTGCCTATCTCCAGCTCAGCACACCTCATTCTGGTGGCCGAGTTCGGGGGCTGGGGCGATCAGGGTCTGCCTTTCGACGTGGCCGTCCACCTCGGCACACTGGGTGCGGTTTGTCTCTATTTCCGCCGGGATCTCAGTGCCTACCTGAGCAGCGGGCTCGACTTTGCCGCCGGCAGAGGCGCCGACGCGCAATTCGAAGAGCTCCTGAAGGTATCGCTGGCCACCCTGCCTGTGGTGATCGGCGGGCTGCTGTTCAAGGATCTTGTAGAAGGCGAGCTGCGTTCACTCGCCACCATCGCCTGGGCGACCATCGGCTTCGGGCTCGTGCTCGGTATCGCTGATCGCTTTCGCGGGGAGAAGATGGACGTCAGCTGGCTGACGGCCGGGCTGATTGGCGTCGCGCAGATGCTGGCGCTGATTCCCGGCACGTCCCGCTCCGGCATCACCATTTCGGCTGCGCTACTGCTGGGTCTCAGCCGCACGCGCGCGGCTAGATTTTCCTTTCTGCTCTCCATCCCGACGATCGCCGGTGCGGCGATCCTGACCACTGCCGACCTGGTCAGCGCGCCGGAGCCGGCACGCTGGCTCGACCTCTGCATAGGCGCCGGCCTCTCAGGCGTCAGCGCCTACCTCTGCATCTCGGCCTTCATCAGCCTGGTGGAAAGAACGGGCATGCTGCCCTACGTGATCTACCGGCTGCTGCTCGGTATGGGGCTGCTTCTGCTTACGTTCTGATCGATTCGCCGGTGGCGAATCGATCAGAAGGGTATATCGTCGTCGAAGTCATCGTCGGAGAGCGTCGCCGCGTTGCTCTGGGAAGACTGCGGCGGGCCGCCATAGCTGCTGCCGCTGTCCTGGGATTCGAAACCCGTGGGCCCACCTCCGCCAGCACCGCCACGGGAATCCAGCATCTGCATGTCCCTGGCCATGATCTCCGTGCGATAACGCTTCTGACCATCCTGCTCCCAGCTGGAAGTCCGAAGGCTGCCTTCGATGAAGACCTTGGAGCCCTTCTTCAGATACTCGCCGGCAATCTCCGCCAGCCGACCGAAGCAGACGATGTTGTGCCATTCGGTGCGTTCCTGCTGCTCGCCGGACGCTTTGTCGCGCCAGGTTTCGCTGGTGGCCACGCTGAAGTTGGTGACGGGGTTACCGCCCTGTGAGTACCGGGTTTCCGGGTCTCTGCCCAGATTGCCGATCAGAATGACTTTGTTGATTCCCCGTGCCATCTTTTTATTTCCTGCTGTGCTCTTTTCCTGCTGCGCTCTGTTCCGGCTGCGCTCTGTTCCGGCTGCGCTCTGTTCCGGCAGTGTTCCTGCAGTCCGTCCCGCTGCCTGGTGCGGGATTTCAAGGGCGACAATCTTACTGCATCCGGGATGACGACGGCAGCGCTTTCCGCGCCCACGGGCGCAGGAAACGCCCACAGCAGCGGCGCAGAAACCACCTCCTGTCAGCAGAGAACACCCGCCAGCTTGCCCCGCAGATATCATCCAGTTATGTTGCCCGGTTTCGCTGGCGATTTGCCGAAAAGGCCCCGAAGAAGGCCCTGAGCAGGGCAGCCAGCCCACCAAGATAGGAAGGCACGAGTTGGACACCATTTCCGTCCGGGGGGCCCGCACCCACAACCTGCAGAATGTGAACCTGGATATTCCCCGGGACAAGCTGATCGTGATCACCGGCCTGTCCGGCTCAGGCAAATCTTCCCTGGCCTTCGACACCCTTTATGCGGAGGGTCAACGCCGCTACGTTGAATCGCTGTCCGCGTACGCCAGGCAGTTCCTCTCCATGATGGAGAAGCCGGATGTGGACCATATCGAGGGGCTCTCTCCGGCCATCTCCATCGAGCAGAAATCCACCTCCCACAATCCCCGCTCCACCGTCGGCACCATCACCGAGATCTATGACTACCTGCGACTGCTGTTCGCCCGGGTGGGAGAACCCTGCTGCCCCCATCACGGCGAGCCGCTGGCCGCCCAGACTGTCAGCCAGATGGTCGATCAGGTGCTGGCCCAGCCGGAAGGCAAGCGCATCATGATCCTGGCGCCGGTGGTGACCGAGCGCAAAGGCGAACACCTGCATACGTTCTCCGAACTCATGAGCAATGGCTTCATTCGTGCCCGCATCGACGGCATCGTGGTGGACCTGGACGAAGCGCCGGAGCTGGACAAGAAAAAGAAGCACACCATCGAGGCCGTGGTCGATCGCCTGCGCATCAAAGACGACGTGCAGCAGCGACTGGCAGAGTCTTTCGAAACCGCGCTGGAGCTGACGGACGGTCTTGCCCGGGTGGCGGACATGGATGCAGACCCGGCTGACCGGAACGCAGCCGACGAGATGATCTTCTCCGCTCGTTTCGCCTGTCCTGTGTGCGGCTACAGCATCTCCGAGCTCGAGCCGCGCATGTTTTCTTTTAACAATCCGGCGGGCGCCTGCCAGGAATGCGACGGTCTCGGCATCAAGCAGTTCTTCGATCCGGCCCTGGTGGTGGCGGATGAAGACCTGACCCTGGCCGAAGGCGCCATTCGCGGCTGGGACCGGCGCAACGTCTATTACTTCCACATGCTCTCGTCGCTGGCCGAGCACTATGGCTTCGATGTGGAGTCTCCGTTCAAGGATCTGAAGAAGAAGCACCGGGACGCCATTCTCTACGGCAGCGGCAACGCGCGCATCGACTTCAGCTACGTGAACGATCGCGGCGACGTGATCCACCGCCGGCACCGTTTCGAGGGCGTGATTCCCAACATGGAGCGGCGCTACCATGAAACGGATTCCAGCATGGTCCGGGAGAACCTGCAGAAATACCTGCGCGTCCGGGACTGTCCGGACTGCGGCGGCACACGGCTGACTGAAGCTTCCCGGCACGTGTTCATCGACGGCGTCAACCTGCCGTCCATCACCTCCGGCTCGGTGGAAGGCTCGCTGGACTACTTCAAGGGCCTGAAGCTTACGGGTCGGCGCGGCGAGATCGCCGACAAGATCCAGAAGGAAATCCGCGCCCGAT
>Ga0316187_10003880_pt1 | contig 12988 bp, 16 predicted proteins | sample CroRivburrow1_MG_FD_204927 | JGI IMG/M metagenome (GOLD analysis project Ga0316187, IMG submission 204927) | Coastal sediment microbial communities from Maine, United States - Cross River worm burrow 1 | ecosystem: Environmental > Aquatic > Marine > Coastal > Sediment | place: USA: Maine...
CACGTCAGCCAGAAATTTCCAGGCAAAACAACCAGCATTCAACAAGCAACAAGACACTCCCGGCCCAGCAATCATCGCGATTGCGCTTCAACGCAACATCAATGAAAGAGAACAGCGCATCGTGGTGGTCGGCAACGGTGCATTCCTCGCTAACAGCTATGCGGGCAATGGAGGAAATGTTGATTTGGGAATAAATATGGTGAACTGGTTGGCAGGGGAAGAGCACCTCATTACCCTGCAACCTCGTGCCGCAAAAGACAGCAGTCTGATACTCAGCAAAACTGAACTCAATGTCATCAGCATAAGCTTTTTGCTGGCACTACCTCTGGTATTAATGAGCGTGGGAATTCGAATCTGGCGAAAACGCCGCAGAGCTTGATAAACTAGTGAGAGCGGCTCACACAGCTTGATTAACTGAAATCAATCGAAGCCACCTATCGATCTCAGTGCAATTATGTCAGAATCATGTGTGTGTAAAGAGCAGAATATTCTGCTCACAATATTCATTATTTTGGAAAGGGAAAGATATGGATGTTTTGCAAAAACTGATTATAGCTATCGTAGTTGCTGCTGTTGCTAGCGGTTTGGTGTGGTTTATATTTATCGCACATTAATAAATATGGGATATCCAGAGACTTGGAGTGCCTCGTGACCCAAACACAGTCCATCAAGCCGGAAATTCAGCCAATCCTACCTATTTAAACTTAATCTTGAAGGAATCCTGCTCTGGGATTCCTTCAAGATTAAAACGTTCAATTTTGTTGCTGCAACGGCTATTCTTGTCAGTTGCATTATAAAATCGTGCAATTTCTTCTCGATAGTATTGGCTCGATTGCTTTTTGTAAATTTCTGATGTTTTCCTTCTTGCAATTTCCGATATAACCACATTACAAGCTTTTGATGCCATCGTATACATGACTTCGTAATCCCTGTTTTTTTGGAACATCATTGTGAAAGGAACACCGCATGAATAAACAATATCAGATCCAGACTGACGAGCTCCCCACAATATGGCAGTGATGGGTTTATTGGCAGCTACGTATACTTCCTGAATTGCGTGTTCGTTGTAGCTAAACTCTCCCAACGGCATCCTTAATCGCTTTACAGGCTCCAGCCACATATCGCTATTTTTCAAATGCATCCATTCATATTCACGCCCCGAGCAGTCAGCACCTCCATAAACCAGCAATGTTGTTGGGGCTGTTGCGGTATTCGTTACAAATCTTACTTGAGCTCGATCACCAAATTCAGGTTCAACGTAATGAAGGTTTGTGCATCCGAATAACAAAATAACGATCAAACAAATGGTTAAGTGACGCATGGGTAAAGCCTCCAGTTACTTTGCTGACATCAGCCATTGGTGACGTAACAAATTCAAGTTTTCATCACTATATGACCAAATCAGGTCTTTGGGAACTCAGAAAGGTTAATTTTGGTGAGAATCAGTCAGTTTTTAGGCTCAAACCGGGCTAATCCAGTCTCAGTTAAATAAACAATGGAGCATAAGTGCCATCACAACAGGTACCGCATATCGTAAATAATATATATTGCGTGTACTGAGCCACCTGCAATCTTAAATTGTGTTCTTTCATTGACGCATATGGGCGAAATATTGACGGCTACTGGCCATCCACGTATATTCTTTTCCATGAAATCACAGCCTTCCCCTCATTTTTCGGCAATTCTCGTCGAGCGAATGTGCTAATTTCACTAGCCTGTCACAGTAGCACCTTCTTTTTTTAATTTTTGTTTCTTAATGTGCTGCCGCGGACCTTACTGCGAAGCACTCTGCTCGCCCAAGAACCACACAACAAACTTTTAAAGTTATTAGGTCATGACAAATAACCCTCCTGCCTATCGCGATGCTTTTTTCGGTGTCATATTCGCACTTCTTGCTGCCATCGGCTTCTCTGCCAAGGCAATTTTTGTCAAACTGGCATATTTATATCCCGTGGATGCTGTCACGCTGCTAGCATTGCGCATGTTATTTTCGGTGCCGTTTTTTATTGGGGCTTCACTATGGATTAAACAACGGCACACTGTATCGCTCAATACTCATGAATGGCTGCTGGTATTGGGGCTGGGGCTGATTGGCTACTACCTGTCGAGCTTTCTCGATTTTCTCGGATTGCAATACATTTCCGCTGGTTTGGAGCGCCTGATTTTGTTCCTCTACCCGACCATGACAGTGCTACTCACGGCATTGATATACAAGCGCGCTATTAGCCGAGTAATCATTGCAGCGATGTTATTGAGTTACGCGGGAATCGCATTGGTCTTCTTGCATGATATTGGCATACAGGAAGGCAGTTTATTGTTAGGTTCGTCGTTAGTATTCGCCAGCACCCTGTCTTATTCGATATATTTGGTGGGAGCAGGACACACCATTGCACGTATCGGCACGATGCGCTTTACTGCCTATGCCATGGTGGTGGCCAGTGCTGCGAGCTTGCTACAGTTTTTGTTTGTACATCCGCTGAATGCGCTTGATTTACCCATGCGGGTCTACGAGCTTTCCATTGCGATGGCGATATTTTCTACGGTTCTGCCGGTTTTTCTACTTTCATTTGCTATTCGCCACATAGGTTCAGGCAGCTCGGCCCTGATCGGCTCCATCGGACCAGTCAGCACTATCTACATGGCGCATGTAATTTTGAATGAGCATATTTCCATATTGCAAATCACCGGGTCTACTCTGGTGTTGGCAGGCGTGCTTATTATTAGTTTGAATAGTAGGCACGAGGCGAAGTAGGTTGAACTCAACAGTTATAAACAATGGCAGACAAAATCTTCTGCCAATTGAAAAATTACCGATGCTAAATCTTAGTCCTAAAATATTTGCATAATGACTTATCTTATTTCCGTTCTGTTTACTGACCATGCCTGAACTCCCCGAAGTAGAAACCACGCGGCGAGGACTAGCTGCTCACCTCATCGGCTTGTCCATTAAGGATGTCATCGTTCGCAATGCCAAGCTGCGCTGGCCGATTCCCGACAATCTCCACAGCCTGCTTCGCGGACGCACCATCCTTTCCGTCCAGCGGCGTGCCAAATATATTTTGATGGATTGTAGTGATGGCACATTGATCCTGCATCTGGGCATGTCTGGCAGTCTACGCATACTGCCCTCTGATGTGCCACCCGAAAAGCACGATCACTTTGATCTGGTGTTAAGCAATAGTTCGGTCATGCGCCTGCGAGATCCTCGCCGCTTTGGAGCAGTGTTGTGGGATAGCGGAGATGTGTTCACCCACCCGCTGCTCGCCTCACTCGGCCCTGAACCATTGGAAGATAAATTCAATGAACGATACCTCCATAAGATATCCCGCGGACGGAATGTCAGCATCAAGCAATTCATTATGAACAATCACATGGTAGTAGGCGTGGGTAATATCTACGCCAACGAAGCGCTCTTCCGCGCAGGGATTAAACCGCAACTCACAGCAGGAAAACTCTCCCTGCCGCGCTGCGCCAAGCTGGTTGAAGAAATCCGCACTACTCTGACAGAAGCTATTGATTTGGGCGGCAGTACACTAAGGGACTTTGTTAACAGTTCGGGACAGCCCGGTTATTTTCAACAACATTATTGGGTATACGGGCGTAGCGGCGAAGCTTGCCGTCGTTGTGGATCGCCCATCAAACAGATTAAACAGGGACAGCGTACCAGTTTTTATTGCTGCATTTGCCAGAAATAATATTAGCGCCTGACACCGTGTGCTAGAGTTCGTATTCATATAAGCAACATATAGCTTGAAACTTACAAGCCTGCAACGAAACCTATTTTGGGGAGCAGCCATGAAATACATCATACCTGCCATCATCATTTTTCTTAGTGCGTGTGATGGATCATCCGTACCAAACCCAAAGATTGCTGCTCCTCAACGCGAGGCGCTGGAAAGAGCCAAAAATGTTGGTCAAGTAATACAGCAGGGTATGGAAGAAACACAGCAAAAAATTGATGAAACTGATAACTAGTAAGCCGACCATCATTACTCGGCAGTAAAGAGAAGGTTCATGAAGATATCGCAGAAATCAGCATGCAGGATTATTTTGCAGACCCCGGTAATAACAGCGTGCGTCCTAAAACACTTTTTATTCGCCCTTGCTCTATTTGTTATTACGGTTACTCCTTTTGCGTATGCGGGCAAATTACCACGACCTGATCATGTTGTTGTAGTCATCGAGGAAAACAAGGATTTCAAGCAAATCATGGACATGCGCTATCGCGATTCCTTCATCCATGCATTGGCAAAACGCGGCATGTTATTCACTCAATCTTATGGCATTGCTCATCCAAGTCAGCCAAACTATCTGGCGCTATTTTCGGGCTCTACTCAGGGGATCACTAATAATGCTTGTCCGCTGACTTTTGACTCAGACAATCTCGCCACAACTTTACTGGATGCAGAATTGAGTTTTGCCAGCTACTCCGAATCGCTCCCTGAAATAGGCGATTCAAGTTGTGAATCCGGCACCTATCGCCGCAAACATAATCCAATTGTAAACTGGCAAGGCTCAAGGCTACCGGCCGAGATAAATAAGCGCATGCTCGACTTTCCCAAGGATTTTTCCGAACTGCCAACTATTTCTTTCGTTCAGCCCAACCAGAATAACGACATGCATGATGGCAGTTTTGAAGATGCCGATAACTGGTTATTGACACACATCGCTCCCTATGTCGACTGGGCGATGAAAAACAACAGTTTGTTGATACTTACTTGGGATGAGGATAATTTCCGAGCAGACAACCGCATACCAACTATATTTATTGGGCCGATGATACATGCTGGAACAAGCGATCAACCCATCAATCACTACAGTGTGTTGCGCACTCTTCTGGATTTCTATAATTTACCAGCACTTGGTGCAAGTGCTGGTGCGAAAACTATCAAAGGGATATGGAAGAAGTAACACTTTGCAGACAACCCTAAAAAACTACGCAACTACAGCACGGTTTTTTATAGCTTTACAGCTCAACCATTATTTTGCCGCCATCAATTTTTCGTACTTGGCCTGTAATTGCTCTTTGGACTCATCGTAATCTGGATCTTTCGGTATGCAATCAACTGGGCAAACTTCCACACATTGCGGCGTATCATAGTGTCCCACGCATTCGGTACATTTTCCTGGATCGATCACATAGATAGTATCACCCTGCGATATAGCGTCGTTTGGACACTCCGGTTCACAAACATCACAGTTAATGCATTCATCGGTAATCAAAAGTGCCATGCTACATCTCCTTGTTACTATCTAAACTATTGGTCATATAAATTTTTTTCGTAGCTTTTCCATTACAAAAGGTGCTACGAATTGACTCACATCCCCTCCAAAACGCGCGACTTCTCGCACCATAGTGGCCGATATAAAAGTATATTGTTCTGCCGGGGTTAAAAATAAGGTTTCAACCTCGGGATACAGATTACGATTCATCCCTGCCAACTGGAACTCATACTCAAAATCTGACACTGCACGCAATCCTCGCAACACCACTCGAGCATCATGCTGCTGAACAAAGTTCATCAGCAAACCATTGAAGCCTTCTACCCGCACATTGGAATATTCTGCGCATCTCTCTCTCGCCATTTCCACACGCTCATCAAGCGTGAACAAGGTTTTTTCACGGCTTTCTGCCACAGCCATGACCACTTCACTGAATAACCCGGAAGCGCGACGCACGACATCTTCATGCCCGCGCGTGATAGGGTCGAAGGTACCTGGATAAATTACTCGAATCATGCTTGATATCTTAAAAGTTGGTAATAGACCTGCCCTGCTCTACCGAATTTGGCAGACTCCCATGGCGGAGATATGTCTATCGCCTCACCAGATTCCAGATAAAGCATGCCTTCATCACTAAGGTGTTGCGGCAACATTTCCAGCAATCCAGGCAAGTAATCACTATCAAAGGGCGGATCTAAAAAAATCACATCATATTGCTGTGTGTCGCGAGAAACGAATTCTAGCCCATCCTGACAATGGACGAAAACATTAGTGCATCCCAATTTTCCAAGATTTTCCTGCAAAGCGCGACAAACCTGGTGGTCTGTTTCCACCATTATCACTTGTTCGGCTCCACGTGAAGCCGCTTCAAATCCTAATGCACCGCTACCGGCGAACAGATCCAGACAGGTCTTTCCATACAACGTTTGTCCCAACCAGTTGAACAAAGTCTCGCGTACACGATCCGGAGTAGGGCGCAATCCCTTAGCATCTGGAAAACTGAGGACACGGCTACGCATGTCCCCACCGACTATCCTGACCCGATTCATGATTGTTTTGGAATTGTCGCTCCGGTTAGTTCTTTGAAGTTTTTTCGGCATTCATTAACTCCACCTCAGTATTACCGGAAGCTTTGCCTCCGGTTACTGGTGCTCCTACTATTACCGTAGCCATCGCTTCAGGATCTATATGTCGTATAAATGCATCACGTATTTTATCTACACTTACCTCCTCCACCTTGTCAGCAAAGTCGTCAAGATATGTCAGCGGCAAATCATAGAAACCAATGACACTCAAATAGTTGAGTATCTTGCTGTTACTGTCGATACGTAACGGAAAACCTCCGATAATGTTTTGCTTTGCCGCCAGCAATTCTTCTTCAGTTGGGCCCTTGGCAATGAATTCTGCCAGCGTGCTACGCACTAGTTGCAATGCCTCATCAGCCTGCTCCTTCTTGGTTTGCAAACCGATTTGAAATGCACCTACTTGTTTCATCGGATTAAAGTAACTATAAACACTATATGCCAAGCCTTTTTTCTCGCGTATTTCGTTCATCAGGCGTGAGACAAAGCCGCCACCGCCAAGGATATAATTGCCAACATATAGTGCAAAGTAATCAGGATCTGTCCGTGACATGCCAGGCGCACCTAACAGGATATGACTCTGGCTTGCAGGATGGCTGATGCGCTGTTCGCTGGCTTTGATACGAGCTGGCTCAACAGGAAATTCGTCTGGCCCCTCAGCAGATGGTGGCAATTTTCCAGTAAGCTGCTGCGCAATTGCCTTAGCTTCGCCACGTGTCACATCTCCCATGATAGCAACTACTGCATTGTTTGCGCCGTAGTGCGCACGGTAAAATTTGCGCAGATCCTGCACTGTGATTATTTCCACACTTTCGACTTCGCCACTGACTGGCAATGCATATGGATGCGTTCCAAAAACCGCTTTTTGAAAAGCTTTGCTCGCAATATTATCCGGCTTGGTCTCCGCCTCCTTAAGGGCAGCGATCAGTCTTACCTTTTCACGATTAAGTATTTCATCCGCGAACATCGGGCGCTGAAGCACTGCTTCCATGATACCCAAGGCCTTGCCGCGCACCTCCAGATTACTCAATGTACGCAACGACACGCCGGCCATGTCTTGAGCAAAGGCACCACCAAATTGTGCGCCGATATCCGCCATACCTCGAGAAATCTCATCCTCGGTCAATCCGTCAGAACCCGCATCCAGCATTTGGTGAGTCAAACCCGCCACCCCCGAGAGTTCTAACGTATCAAAACTACTGCCCGCAGGAAAACTCACCGCCACATCCAGCATCGGAATATTATGATCCTCTACAAACAACACCTTTGCACCGCTAGCGCTTTGCCAATACTGTATGTTGGGCGTGGCAATTGCAGCACTGGCAACGCAACATAGTATTGCCACATAAATTGTCTTAATGAGCATGAGACATTCCTTTAGCTTGAGATTTGGGCTTACCTGAAAGCGGTTGCGGATCAAGCACTGCCACAGTCAGATTATCGTCATCCAAAAACTCCTTGGCGACTTGTTGCACTTGTTCGGCAGACACCAACTGTAATTTTTCCAGCATCATTGGGATTGCCTGATGGCCCAAACCAATACTCTCCATCTGCCCGATCTGCATCGCCTGATAAAATAGCGAATCAAGTTTATACACTTCGCTTGCAGTCACCTGTGCTTTAACGCGCTTCAACTCATCCGGACTGATTCCATCCTTCACTAATTTAGCGATTTCCTGTCGCAACGCAATTTCAATTTCCTCCACTGTTTTACCAGCGCTTGGCGTAGCTTCTATGAAAAACAAACTGGGTCCCCGAGAAGTCGAGTCATAACCTGCGCCAGCCGAACTGGCTATTTGTTGTTCACGCACTAGGTGTTTATTAAGTCGTGCAGACTGACTGCCATCCATCACCCCCGCTAAAATTGAAAGTGCATATGGTTTCCAGTCCTGCCCAATATCCTTGATTGTAGGTGCGTGGTAGGTCATTAGCAATTGCGGCAACTCGGCAGGCGCCTTCATAGATAGGCGTTTAATACCAATCTGTGGTGGTTCAATAAAGTTACGGATTTTGGGTAATGTCACCTTTGGGATAGAACCGTAGTAATTTTCAGCAAGTGCAAAAACATCGCTTGCAGTTACATCACCGGCAATGACAAGTGTGGCGTTATTTGGCGCATACCATTGTGTATACCAATCTTGCGCATCTTGTACCGTAAGCTCCTCAAGATCATTCATCCAGCCAATCACAGGATGTCGATAAGGATGCTCCTGATAAGCAGTCGCCATCACCTTTTCATACAGTAACGACTGAGGCTCGTCATCAGTCCTCATGCGACGCTCCTCCATAACCACTTTGATCTCCTTGACGAACTCATCGGCAGAAAGCTGCAGGTTATGCATCCGATCTGATTCCAATTCCATTGCCAACGGCAATTGAGATTTATGCAGTTGCTGAAAGTAAGCAGTGTAATCACGGCTTGTGAACGCATTCTCTCGTCCACCGGCTGCCGCAATACGCTTGGAGAATTCACCCGGCGGAACATCCTTGGTACCCTTGAACATCATATGTTCCAGCACGTGCGCAATGCCGGTAGTGCCAGTACGCTCGTCTACACTTCCAGCCTTGTACCATATCTGCTGCACGACAACTGGTGCGCGGTGATCCTCTTTGACAATGACTTTCAGTCCGTTTGGAAGTATCTTCTCAAAGACCTCAGCTTGAGCTCCGCTGTGCAAGAAGGCCGACAGCAATACAATATTGAAAAACAATCTACTCATAACTCTAACCTTTCAGCATGTAATCGGCATAAAATGCAGGGGCATTATGCGGCATTTTTTACCTTATTCAACTATAGTTCATCCAATGTTTAGCTTTCTGAAAAAAAAATCACCCAGTCAAGAAATTGACCAATTTAGCAAGGATAGTTCCAATAGCAATTGGATCAGCCAGCTTAAATCCGGATTAACTCGCACAGGCAGCCAATTTACAGACCTTTTCAGTCGTAACGGGAGGATAGATGACGATCTATACGAGGAGCTGGAAACCATCCTGATAACCGCTGACGTTGGCATGGATGCATGCAATGCACTGCTTGCAGACCTAAGACGTCAAGTCAAAGAGCAGCGTTTAAGCGAAACCGAGCAACTTAAGGAGGCCCTCGCACACAGTCTGCTGAAACTTCTTAAGCCATTGGCACAACCCTTGGATGCCACCACACATAAACCTTTCATTGTCATGATGGTGGGAGTAAATGGCGTAGGCAAAACCACTTCTATAGGCAAACTTGCCAAACATCTACAAGCGCAGGGACTATCGGTGATGCTTGCAGCAGGCGACACTTTCCGCGCCGCTGCACGCGAACAACTGATGGCGTGGGGAGTGCGCAATAGTGTAACCGTCATCACGCAACAAAGCGGAGATGCAGCTGCAGTAATATTTGATGCCGTAAATGCCGCAATCGCGCGCAAGGTAGATATAGTGCTGGCTGATACGGCAGGAAGGCTAACCACACAGTCACACTTGATGGAAGAGATCAAGAAGGTTAAACGTGTCATCACCAAAGTATTAGCTGATGCACCACATGAAGTCTTGCTGGTGCTAGATGCCAATACCGGTCAGAATGCCTTGAGTCAGGTAAAAGCATTCGATCAGGCACTTGGTGTTACCGGACTGATACTTACCAAGCTGGACGGCACTGCCAAAGGCGGCGTGATTGCTGCAATTGCCAAGGCACACCCAATCCCGATACGCTTTATCGGTGTAGGTGAAGGACTGGATGACCTACGTCCTTTCGTCGCAGAGGATTTTGTGGCAGCACTATTGGGAATAGATGAATGATTTCCTTTAACCAGGTTCATAAACGTTATCCGGGTGGTTATCATGCATTGAAGAATGTCAGCTTTGAAGTAAGCAAGGGTGAAATGGTATTTCTGACTGGACACTCAGGTGCCGGCAAAAGCACCCTACTCAAACTCATAGCCGCAATTGAACGACCAAGCCTTGGTAGCCTCATCGTCAATAATCAAAATATTAGGGTACTTAAAGAACGCGCCTTGCCATATCTGCGCCGCAACCTTGGCATTATTTTTCAGGATCACAAACTGCTGTTCGACCGCAACGTGTTTGACAACGTCATACTGCCACTGCAAATTTGCGGCTTCGATTATCGCGAGAGTCACAAGCGGGTACGTGCTGCCCTGGACAAGGTCGGCTTGCTCAATCGTGAAAAGTCCAACCCCATCACATTGTCAGGTGGTGAACAGCAGCGTCTGTGCATCGCACGGGCAATAGTGAACCGCCCCAACATTCTGCTTGCAGATGAACCTACTGGCAATCTGGATACCGAGTACGCCCATGAAATCATGGCAATATTCAAATCCTTTCATCAGGTCGGCGTTACGCTGCTGATTTCGACCCATGATGAAGGCGTACTCCTTGATACTAATGTACGCAGACTGACACTCAAGCATGGAGAATTACAGCCCGATTCATTTTCAGCTCCATTGACTGGTTCAGATCAGGTATGAGACACGCCCTTACTTTAATTATCGGTGTATTACGTCGCATGTTTGCATCCAAACTCGCTGGAATGCTAAACATATTGGTCATCGGCATTGCACTTAGCCTACCTGCTGGCATGTACGTAATGCTGCAAAATGCACAGGGTTTGGTTGCAAAGCTTTCCGGCACACCTCAAATCAGTTTGTTTCTTACCATGGAAGCCAAAACGGATGATATTGACAAACTACGCATGCAGCTTACTGAACATCAATCTATCGAGCGCGTTGAATTTATCGCACGCAACCAGGCACTGGAACAACTCAAAAAAAGCACTGGTCTTTCAGACCTGATCGGCGGCCTGCAACAAAACCCTTTGCCAGACGCATTTATCGTCTATCCCAAGCAAGAGGAGGCACAAGCTCTGGAAGCACTGCGCAATGAATTGGCCGAGCTGCCCAAGGTGGAATTGGCACAACTCGATTCTGCATGGGCATATAAACTTGAAGCGTTACTCAAATTTGGACGGATGGTCGTAATGATACTTGCCAGTTTGCTCAGCCTCGCACTAGTCGCTATCACCTTCAATACAATCCGCCTGCAAATACTTACTCAGCGCGACGAGATCGAAGTAGCCAAACTAATAGGCGCGACCAATGGTTTCATCCGCCGCCCGTTTCTATATTTTGGTGCATTGCAGGGTTTGCTGGGCGGCGGAATGGCATGGCTCATCATCTCGGTGAGCCTGATACTGCTTAATTGGCAACTTGCTCCGCTCTCACAACTCTATGCAGTCCAACTTGTACTTAATTCACTAACTCCGGGTGACAGCCTGACACTTTTGCTGTTCTCACTGTATCTCGGCTGGCTAGGCGCATGGCTCTCAGTAGCAAGACACCTATCACAAATAGAACCGAGTTAATTCTAGCGTTTTTACGCTAGCATCAACCAATCTATTTACGCTTTAAGCGCTCTATCTCTCGACGGTCTCGTTTTGTCGGCCTGCCTCTGAAACGGAATGGTTGGGGTGTAGCCTTGATCTGTGCAATTATTGTTTCCCTCCGCAGGCGACTTTCTTCTGTCTCGCGATATAACTGCTGTGCTACAGAAGCAGGTCCCCGACTATTTGACAGCTCCAGCACCTCAACAACAAACTGCTTTTGCCCAAAATGAATCTCCAATATGTCGCCCAGCACCACCGCCCTGGCAGGTTTGACACGCTTCTGATTGATATGAACTTTACCGCATTCAACAGCCGCTGCTGCCAATGATCGTGTTTTAAAAAAGCGAGCCGCACATAGCCACTTATCAATACGAAACTTCTCTGCTTGTTCCTCTTTTTTCAAAAGCCAACCTATTACTTTAGAAGCGGATGATCTTTAGGCAGTTGTTTCGAATACCAAATGGCCAGCTTGTGCCGCAATGCCTTTTCAGCCACCTGATCTTCGGGCAGAGGCTGCATTACTTTATCGTGAACCATAAGCCGGTAGATATACAAAAGCTTCTCACTGGCTGAATCGCCCGGCTCAAACTCGACCACACCACGCCCTTCGGCATATTTAACCCCTGCGAGAAAGGCCTCCTTGAACAGGGCTGCTTCATTTTTTAGCTTTTTCATAAAACTTCGCCTTTTCTCCATGTAAAACAAAATCCCAGACTACCAAGAAACCTCCTAAACTATACTTAAACTATTCGTCAAGGAATAGTCGAAAGACCAATCATATTGAAATCTCAAGTGACTGTTGTTGCTACACCAACAAATCCCCCACTTACATTGAGAATATGCATAAAATGAGACTAAGCTGCTATGATTTGAATTCATTGGTATGAGGGTGCGGACATGAATAAATTTTTCACAGGTTTACTGATTGGTGCTGTCATTGCTTTTCATCTTGGCATGAACTTTGGACAAGGAAAGCCTATCCTGAGCAATCCCTACGCAGACGAAGTAAAGTCAGTTCAAAAACGCGCTAGCAAGGTTATCGAAAGCACCAAAGAAACTATCCATCAAGCTACCGAACCGTTAAAAAAGTAGTTGGCAGAACATCTTGCTCATTGAGCAAATACCCATATTAATGGAATCCTAGTAAATTGAGTCATTCGTCCCAATACAATATGTAGTTCCTTATCATTCATCCGGAGGTGTATTCATGTCACAGTTATTTACCAGCACCACTCTCGGCTCATTAAAACTGCAAAACCATTTGGTCATGGCACCCATGACACGCTGCCGCGCCACGAAC
>Ga0316187_10003881_pt1 | contig 12987 bp, 11 predicted proteins | sample CroRivburrow1_MG_FD_204927 | JGI IMG/M metagenome (GOLD analysis project Ga0316187, IMG submission 204927) | Coastal sediment microbial communities from Maine, United States - Cross River worm burrow 1 | ecosystem: Environmental > Aquatic > Marine > Coastal > Sediment | place: USA: Maine...
CGCTTGGCGATACGCCTCAGGGCAAACTGTAGCTGTCGCGACCAGGTGTCACCGATATCGGCACCGCCGCAGACAAACAGGGTGGTGATGTCGTTGGCGTTTTCGATGCTGTCGTCGGGGGTTATTTCCAGGCTGTTGCTGGCCTTCTCCGGTAAGCCGTCGATGGTGTAAATACTCCATCGGTAGAGCTCCATGCCGGAGTTTCGATTGGCCATACGCAGTGGTTCGATGGCAGACGAAAACGCAATCATCGAATAGTTGGGAACTTGTAGAAATCCGAAGTGCTCGGGTTTCGGTGTGGATTTTTCGTCGCTCATAGGGCCGATGTTAGCGAACTGCAGGTCGCGATGAAGCGCCCGGGTCCAATCCGCCAGAATACTAGTCGCTAAACTACGCTATTGCACGACTTTTTGGTGGGCGGAAGGCAGGGTAGGCGGCTTGCATTCTGGTAGCCAAAAGGGGCCGGGTAGCGTAAACCGCGTGCGGCCCACTTAGCGGCGGTCCGACGCATCGGAATCTTGCAGGGGTTTTAGAAAAGTAATCGTGGGCTCTGTACGAGACCGATACGTTCAACGGTCCCGCTTTCGCCGGTCCGACGCATCGGGGGATGACTTTTTGGGGGTGGGGTGCTTCGCAGCCGGGTATCGTGGGCTCTGTTCTAGATCCCCGCTTTCGCGGGGATGACTTTTTGGGGGTGGGGTGCTTCGCACCCAGATTGCTAGACCATTGAGTCGGGCATGGAGGTTTTGCGCTGCTGTATATAGGCCAGCAGGGCTTCGTCGATGGCGGGATCCAGTGGTGGCGCTTCGTATTCCGCCAGCAACTTTTTGTAGCGCGCATTGCAGCGCTGGGCATGATCCAGGCTGCCTTCCGATTGCCATTGCTCGTAACTGTTGTTATCGGTAATCGGTGAGCGATAAAAAGCGGTCTTGAAATTTCTCTGGGTATGGTCGCAGCCGAGAAAGTGTACGCCCGGTCCGACTTCGCGAATCGCGTCCATCGCCTGGCCGTTCTCGGACAGGTCTACACCGGCCATTAGAATTTCCATCATCGCGGCCTGGTCGGTATCCATGATGAACTTTTCGTAACCCATGGCGAGACCGCCTTCGAGCCAGCCGGCGGTATGCAGTACGAAATTCACCCCGGCCATAACAGCGGGCGTCAAGGTAGCGGATGCTTCGAAGGCTGCCTGCGCGTCCGGAAGCTTGGAGCCGCAGAGACCACCACCGGAGCGAAACGGTACGCCCAGACGTCGCGCCAGCGCGGCCATGGTGTACAGTACCAGCGCCGGTTCCGGCGTGCCGAAGGTAGGTGCGCCCGATTGCATCGACATTGAACTGGCAAAGCTGCCAAAAATGACCGGCGCTCCCGGATTGACCAGTTGTACGAAGGTCATCCCGGCAAGCGCCTCGGCCAGTGTTTGTGCCGCGGTGCCGGCTACGGTAACCGGTGACATCGCGCCCGCCAGTATGAACGGGGTAATAATAGTGGCCTGGTTGTTTTCAGCGTAGACCTTGGCTGCAGACAGCATGGTATCGTCGAAGGTCATCGGCGAATTGGCGTTGATCAGGCTGGTCGCGTAAGTGCGGGGTCGTCCGGTCGCCGGATCGATGTAATCGTCACCAGCAAGGATCTTGATCATTTCGACGGTGTCCTGGGCGCGTTCCGGTGCGGTAACCGATCCCATGAAAGCCTTGTCGGAGTACTTGATATGCGAATACACCATGTCGAGGTGACGCTTGTTTACCGGCACATCGACCGGCTCGCAAATGGTGCCGCCCGAGTGGTGCAGGCTGGGCGAGGCATAGGCCAGTTTTACGAAATTCTGAAAATCCTCAAGCGTGGCATAACGTCGGCCCTTGTCGATATCGTAGACGAACGGGCTGCCGTAAGCCGGCACGAAGACAGTATTTTTGCCACCAATCTGAACGCTGCGTTCGGGGTTGCGAGCATGCTGGGTGTATTCTGCGGGTGCGGAGGCCTGAATGATTGAGCGGCACAGGCCGCGCGGGAAACGCGCCGTTACGCCGTCGATCTCGGCACCGCCCTGCCTTAGAATGTCGAGTGCCTCGGGCATATCGCGAAATTCGATGCCGGTCTCTTCGAGTATGGTATCCGCGTTGTGCTCGATAAGTTGCAGGCCCTCTTCATCGAGGACTTCGAAAAACGGAATCTTGCGCTTTATGTAAGGTGCACTCTTGATCACGACTTTGCTGGCGGCAAGTCGCTCATCGCGTCCACCGCGTCCGCGTCTTCCGCGAGATGATCGATTTTCCTGACTCATGGGTAGCTCTCCGCAATCCAGGTAAGCTGGATTAATGCGCCAGTATGGTTTTAGGCGAAATTGCGAGCTGACCTAAGGGCGACCCTGAACTATTTGCCAGCGCCATTCACTTTCAGTTAACCCGCCGCGCGATCCTGTAGCGGATGGCGATGCTGGAATTCCATCTATATTATTGCCGAATTAATCAGTTAGAATAAGGCTCGAAAAGCCAACGTCGAATCAGGAGCCCAGTCATAAGCGACGATTCCGAAACCATCGGTATCTTATTGATCGACGGTTATCCGATAATCCCTTTCAGTTGTGTCATCGATGCATTGCGCTCGGCAAACCGCCTTTCGGAGCAGGCCCTGTATCGTTGGGAGTATTTTGCAGCGGATGCCGAACCGGTAGCCGCTTCCTGTGGGATCACCGTCCCGACCCGGGAGCTACAGACGGCCCGGGATCTGGATGCGCTTATTATTGTCGCGCCGAATACCGCGCAGAACTTTGACCATGCCCCTACCATCCGCTTTCTACAAACGCTTGATCGACAGAAAGTAAGCCTGGGGTCTGTCAGTTCGGGCAGCTTTATCCTGGCGCGCGCGGGTTTGTTGAACGATTGTCGCTGTACTATCCACTGGGAAAATATTCCGGTTTTCAAGGAATTGTATCCGCAGCTCGACGTCGCCTTTACGCTATATGAAATCCATGAGCGGCGCATGACCTGCTCTGGCGGAATTGCGGCGCTCGATATGATGCTCAAACTGATCGAAAACCAGTATGGTCGCAAACTGGCGCAGCAGATTTCACAGCAGTTCCAGCACGACCGCATCCGCACCGAAGTCGATTCGCAGCAGATGGCCGACCGCATGGATCTGGCGATGAACGCCCCAAAGCTGATCGATGTAATCAATCTCATGGAAAACAATATCGAGGTGCCCCTGTCGCTGCCGGAGATTGCTAACAGGTGCAAACTTTCGTTACGCCAGATAGAGCGTCTGTTCCACAAATATCGTGATCTCACGCCGAGCCAGTATTACCTGTCGCTGCGCCTGCTGCACGCCAGGCAATTGCTGTTGAATACCAATAACAGCGTGATCGATATTTCCATTGCGACCGGTTTTGAAACCCAGTCGTATTTTACGGCCTGTTATCGCAAGCATTTCGGTAGCTCGCCACGCAATCACCGCTCGCAGGTGGCAAGCGAGCGCAAAGGGTAGGGAGCCTCTGATCAATTCATGATTCAACATCTGCTAGTTAAAATACCGGAGCGCCGGATCGTCCAACTCGGCACGCCGCATCGCTGCGTTGCCTGCAGGGATGCGGCGCTCCAGCATTTTCCCTGCGTAGCTGAATGACTCAGAATTAATCAGAGGCTCCCTGGGTAATGTCACAATGACTCAATCTGTTACTGTCCTCGGTGCCGGCATTGTCGGTATCTGTTGCGCGCTGGAATTGCAGCGACGTGGAATCCAGGTCAGGTTGCTCGACCGCCGCGGTCCGGGCGAAGAAACATCCGCGGGCAATGCCGGCATACTGAGTTACAGCAATATCACCCCGCTCGCCGATCCCGCGCTGTTACCGCGCCTGCATCGGCTGTTGCTGAATCTGGATAATGATTTTCTGTTGCACTATCCGCACCTGTTGTCGCTGCTGCCCTGGTTGCTGCGCTTCGTCTCGCGTTGTCGACGTGATACGTTTCTGCACGACGGCGGCGCGATGAATCAGCTCACCAGCGCATCGGTGGAGCTGCATAAGCAATGGATTGCCCAGGCTGGCGTAGAGGACCTGTTGAATCGCGGTGGCGGGCTCAAGCTCTATCGCCAACAGGAGACTTTTTTACGTGATCAACTCGAGCGCGAGCTGCTGCAGCAATGTGCCGTGCGTTATACCGTACTCGAAGCGCAGCAGGCTTATGAACTGGAGCCTGATCTGAAACGGATTTTTGTAAAAGCGGTGCGAATCGATGAGTCGCTATCGATTCGCAATCCGGAACGCCTGTGTAAAAGCTACGCGCGAATGTTTACCGACGCCGGCGGTGAGATTCAGCGCGCCGGGGTGCAATCCTTGCGCGAAGTTACAACGGGTTGGGAGATAGCAACCGACAGGGGGGTGGAGTCGGCTTCGGCGCTGGTGGTTTGTATGGGCGCGTGGACGCCCGAACTGATCGGCCAGTTAGGTTATGCGAACCCGCTTGCCATCGAGCGCGGTTATCACACTGTTTTCGCGCCGCTCGACGGCGCCGGACTGTCGCATCCCATCTTTGACGTTGATGCCAGCTACGTGATGGCGCCGATGGAGGCGGGTCTGCGGGTAACCTCTGGAACCAATATGACTCGACGTGAGACCCGGCCTGACCCGCGCCAGATCGAACGCGTGATACCGCGGGTGCGCGAGGCTTTTCCAGTTGCCGATCAATTGCTGCGGGAGCCCTGGATGGGCAGGCGCCCGACGGTTCCCGATACGCTGCCGATAATCGGTGCGGCGCCGCGTCACGAGAACCTTTGGCTTGCCTTCGGGCATTCGCATATGGGGCTCACCATGGGGCCCATCACGGGTGAGCTGATTGCGAATTTCATCAGTGGCAGTGAGCAGCCATTTGCCATCAATGCCTGCGCTCCATCACGTTATCTTTAGGGCCTGAATGGCCTGGCAGTTTTATCCGTGCTGTTCGCGTCAGATGAATTTATTGAGGCTTTTCACCGAACCGATACGTCCCAGCATCTTGCGAAAATTCGCTATTTCGCCACGTTTGAACTCCGTTGCCTCGACCAGCGCTGCCTGGAACTGATCCGATTTCAGAATCGAGACATAGCGCTCGACCACATCGGCAAGTGGTGCATAGGGCAGTTCGCAGGCATGCGCATACTGTTTGGTTGCTTCATTGGTAATATCCAGTACCTGGGGTGAACTGTCGACCAGGTCAAACGACATATGCATGCTGAAAGGGGCGCTGGTCACACAGCGGTGCGGCACACCCGCGCGCAGGTAGATCGCATCCCCGGGGCGCATGTTAATTTCCTGCATCACGGGTCCCAGTTGCTGTTCATTCAGATTCTGGATGCCGGCATAACGACGTTGCTGTGGGGCATATAAATTCCAGGTTTTTTTGCCCGCGAGTTGCACTACCAGCACATCGTCGGCATCGCAATGCCCTTCGTAGGCCTCGTTGTCCTGCTGTGAAAAAAAGATCTCGGCATTCGACAAAACGCAGGGCAGTGAATCATCGAGCCGGCCGACAAACTCGTTGACCACCGGGTCGAGCAGGTCAATCCCTTCAAGCACCACGGCAGCACCCTTGTTGATCTCGTTGTTGATCACCTCCTTATCGATGAAATTCAGCTGTTTGTTCTGCACGGTTTTATAAAAACAGAATTTTTCCAACGGTACGCGCACGCCGTCCTGCTTGATGTAAAGCCAGTCCGGCTGTAACAGCGGATTGTTCAGATGGCGTTGTAAATCGGCGACCGTGAAGAAGCTGGGATTATTGATAACGCCTGCCTTGTAGGTAAAGGCGTCCGGCAGGTCCTGGCGTTGCTTGAGAAAAAAGTCGAGCAATGATTGAAGATCTTTGTGCAGCTTTTGTTTCATGATGATATCTCGTTAAGTTCTGGCATTATCCAACATTCCTGCGCACTCACCAAGTCGAAGGGCGGGGAGAGTTACTGGAAGTGGAAACTGGCGAATTCAGGTGTCAATGGTGTCTTGCCGAGAATGAAATCGGCCGCCCGCGCAGCGATCATCTGGGTCGGCGCATTCAGATTGCCACTGACGATTTCAGGCATGACCGAGGCGTCGACCACGCGCAGTCCATCGATACCATGTACCTTCAGTTGCGCATCGACTACCGCCCGGTCATCGTGGCCCATGCGACAGCTGCAGCTGGGGTGGTAGTCAGTGGAGGCCGTGGCGCGGATCCAGCGCTCGATGTCAGCGCCGGACTGGACTTCGAGAGCAGGTTCCAAGCGATCACCACGTAAAGCTGCAAAGGCCGGTTGCGACACCAGCTCATCCATTTTTTGATAGCCTTCGAGCAGCTCGCGCCGGTCATGATCGTCGGCCAGGTAATTAAAGTGCACCGCTGGTTTGTCGGCGGGGTCGGCTGAGTTGAGCAGTATTTGTCCTCGGCTGGCGGGGCGCAATTGATCGACCTGCAGCGTGAAACCCCGCATCATCTGAATGCGCCGGCCATCGAATTCACAATGTATCGGCGCAAAATGATATTGCAGATTAGGGAAATCAACCTGTTCATTGCCGCGAATCAGGCCGCCTGCCTCCCAGATATTGGAAGCGCCGAAACCACTGCGGGAGGTGAGCCAGCGCACCCCGATAGCAAGCTTGTTCCACGGACGGGTTACATGCTCGTAGGTGATCGCCTGGGTGCAACTCCAGGTGCGGTGAATTTTAAGGTGGTCCTGCAGGTTCTGTCCGACCCCGGGCAGGTCGTGGTGGACGGCAATGCCATGTTTATTCAGTTCGGCTGCCGGGCCAATACCGGACAGCATCAGCAGCTGAGGTGACTTGATCGCGCCGCAGGCAACGATGACTTCGTGCCTGGCACGAATCTCATGACTGCTACCGCGGTGTTGCAGGCGCACGCCGCCTGCGCGCTTGTTATCGAGCAGCACGCGCTCCACCAGTGCGCGCGTGACAAGTTCGAGATTGGAACGGCCAAGCGCTGGCTTCAGGTGCGCGACCGCGGCGCTGCAGCGACTGCCATTACGAACGGTACTGTCGAGACGAGCGACCCCTTCCGGTTGAAAACCATTCAAATCGTCTGATCGACCCTGGCCGGCGCTTGCGCCGGCTTCGAGAAAGGCATCGAACAGTGGGTTCTCGAGTTTGGCGCGAGACACCCCAAGTGGTCCGTTGTCGCCGCGCCACTGGCTTGCACCGCGCTCCGAGGTTTCACCGGCGCGAAAATAGGGCAGGCAGTCGGCATAGCTCCAGCCTTTGAGGCCGAGGTCATCGTTCCAGTGATCGTAATCTTTTGGATGTCCGCGCATGTAGACCATCGAGTTAATCGACGAGGAGCCACCCAATACCTTCCCGCGAGGTAGTTCCACCTGTCGCTGTGCCAGGTCGGGTTCCTGTTCGGACTGATAGTTCCAGTTTATGCTGGGATCCTTGTAAACCGAGTGTACGCCGGCCGGGATATGAATCATCAGCTTGCTATCCATTGGCCCGGCTTCCACCACCAGCACACTGTGCTCACCACTTTTGCTAAGCCGGTTGGCCAGCACACAGCCGGCTGAGCCGGCACCGAGGATAATGTAGTCGTATTCGTTCTTCATCGAGCAAGCTTCTCAATTGCGCAGTGGCAGGTCAATTGGAATTGCTCACGGCTTGGATACTCCTGGATCTTGGCATATGATCGCGGCGTCTGGATGGTAATACGGCTGGCAAATGGCTCCAATTTTTGATTTTGATCGGGAAATTGATCGCGGCGACAGCGATAGCGTCAAGTGGGGAAAATACCGCGGCCGCGATATTTTACCGATGTGGGTCGCGGATACTGATTTTGCGGTTGCCCCACAAATCCAGCAAGCGCTGCAACAGCGCGCCGCGCATCCGGTATACGGCTATACCCTGGTCCGCAAACAGTTACTCGATTTGCTGGTGGCGCGCATGCAGAGGCTATACCAATGGGAAATCGACCCCAGTTGGATCGTGATGTTGCCGAACGTCATCACTTCTTTTTACCTGGCCTGTCGTGCCAGGGGCAAGGCGGGGGATGCGGTGTACCAGCCGCAGGTGATTTACCCTCCGTTTGCGAAGTCGCCGAAATTTTACGACATGACCACGCAGCCTGTACCCATGTGTGGCAGCGAGCGCCGCATGATCATCGATCTCGGCTGGCTGGAACAGAATCCTGCCCGCCCCGGTCAGCTGATGTTCTTCTGTAATCCACAAAATCCTGGTGGGGCGGTATACCGCCGTCACGAACTTCTGCGCCTGGCGGATCTCGTGGAACGCCAGGACCTGATCCTGGTCTCTGATGAGGTTCATTGTGATTTGATTCTCGATGCGGATAAATCGCATCTGCCGATCGCATCGCTGAACCCGCAAATCGAACAGCGCTGTATCACCCTGATGGCGCCGAGCAAGACTTTCAACCTTGCCGGCCTGGGTTGTGCCTTTGCGATCATTGCCGATGCGCGCCTGCGTCGGCAAATGAAAGTTGACCCATTTATAGTGCCGCATGTGAATTTGATGGGGCTGGCGGCGGCGGAGGCGGCATACGAGTATGGCGACGAATGGAATCGGCAGCAATGTGCTTATCTCGCCGCTAACCGCGATTACCTGATCACGGAAATCAATTCCATCCCCGGGTTGCGACTCGATCCGATCGAAGCGACCTATCTGGCCTGGATCGATGTGTCCGCTCTCGGGCTCGAAGATCCACCCGGATTTTTCGAAGCGGCCGGTGTCGGTATGTCGCCGGGTCGTGATTTTGGTGATCCGGGTTACATGCGTTTCAACTTCGGCTGTCCGCGCAGTCGCGTGGTTGAGGCGGTCGAACGCGTACGAAAAGCGGTCGAAAGCCTCAGCTGAGCCCCATTCGAATGATTCACCGGCCTTGCGAGCATGTCGTTATTGTCTTTTGATGAGTCGTTCTAGTTCAGTGTCACTGGCCGTGATTCCGATATTCTTTTGCGACTAGATAAAGCGCGGCCTGCTTTCCGGCCGAGAATTCAATAACACAGCAGAGCAGGTTGATCGATGGCTATCCCTTCACATGTGCAGTACCTGATTATTGGCGCAGGCATTCATGGTCTGAGCACCGCTTACCATCTCGCGCAGCAATTGAAAGCGCGCGGACGCGGCGATGGTCGCGACATCCTGGTGGTCGACAAGGGCGGTATCGCCGCCGGTGCGTCGGGCATCGCCTGTGGCGTGGTGCGCAACAATTACTTTCAGCCGGCAATGCGCGAGCTGATGGCCCATAGCGTGGGTGTCTGGGAAACCGATCCCGAGGGCTATAGCTACCACCCGGTGGGATACATGCAGATCAGCCCGGAGAGCATGCATGAAGACGTCGCCAGCATTGCTCGCCAGCAAAAGGAGATCGGCTACGAATCCACCTTTATCGAGGGCGAAAAAGATTCCTCGGATTATATGAAAACGCTGTTTCATGACTGGCAGGCAAAGGGTATCACCTCGGTACTGCATGAAAAGCGCGGTGGTTATGCCAATAACACCAAGGCGATATACGCACTTGCCACTAAAGCAGAAGGTGAGGGGGTGCGTATTCTTACCGGTTGCACCGTTACCGGTTTCAAGAGCGACTCTGCCGGTGGTGCGATCAAGGCGGTCGAAACCGATTTGGGCGATATCGGCTGTGATCAGGTGGTGATTGGTGCCGGCCCCTGGGCCAAGACCGTCTGGGATATGCTCGAGCTGCCCAAAACCGTCTCCATCAAGGGTGCCGATGGCGTTACCCATGACAACATTCCGATGTGGATTTACTGGTCGCTGCAGGAAGGAACGCTCGGCGTTGATCCGGAATTACAGAAAACCAACGATGGAAAATTTCCGCCAGTCATTCATGTCGACAGCAACGAGCCCCTTTATTCGGATTATGACGGCAGCCTGCTCACCGACAAGATGTGGGGCATTTACTACAAGCCCGATTTCCACTTCGGTGGCATTCAGGGTGGCGCTGCGCCTTACGCCATCCAGACCGATCCGGACGATGTCGCGGTCGATCCCTACGGTGTCGACTCACCTGACTTCATCGTCGGTGAAGATTTCGCGCATATGTGGACCTCGGCGCTGGCACACTGCCAGAAGCGATTTGAAGGTCAGTTCGAGTTTTACAAGAATGAACCCTCGGGTGGTATCGGCTCATTTACCCCGGACAGCTTCCCGGTGTTCGACGTGTTCCGTGAAAACTGTTACCTGATCGCCGATTCCAATCACGGTTACAAGATGCTGGGTGTCGGCAAGCTGGTCGCCGAGGAGTTGTGCGGAGACAGGAGTTCATTGCTTGAGCCTTTCCGTTACTCGCGCTATGCCGAGGGTAAGCTGCACCCGGTATCCAACAGCCCCTTCCCCTGGAGCTGATGTGTGCCGCCCCGGCGGCGTAAATGTCATCCCTTCGCTCGTTCGCAAGCGAAGGTTCTGTGCAAGATTCCGACGTATCGGAATCTTGCATCAGTGACGTTTTAGTCGTTCCGGCCGGTTTTAAAGGGTCATGCAAACCGATGGCGTGTGCGGTTGGCGAAGGCTACCAGTGACAGCATTACCGGCACCTCTACCAGCACGCCTACTACCGTCGCCAGCGCCGCGCCCGAATTGAGTCCGAACAGGCCGATGGCGACTGCAACCGCCAGCTCGAAAAAGTTCGAGGTACCGATCAGTGCCGCCGGTGCCGCGGTGTCGAAGGGCACCCGCCACAAATAGGCCCAGCCGTAGGCGATGGCAAATATACCGTAGCTCTGAATCATCAGCGGAACCGCGATCAGCACTATCACCAGCGGTTCGTCGATGATGGTTTGCGCCTGGAAACCGAACAGCAATACCACCGTCGCCAGCAGTCCCATCACCGAAAACGGTTTGAGGCTGGCGGTGAAATCGGCGATTTCCTGGTGCTTGCCGCCGCGGTCCAGCAGCTTGCGAGTGAAATAGCCGGCGGCCAGTGGTATCACCACGTAGAGCACCACGGACAACAGCAGGGTTTCCCAGGGCACGACGATGTCGGTGACACCGAGCAGCAATGCCGCGAGCGGCGCGAAGGCGAACACCATGATGATGTCGTTGATCGACACCTGCACCAGGGTATAGTTGGCATCGCCGCGCACCAGCTGGCTCCACACGAATACCATCGCCGTGCAGGGGGCGACTCCCAGCAGAATCATGCCGGCAATGTATTCGCGCGCGGTTTCAGGTTCTACCAGGCCGGCAAAAACGTGCTCGAAAAACAAAATGCCGAGGGCCGCCATGCTGAACGGCTTGATCAGCCAGTTGACCACCAGGGTAATGCACAGGCCCTTGGGTTTTTTGCCGACATCCTTGAGTGAGGCGAAGTCGACGTTGACCATCATCGGATAGATCATGATCCAGATGAACACCGCTACCACCAGGTTGACCTGGGCGTATTCGAGGCTCGCGATCCATTGGAAACTGGCGGGAATCCACGCGCCGAGCATGACTCCGGCAAGAATACAAAGCCCGACCCAGACGGACAGGTAACGTTCAAATAAGCCCATCGTTAAGCCCTCGGAGTTTTAGTCAGAACGGTCAATAATGCCACTAGCAGCAACCGGTGTCGGATTTGGCGGGGGATTGAGTGGGTGTACAGCAAGCGGAATCCGGTTTGCCGTTTTTCACCAGGCCGTTGCCGTAAACCGGGCTTTCGCCGCGCGTCAGGAAGGTTTCCCAGGCAATGCCTTCGGGATCGAAAATCCAGGTCTTCTCGGATTCGGCGTAGCAGCAGGTGGTGGCGCCTTCCTCGATAAGCGGTGCGTTGGCGCTTTGCAGGCGTCCATACACCTCGTCGAGTTCGTCGTCATTCTCCACCTGGATTCCAAGATGATTGATGCCCTTTTTCTTGCCACGCGTGCTAATCGCAAAATTAATCCGTGGGTCATCTAGCATCCATTTGGCGTAATCGTCCTTGAGCACCGCAGGTTCACTGGCAAACAGCGAATTATAAAATTCTATCGACGCCTCGAGGTCGGTAACCGAAAGGTTAACGTGCATTCTTTTCATGATGTTCTCCAGTAATGTGAGAGTTGGCACTGCAGCCTGGCAGCAGGCTGTCGAGCACGGGTGCGCAGAGATCAGGTTGTCCGCGACAGCAATCCTCCATCAGGAAGGAAAGCAACTCGCGGGTACCATCGAAGTTGATGTGATAGATAATCGATCGACTTTCACGATGCGATGTTATCAGGCCGGCATTGCTGAGGATTGCAAGGTGTGATGACAGGGTGTTGTGCGGAATCGCCAACTGGCGTGCGATTTCGCCTGCGGCCAGGCCTTCCGGTCCGCTGCGCACCAGCAGGCGGAACGCCTTCAGGCGAGATTCCTGTGCCAGTGCGCTCAGGGCTTTTACCGTGATAGTTAAATCCATATGTCGACGATAATCGACATAATATTCGACGTCAATCACTAACTGCTGATTTGTTCGAAGTCAGGCTAAACAGTGATAACATTATGCCTTTGCGATTCAATGTTGTTAAAGGTTGTCACCGTTATGAAAGTTCAGCTTGCCGGAATACTGATGTGTCTGCTTGCGCTGCCGCTATGGGCGTCGAATCCGCTCTGGCTTGAGGGTAAAACGGAGGAGCAGATTGATATTACTGTATACCGGAGTGCGACCTGCGGCTGCTGCAAGGGCTGGATCAAGCATCTGCAAGATCATAATTTCGTGGTAAAAGACGTGACGGTCGACGACGTAAACAAGTTCAAGCAACAGTTTAATGTGCCCGCGCAGGCGGCATCCTGTCACACCGCTGTGATTGACGGTGTTGTCATCGAGGGGCATGTGCCCGCACAGGATATCAAGCGCCTGCTGGCCGACAAGGGCGACATACGTCTATTAACGGTTCCGGCAATGCCATCCGGCACCCCGGGGATGGATTTCGACGGTGCTCCGAAAGATGATTTTCGGGTTTACTCGATCAGCAAAGATGATCGTGTTGACGTCTTTCAGACTTATTCAGATTACTAGGCGGCCCCACAGGCAACCGCTGACTTAACAGCAGGCAGGATATGACAGA
>Ga0316187_10003884_pt1 | contig 12979 bp, 14 predicted proteins | sample CroRivburrow1_MG_FD_204927 | JGI IMG/M metagenome (GOLD analysis project Ga0316187, IMG submission 204927) | Coastal sediment microbial communities from Maine, United States - Cross River worm burrow 1 | ecosystem: Environmental > Aquatic > Marine > Coastal > Sediment | place: USA: Maine...
GCCGGTGAGAATGTTCGTGTCCAGCAGTTTGGAAGTGACGGAGTCATCGTTCTTGAAAACCTTCCCGGCGGGCGCTGGGAGCGGACCGAGCACCGCAGCGATACCCATCATGAATTTACCTTCCAGCATGCAGGCGGCGCCTCGCTGACCTGGAAAATCCCGCTCAGGGGCTACCGGCTTGAACTGGAGCAGCGGGGTGTAGCCGGTATCAGCATCCGCTCCGGAGAATCGTTCAGACCCAGGCCTGCCGCGGGCTTTGGCAACTGGCTTGAGCAGAGCCGCTACGTGATCATTCACGAGGGTAGCGCGCACCAGGTCGGGCTGGATGAAACCGAAGTTGAAGAACAGACGGCCGATCAGTGGATCGGTTATCGCAATCGTTACTGGACACTGATGGCCGGAGCCCCTCAAGCGGTCAAGGCCCGTCTGACGGCGGCGGAAGGGAACACCGATGCAAGACTCGACCTGGACAGCAGCCCGGACTGGTCTTTTTACCTGGGGCCCGTCGAGCCACGGGTGCTGGCTGCAACCGACCCCGCGTTGAGCGAATTGCTGTATGCAGGCCTGTGGTTCTGGTTGCGCTGGATCTGTTTTGCGCTGTTCCACCTGCTGGCTGGTATCCAGTCCGTGATTCCGTCCTGGGGGCTGGCAGTGATGGTGCTCTCCCTGTCAGTCAATATCCTGATGACGCCGCTGAGCCGGATCGCTGAGCGCTTCCAGCAGGACGTCAATGAAACCGAGGCCAGGCTGGCGCCGGAACTGTCCCGTATCAAGAAAAATTTCAAAGGCGAGGAGCAGTCCGCGAAGATCCTGGCGCTTTACAAGACCGAGCGGGTGCACCCGCTTTACAGCCTGAAAAGCCTGATGGGTGTCGCGGTGGTAATCCCGGTCTTTATCGGCGCATTCGACATGCTGGCTGAGAATATTCACCTGCTCGATACCGGGTTTCTCTGGATTTCCGACCTGTCGCGCCCGGATGACCTGTTTCGCCTGCCGTTTACGCTGCCGTTTTTCGGCAATGAACTGAACCTGCTGCCGTTCCTGATGACCGGCTTGTCGGTGATTGCATCCGCCCTGCACAATCCACTGGCGCTGAACGCTGAACTCAGGGCCAAGCAGGTCAGGAACATGCTGCTGTTGGCAGTAGCTTTTTTCGTATTGTTTTACACGTTTCCGGCCGGCATGGTGCTGTACTGGACCACCAACAACCTGATTTCTGTCATCAAAAGCCTGTGGGCCCGGCGCTAGAATCGGCCCCGTCCAACCAAAGAGTGAGAGCCATGAATTCTGAAAGAATCCTCAGCGAAGAACAGGTTGAGCAATTTCACCGCGATGGTTTCCTGCTCGTGCGTGGCATGTACTCGCCGGAAGAAACTGCTGCGATCAGCGACTGGACCAACGAAGTGGCTTCCTATCCCGAAGTACCCGGCAAGTACATGATGTACTTCGAGGAAAGCCAGGCCGACCAGTCCCGCATTCTTTGCCGAATCGAAAACTTTGTTCCTTACCACGAAGGCTTTTCAAAACTCATCACCGCACGCCGCATGCAGCAGGCGGTCAGCGAACTGTTCGGCGAAGATGCGGTGCTGTTCAAGGACAAGATCAACTTCAAGATGCCCGGTGGCGATGGCTTCAGGGAGCACCAGGATGTGCAGGCCGGCTGGGACGATTTTGCGGAGATTCACATCACCGCGATGATCGCAATCGACGAGACCAACGAGGCTAATGGCAGCCTGGAAATGATCGCGGGCATGCATAAACAGGGTGTACTGGGTTCCATGTGGGCGCCGCTGACCGACCAGGATACCCGGCATGTCCAATACGAAGCTGTGCACTGCAAACCCGGTGATGCCGTGTTTTTCGATTCTTATGCACCGCACCGATCACAGCCCAACCGCACGGACCAGGCGAGAAGGGTGCTTTACATCACCTACAACAAGCGGTCTGAAGGCGATTCCCGTGAACAGTACTATACTGAGAAAAGGAACAACTACCCGCCGGACATCGAAAGAGATCCGGACAAGGATTACAGCTTCAAAGTTTAAGGAGACCGCCTGTGGACAACATCAAGGTGCCCGTTTCACCGGGTGAAGTGCTCGACAAGATCACCATCCTGGAGATCAAGTCCGAACGCATGAGCGATCCGGAAAAAGTAGCCAATGTCCGGGTGGAACTGGCGTTGTTGCAGGAAACCTGGAATGAAAATATCCGCGATACCCGTGAAATCCAGTCGCTGCACGCACAGTTGAAAGACATCAACGAAGCGCTCTGGGAAATCGAGGACGACATCCGCGACAAGGAGCGCGCCGGGGAATTCGACGACCGTTTCATCGAACTGGCCCGTGCTGTATACGTCACCAATGACAAGCGTTCCCGCATCAAGAAGGAATTGAACCTGCACCTGGGTTCGGAGATTATCGAAGAAAAGTCCTACCGGGACTACAACTAAGTCATAGAAATTGAGGCAATCGTCATTGCTGTAGGGCGGCGGGGGTATGGGGCAGGTTATTTCAGGACACGCTCGAGACATCCCTGTTCGCTTTTCGGCTGTTCCCGACAGCCGAAAGTCCTGAAATAATCTGCCCCATACCCCCGCCTGGTTATGGCAGGGTGTTGGTGCCACAAATTCTCCGCCCGATTTCCGCCCTGCCTCGCCTGCCCGGTCACAGGGGCAGCGCTCGATGCTATGCCTTCTGCCGCGGGGAGAAGAGGGGTGCGGGGTAGATGTTTCTGGACCATCGGCTGTCGGGAACAGCCGATGAGCGCACAGGACGTCTCGAGCGTGTCCAGAAACATCTACCCCGCACTCCCCTTCGGTTCGAACTAAAAAATTTGCTTGCATCAGCCACCAAGTTCCCCCTATGATCAGCTCTTACTCATTCAGACCGGCTGAGGGACTGGCCCTTAGACGCCGGGGCAACCATCGAAGCTAACCCCTTCGGAAAGGTGCCAACTCCTGCGAAGACACGTTTGTGTTTTCGGGAAATGAGTGATCAGGTAGCGGCTCTGATGGACCTGGTCATGCTCAGCCTGCTTTGCGGGGTTTCCGATTGAGAACTTTGACAACCGGAACAGCAAAGGAACAACGGTATGAGCAAAATCCCCGATACGGTTCACCAGGACACATTGTCTGCGCGTTATGCAGTGGATTGCGATGAAGCGCACGGCGCGGTTATTCCACCCCTGTATATGAGTTCCAATTTCTCTTTCGAGGGTCTCGGCGAAAAGCGTAAATACGATTACACGCGTTCCGGCAATCCCACGCGAGACCAACTGGCCGGTGCGCTGGCTGCATTGGAAGGCGGGTCGGGTGGCGTGATTACCGCTTCCGGGATGTCGGCGGTGCACCTGGTGACTCAGCTGGTTGAGCCTGGTGATTTGATCGTGGCACCTCATGATTGTTACGGAGGTTGTCACAGGCTGTTCACCGCCGCGGCGAACAAGGGCCAGTTCGAACTGGAATGGCTGCCGCTCTGGGAAACTGAAACATCAGTGAAGCAGATTGCAGAGCTGCAGCCGCGAATTGTATGGATTGAAACACCCAGCAATCCGCTGTTGCGAATCACGGATATAGAAGCCCTTTCAAAGGCGGCTCATGACGCGGGCGCGCTGGTGGTGGTCGACAACACTTTCCTGTCGCCCGCTGGCCAGCGGCCCTTCGAGCTCGGTGCTGACATCGTGCTGCACTCGACCACCAAGTACATCAATGGGCATTCCGACGTGGTCGGCGGCGCGGTGCTGGCCAGGGACGAAACGTTGGTCGAAGAACTGGTCTGGTGGGCTAATTGCCTGGGCTTGACCGGTTCACCCTTTGACAGTTTTCAGACCCTGCGCGGGCTGCGGACGCTGAGTGTCCGTTATCGCCAACATGCAGAAAATGCGGCAGCCGTGGCCGAATTCCTGGACAGCCATGAGCGGGTCAGCAAGGTCTATTTTCCCGGCCTGGGCGACCATCCCGGCCATCAACTGGCCAAGCGCCAGCAGCAGAGCTTCGGAGCGATGATCTCTTTTGAGATCGATGCCTGCGATGAAGAAATCCCCGTGTTCCTGTCTGCTCTGAAACTCTTTACGCTGGCAGAATCACTGGGTGGAGTCGAGAGCCTGGTGGCGCATCCCGCGTCCATGACCCATGCGGCCATGAGTGATGCGGATCAACAGCTTGCGGGGATCAGTGCACGACTGTTGCGCTTGTCGGTGGGGATAGAGCATGTCGCAGACCTGCTATCGGATCTTGAGCAGGGCTTCGAAACCCTGGGTGGGCTCCGGCAACAGGAACGGGTCAGGAGCGTCGCCTGATTTTCAGGTGTTAAGTTCTTTCCACGTGTGCATTTGCGTGATGACATCTTCAGGCTTGATCAGGTCCATGACGCCGGATTCTTCTATTTTGGATCCCCAGCGCAGTGCTTTCGCTTCAGAGTCGCGGTATTTGCGGGCCGCTTCTTCAAACCGGTCCACACAAAGATAAAGGCTGTTGTAAGGGCCGGACCTTCGTGACCAGGTGGCCGCATACAGCCCGATCACAGGCGTACCCAGGGCTGAAGCAATATGCGCCGGTCCCGAATCTGGTGAAATCACCAGATCTGCCCGGCTCAACAGCGCCTTGGATTGCTCCAGCGTGTCCTTGCCGACCAGGTTGATGCAGGGTTTTTCCATCAAGGCCTCGATTTCAGCGCCAGCCAACGCTTCCAGCTCGCTCGGCCCGCCGGATAAAACCACCTGCATACCCAGTTCGCCCGCGGCATAGTCCGCGACCTTCGCGTAATACTCATTTCGCCAGTTACGGCGCTCATGGCTGGAGCAAGGGCTGATCACCAATACCGGCTCCTCTCCAGGTAGTTGACCGGCTACCCACTGATGGGCGGCCGGTTCTATCGGGAGGTCCCACTTCGGTTCATCGACCTCGATACCGATGGCGCGCGGGAATTCAAGAAATCCCTGCACCTGGTGCTGAAATTCCACGGCGGCCACTTTTTGCCGTGTGAAGTGGGAATGCATGTCGCGAGAGCGCGCCTTGTCCCAACCCAGCCGCAGAGGAGAGCGGATCAGCTTGCTGAGGAAATTCGCCCGGGCCGCCACCTGCATGTGAAACAGGCCGTCAAAACGGCGGTCCCGCAGCTGCCGTCTCAGTTCACCGACGGCCGGCAGTCCACCGCGCTTGTCGAAGACGATGAATTCCACGTCTTCCAGGCCGGCCAGCAATTGGTGTTCCAGCTTGCCGATGATCCAGGTGATCTTCGTTTCGGGTGAATGGGCCTGTATTGCCCGTATGACGGGAACGACATGCGTGGCGTCCCCGAGTGCTGACAGCCTCAGGATACACAGGCTCTTGATAGTTCGATCGCATGGCATCTGATTGACCTTGTTGCGGGGCAGCAGCACAATAGCTGCGCGTGAAAACACTTGCCCACAAACACGATTCCCATCTCATTGTATACGATGCCGACGTCATCGAGCATCCCGGGTCGTTTTTGTTCAGTCCGGACTACTGGTCAGAACAGGGGGCCGTAACGGGTACGGCAACCGGGCGGGGCAGTGTACTTTTTCTTGACAGCCCCTTTGGTCCCGCTGTGCTGAGGCAGTATTTACGGGGTGGCTGGGCGGCGAAAGCCAGCCGCGACCGCTACGTTTTTTCAGGATTTGAACAGTCGCGGCCGGTGGCAGAGTTCGCAGTCCTGGAACAGTTATCCACCGCGGGCCTGCCTGCAGCGGCGCCGTTGGCAGCGATGTGCGCCCGGGAGGGTCCTTTTTACCGGGGTTGGATCCTTATGCGCATGATTTCCGGGGTGATGCCGCTGGCAGACCTGATTTCAAAGCGAAGGCTGGACGAAGATTTCTGGCTTCAAGTGGGTGCCTGCATCCGGCGTTTTCACGATTTTGGCGTTGTTCACGCTGATCTGAATGCCCGTAATATCCTGGTAAGCAAGACCAATGATGTTTACCTTGTGGACTTTGACAGGGCCCGCCTGCGTGCCAGGGATCATCGCGCGTTCAGTATCAACCTGCGGCGTCTGCATCGTTCGCTACAAAAAGTCTGGCCGGAGCCGGGCAGGGAACACTTGCATGCCTGTTGGATGAAGTTGCTGGAAGGCTATGACAGCCAAACGGTGTCGGCATGAACAGGCGGCCACGCCATCCGCTCAGGGTGATCGAATCCCGCCGCATGACCCTGGTCGCTGCAACCCCCGAGCTGATCGAGGCTGACCTGGCGGGCTGCGATGCCTTTTCACAGGCGCTTGGCGCCCATGTCCCCGACAACTGGCCGCCGCAGCTCTACGGGAGTACAGCGATGCGGGTGGCAGCAGAGCAATTGCTGGATCCGGCCGAGCACGGCTGGTCTGTCTGGTACCTGTTGTCGAAAAAGCATGATCCACCCACGGTATTGGGCATTTGCGGCTTTAAAGGCATGCCGGGGCCCGAAGGGTCGGTTGAAATTGCATACTCTGTTTTACAGCAATTTCGTGTTCAAGGGTACGCCACGGAAGCCGTTGCCCGGCTGATTGCATGGGCTTTCAGCCATCAGAATGTCGTTGCGGTAACCGCCGAAACCATGCCGCATTTGAAACAGTCCATTCGGGTAATGGAAAAAAATGGCCTGTCTTTCGCCGGACCCGGATCTGAACATGGGGTTGTGAAGTATGCGCTTGGAAAAGCCAGTGGCTAGCCCCGCGCGATTGACGGCTTCAGTTCGACTGGCCAACAGGAGCCGCGGTGGTAAAACCTTCGCCGGCAGCAGGTGCGACGCAGAGGTTGCTCAGTCGTAGTTCCGAAGTGTCTCTTAATTGAATATTCTTGTACCGCTCCTGCAGATAAGCTTCGTTCTCAACATCCCATGCTTCAGGTGCTTCGAAATAATCTGGGCAAAACTGCTCCATCCGCTCCTTCATGTGTGGGTACAGCAGGTTATCGAAGTGATTGACATTGAGCGCTTCATCCCAGTATTCGTTGACGTGGTCGGCCCAGGTGAATGACCGCTGGATTTCCCAGTCTTCTCCGGTCCAGAGCAGAATCGCTGGTTTACCGGCTATGATGTTGTCTTCAAACAGGCTTCGATAGAACAGGAAGCCTTCGTAATTGGCCACCAGGTCGGCGTTCGAGTACACGCCGGTGGTGCTCTGGCCGAACAGCGCCCGCTCGGTGTAAGCCGAGTGCTCGGCGGCCTTGGCCTCGTCCTGGTATTTCAGGTAGCGCCGATAGAATTTTCGGCCCTGTGACAGGAAATGCCCCAATTTGTCTGATCCGATCAACTGGTTATTGACCTTGATGGTGGGGCCGACGCCAAACAGTGCCGCTACCCGGGTTGCCCAGAGAGGATGACCGCGGTAAATAGAATCGTAGCGCGAAGGTTGCAGTCTTTCGACTTCCTCGGAGTTCATCGCCCAGCGTTCAATCTTGTCGACCCAATGGTGGCCGCCAATGTCATTGTAGATGGCAGTCACAACCTTCCAGTCATTACGGCGGCCTTTCCAGTCTGCTATGGCTTCGGCAATCGCCAGGTTGACTTGCTCGTCCAGCACGGCGGTGGAGTCGGCGATCGGGTTTAGGCGGTTGGTGAACTGGTCAGTTTCATAAGCGCCACAAAGCCGTGGCGCCATCTGCAGGGCCACTATCAATAGCAGATATGACAGTCCACGGAATTTCAATCAAAACCTGTAGGTGAAGTTGAACAGGGTGTGAGTGCGGTCGCCAAAACCGTATTCGAAACTGATCGTGGCTTTTGGACTGAAAATGTAGCCGATGCCCGCTGCGTAGTTCCACTTGTCAGAAGTTTCCAGGTCGACATCGAACTCCAGCGGAATGGGAGGAATACCGGGCAGTTCGAGTTCGAACGTTCCGCGATGTTTTTCCTCGGTGTTCAGCCACATTCCTCCGACCCACATGGTCCACTGGTTTCGTATCAGGCCCAAGCGGGGCTGAATGGTCAAGGTTTTCACAGAGGAATCGTAGTCACCGCTCAGGTTGGCCTTGGTCCAGGCCGTATTCACAGACCCAAACCAGCGGTCGGTGCCGTAGACCAGGTTCGCGCCCAATCCCCATACCGTACCGTCGTAGTTCACCGGAAAAGCAGGCAGTGATCCGAGGCCGGGGACGATAACGCTACCGAGGTCAACGATGGTATCTGCATCTACCCTTCCTACCAGGCCATACATATTCAGAAAGGGTGTGATCCAGGCATCGAGCTTCAGATCGAAGTGTTGCACCTTGTTGGTGACCGCCACTTGCGACGGGTCGATTTCGATTTCGCCCCCAAGAGCCGGAACATTGAGATACAGGTTCTCTATGTCATAGTCCTGGTCCATCGTGAAAAAATCGAGCCCCACACCCCAGGGTGCGAAGAAGTCCCCTTCGTCCACCAGGTCTTTCATAAACAGCGGCCCGTTGTTTGACCCGGAAGTGGCCTCTTGAGCCTGAATTGTGAGTGGTGTCAGCAAAAGAAGTGCAATGAACATGTGGCGCATATCGCTTCTCCGTTTTTATTCCGATGCAAGTATACAGGCTAATGTGACTTCTGGCAGATGATACGGGTGGAGAGCTGAATTAAAATGATATATAAATGATATCAAAGAGGTGAGTATGATCATTCAGGAGCAAACACGCACGGCGGCATCCGGATACCTGGCGCTGGTGGTTCTGCCATTGTTGATTCTGATTCTGGGCGCGCTGCTGGTTCGTTACGGGCCATCGAATCCTGCGTGGATCAATGTGTTGAACGTGATGGGCCTGGTGGCTACCTTGATCTGCCTGAAGGGATTCTTCATGGTTCACCCCAACCAGGCGCAGGTTCTGCAGTTATTCGGAACCTATGTGGGCAGTGTTCGCCAGACGGGGCTACGCTGGGCCAATCCCTTTTATTCGAAAGATCCGGTTTCGCTGCGGGTTCGTAACTTCGAGAGTGGCCAGATGAAAGTCAATGACAGCTCCGGCAACCCGGTGGATATTGCGGCCGTCGTGGTCTGGAAGGTGATTGATTCCGCCGAGGCCATGTTCGAAGTCGATGACTACGAGAGTTTCGTGCAAATCCAGTCGGAGGCGGCGCTGCGCAACATGGCAACCAGCTTTCCCTATGAGGCGCATTACGGTGACGAAATTGCCTTGCGTAGCCACCCGGTCCAGATTGCAGAGAAACTCCGGAAAGAAGTGCAGGACCGTCTGGACCGAGCCGGCGTGGAAGTGATCGAAGCGCGCATCAGCCACCTGGCATACGCCCAGGAGATTGCCAGCGCCATGCTCAAGCGGCAACAGGCGCAGGCGATAGTGGCGGCGCGCACCCAGATCGTCGATGGTGCGGTTGGCATGGTCAAAATGGCGCTGACCGAACTGAAGGAGCAGGGCGTGGTCGACCTGGATGAAGAGCGCAAGGCCAACATGGTCAGTAATTTGCTGGTTGTGCTTTGCGGTGAGGAAAACGCCAGGCCGGTGGTCAACACTGGCAGCCTCTATGGCTAAGAAAAAAGCATTTCCGCTGCGCATCAGCGAAGACATCTGGCAGGCCTTACGGCATTGGTCGGACGACGAACTCCGCAGCGTCAATGCCCAAATCGAGTATGTGCTTCGGGATGCCCTGCGCAAGGTGGGGCGTTTGCCGCGTTCAAAGGCTGATTCTTCAACCAATGATGAGGATTAGTTCATAAACAGATATCATAGCGCTCTTGTTCCGGAATCCTGAGATAAGGGTGATCCCATGCGGTTAGTGTTGCAAGCGAGTGTATTCGTTGTCCTGTATTCGTTGTTCGCCGGCAGCAGCCTGGCAGAGGCCCCGGATTGTTTCCCCGAAGAGGTCATCCCTGAAAACATGTTTCCGAGCGTGCGGCTGGAAACCAGCATGGGCGACATTATCGTTGAACTGGACCGGTTGAGGGCGCCGGTCTCATCGAACAACTTTCTTCGCTATGTGTTGGAAAAAAAATATGACAACACGATTTTTCATCGCGTGATGCCCGGATTCGTCGTTCAGGGAGGAGGTTACACGGAGACCCTGGAAGAACGCGAACTACACCCGCCCATCATTAACGAGTCGGGTAACGGTCTGAAGAACATGCCCATGACCATCGCAATGGCGCGCTTTGATGATCCGCATTCGGCCAGCAACCAGTTTTATTTCAACTTGTCAGCCAATTCGTCGCTGGACCCCAATCCCAAGAGTTGGGGCTATGCAGTCTTTGGCCAGGTCATTACCGGCCAGGAAGTGGTCGAAGCCATTTCGAACGTAGACACGGGTTACAGTGCGGACCTCGACGCATCCGACGTGCCGCTGGCGCCGGTCAAGCTGTTGTCTGCAACGGTCCTGGAAGAGCCCCACTGATTCATTTCTGTGGTCATCGGATGGGGTGAGTTCTTCGCGCTGGCAAGCGCATTTTGCTGGGCCTTTGCCATCATATTGTTCCGGCGTTCTGGCGATGCGCTGCCGCCATTTGAACTGAACCTGTTCAAGAATCTGCTGGGTTTTGCACTGATCATTCCGACCCTGGCAGTTTTTGAAGGGCTGCAAATCCCGGAATATTCACTGACTGAAGCAGGTATCGCGATTGTCTCCGGTTTCCTGGGCATCGCCGTTGCCGACACCTGGTATTTGCGCGCCCTCAGCCTGATGGGCGCCAGCCGGACCGGCATTGTTGCCAGTTTGCTCAGTCCGTTTGTCATTTTGCTGTCAGTCCTGTTTCTTGGGGAGTCCCTGCACGGCTGGCAACTCGCAGGCTTTGCGCTGGTCATGTCCGGTATTCTGCTGGTCACTTGGCGCCAGAATCGACGGGAAGTTGATGCGGCGCACCTGGGCAAAGGCGTTTTTTACGGAGTGGGCGCGGTGTTCCTGATGGCGGTAGGTGTCGTCATGGTTAAGGAAATCCTGGAGACCCGGCCGTTCATCTGGACCACGGCTTTGCGCCTGGCGGGCGGGCTGTCCGGCATGCTGATTTATATGGTGGTGCGGGGCAGGGTAGGGGTCGTTATGCAGCGATTCCGGCAGCCTCTGCCGTGGAAATTCATTGTGCCGGCGAGTTTCCTGGGCGCCTACGTGTCGATGATGATGTGGCTCGCCGGCTACAAGCTGATACCCGCCTCCGAGGCTTCGATTCTGAATGAAACCGCAAACGCCTGGATTGTACTGCTGGCGTGGCTGATGCTTGGCGAGTCGATTGGTTATCGCAAGGTGGCGGGTATCCTGCTGACCAGTATCGGCGTGGTGATCATGCTACTGGCATAGCTGTTTGATGGCAGGCAGACTGTTGGCGTGAACGAACAAAGAAACGCTCAATCTGCAAAGCCGGCGCTGGCTCGCTGGATGCTGATCCTGCTGGTGTCGGCCACCGTTCTGTTGTCTGCACTCACCCCGGTAGACCGGCTGGCGGAAACCCAATACAACGCGTTATTCCAGCGCGCGCTGATCACTTTTGCGCTGGCCCGAACGCTCAATGGTGTCATATCAGCGGTACAGGGGACTGAACTGGCGTTGCAACCGGCGGGTGTCGGCGTCACGCTGACGCCTGGCCAGGTATTGGATCCGATCAACGACCTGGTTGAGCGGTTTTCCTGGATAATGCTGGGTGCAACCGTGTCACTCGGCATTCAGCAGGTGTTGCTGGATATAGGCCAGTGGTGGGGTGTCAAAGTCCTTCTCGGCGCACTGGCTCTGCTGTGGCTTTGGTTCAGGCTACGGCGACCGATCGACAGTGGCGGGAGTACCGGCGGATCGGAAAAAATGATTTTCCGGCTATTCATCATCGTGGCTTTTATCCGTTTTGCCGTGCCGGTGGCGATGATAGCCAACGAAGGCCTTTATCGTGTGTTCCTGGAAAAACGTTTCGAAGAAAGCACCCAGGTGATCGAATCCGCCGGTACGGAAATCAGGGACGTCAGTTCCAGCGAGGCACCGGGTAGTACCGAAGAAGCGGGCTCCGGCATGCTCGAATCCCTCGAACTCATGTATGAAAGCGCGCTTAAAACAATGGATTTCCAGCAGAAAGTCGAATATATCGCTGAACGGACTTCCGATGTCATCGAGCACCTGATCCAGCTTAGCGTTGTATTCATTCTGCAAACCGGCATTCTTCCTATCGCTTTCCTGTGGATTTTCCTACAGCTGTTTAAGCAGATTTTCCGAGATAGAATATTGACATAAATGTCAATATTTGACATTATTGTCAACGCAATGGGGAACCAGGAACCGCAACAAACCTTTTCTGGTGGCCGGGAGAACGCACAGGGGACGTCATTGACCCGGCCCGTGCGGACAGAGTGGTTTGGCGGCAGGACGATCCGGGCCGGGAATGGCCTGGGTCAGTCCTTTTTTTACGGTTTGGCAGCGAAAAGGAGATCCAGATGCCGGCTGACCACAAGCAGAGATACCAGGAAGCCGCCATGCTTACGCGGGCGGTGGAGAACGTTTTTCGTAAATTGATCCGCTTCCTGGTCGGGCGAATTTCCCTGGTCAGGCTGCAGGAGATGATTCGCTATATCTACGTCGAGGAAGCCGAGAAGAATCTGCGTGCGGAGAATCCCGGCAAGAACGTGCCGATGACCCGCCTGGCCCTGGTGACCGGGCTGGATACGCGAACTCTGGTGCAGATACGTAAACGGCTGGAAGTGGACGTGTTGCAGTACCGGCAGCAGTTTCTGGCTGAGCTTACTCCGGAAAGCGCCATTGTTGAGGCCTGGGTGGGCAGGGTCAACTCTGGTGCTGCAGAACAATCCACGGTGTTGAGTTATGGATCTGACCGGGGTGAGTTCGAACAGATGGTCAAGGCAACCATTTCTGGCCGAGGTATTACCACGCAGTCCATCATCGAACGGTTGGTTGCTACCCGGAGCGTTGAGCGGGACAAGGAGAATCGCACACTGAAGCTGGTGGTCAACGAGTTCTCGCCCTACCTGTCCGATGACGAACCTAACATGGTGAATGCGGCTCTGTCGGCTATTTCCAACCTTATTTCCACCATCGAACACAACATGGACGCTTTGCCTGACGAAAAGTTTTTCCAGCGCCAGC
>Ga0316187_10003885_pt1 | contig 12979 bp, 12 predicted proteins | sample CroRivburrow1_MG_FD_204927 | JGI IMG/M metagenome (GOLD analysis project Ga0316187, IMG submission 204927) | Coastal sediment microbial communities from Maine, United States - Cross River worm burrow 1 | ecosystem: Environmental > Aquatic > Marine > Coastal > Sediment | place: USA: Maine...
CGGCGGACAAGCGCGATGCCTTTGGCAAAACCGTTATCGACCAGATCTGTAACTACTCCCCCAATTTCAGGGACCTGATCGCCCATATGGAAGTGCGCACACCCCATGAAATCGAAAACGAGATCGGCCTGACCGAGGGCAACATCTTCCAGGGCGAACTGACCATCGACCAGTTGATGTTCAACCGCCCCTTCCCCGGTTACTCCCAGTACCGCGGCCCGGTGAAGGGCATGTATCTGTGCGGCTCGGGCACCCATCCTGGCGGTGGCGTCACGGGCGCGCCCGGCTACAACGCAGCCCGGGAAATGATCAGAGATCTGCGCTGAGTCAGTGCGGCGAGGGCATCAGTGCAGCTTGACGAGCTGTTGCCAGAAGACCCGTTCGCCGTTCAGATTGCTGCCAACGGTCAACGGATCGAAGCTGCCGCCGGTGTAGGCGGCTGACAGCTCGAAAGGCGAGCGCTCCAGCAGTGCGCTCCAGTTCGCGTAGTCCCAGACCTTCATCTCGTAGTCGTCCTCGATCACCCGGCCATCCGGGAAAACAAAGCGGGAGACGTGGGTTTCCGTGCCGTCGTGGTAACCGGTGCAGGCCCACTGGGAGATCAGAGTCTCGCCCAGGTACTCGAACTCCCACTCCTCGCTGGCGCCGACATGCGCGGGTGCTTTCAGGTCGAGCTGGATCCAGTAGTTGGCGCCCTCATAGAGATTGCGTGACATGGCGTTCAGGTGGGCCCGCATGTCCGCCTCTGACTGCAGGTGGGCGAGCGAGTTGATGGGGCAGACGGCCAGATCGCAGGCCTGGTCCAGATCGAAGTCGCAGACGTCCGCCTGGATCCAGGTGCCCTGCTGGCCCATCTTTTCGTAGTGCGCCCGGGCCAGGGCCAGCATCTCAGCGGACGAGTCCACGCCCACGGTGTCGAAACCCGCTTCCTTGAATCCACGCAGCAGCCGTCCGCTGCCGCACATGGGTTCGAGCACACGACCTTCGGCGAGGCCGGAGAGGCCGGATATGGCGCCGACCTCGCCCGACACCGCCCAGTCGAACGCGGCATCGTAGAGCGCGGCGAAGGTGGTGTAGATCTCGGTCATGTCAGTCGCTCCAGGTGACCCGCCAGATGCGGCCTTCTATAGCCTCCGTGACGAAAAGCGCGCCATCCGGGCCAATCGCCAGACCGCCCGGACGCCAGGTGGCGTTGGACGGCCGCTGCAGGTTATCCGTGCCCTTGAAGCCGATCATGAAGTCTTCCGGCGGTCCGGCAACGGTACCTTCGGCGAAGGGCTGAAAGGTGACCCGGTAGCCGTCCTGTGGCAGCGGCGCCCGGTTCCAGGAACCGCGCCAGGCGATGAACGCGCCGCCCTGATAACGCTCGGGAAAGGCATCGCCGGTGTAGAAGATCAGATCGTTCGGCGCCCAGTGTGCGGGGTATGCGTGCAGCGGTGCCTGGAAGGCGCTTGCGTCGGCCTCCTTGTTTCCATCGCCGCCGTACTCGGGGGCCAGCAGGCGTTTGCCGGTCGCCGGATCCACGTAAGTGGAGGGCCAGCCGTAGTCACCGCCCGCTACTGCCCGGTGAAATTCTTCAGCGGGCAGCTCGGCGCTGGCTTCGTCATCGAAGTATTCGGGCCAGAGCGTAGACAGCTGATCCCGGCCGTGGATGGCGAAAAACAGGGCTTCCTCCGAGTCGTTCCAGTCCAGCGCCACCACGTTCCGGGTGCCGGTGATGAAGCGCTCGCCATCGAGCTGATCCTGATCCAGCCGGCTGGCGCTGAACTTCCAGATGGCGCCCTGCCGTTCGAGCTGAGGACAGGGTTCCAATCCCGGCGAGCCTGGCGAGCGCTGCTTCTTCTGGCAGGCATTGGAAGGCGCGCCGACGTTGACGAAAAGCTCCCCCCGGTCATTGAGCGCAAGTGACTTGGTGGCATGAGATCCCTGCCTCGGGAAGCCGCTGACGATGGTCTCCGCGTCGCCGGCGGGCATCAGGTTGTCGTCCAGCATCACCCGGCTGACGCTCACGGTGTCGGAAAAGTACAGAAACGGGTTATGGATCTCGAGGCCGGTCGTGATCGGCAGCTTGCGCCGTTCAACCTCATCCGCTTCGCCGTCGCCATCGGTGTCCCGCAGAGCAACCAGCTCGCCGTCGCGCATGGAAACGAAAACGTCACCGTTGGCCCGCACCGCGATGTGGCGGGCTCGGGCGCCGACGCCCTCGTGGAAGACCTGGGCGGTGAAGCCATCCGGCAGGGTGAGCTCGGCAGCCACTACCGTGCCCTGCACAAGGAAGGTAGCAAGCAGCAGGACGGGCCAGTGCGCGCGCTGTTTCAGCCGGTTGGCGACTGCTGCCGTGGTCGATTCGAACATCTGTTGAGCCTCTATCTGATGTGGTTCCGATTTGTCTTCGATCTTCGATCTTCGATCTTCGATCTGCGATCTGCGATCTGCGATCTGCGATCTGCGATTTGGTCTTTGACCGGCGTTCGCTGAGTTCATTCCCAGCGGATATCGCCCTCCAGCCAGGCTTTGATCAGGTGGTGGGCGATGGCGAGCGCGCCGGGCACCTTCAGCACCTGGGGATCCGGATTCGAGACGCCGCTGATGACCCGCTCGAAGGCATCCGCCACCTCCGCCCGCTCGAAGAAGCGCACGTCCGTCATCTCTTCCGTGTCCATGTTGATCTCGGTGCTTTCGGCCAGGCCATGGCAGCCGATCATCAGCGAGGAGGGAAAGGGCCAGGGCTGGGAGGAGTGGTAGCGGACGGGGCCGACCCGGATACCGGCCTCTTCCATCACTTCCCTGCGCACGGCCTCCTCGATGGACTCACCCTGATCGATGAAGCCAGCCAGGGCCGAGTACATGCCGGTGCGGGCCAGTCGGCCGGCGGACTGGCCGAGCAGGCAGCGGTCACCGTCCAGAATCAGCATGATGGCGACCGGATCCGTGCGCGGAAAGTGCTCGGCGTTACAGTCAGCGCAGCGGCGGACATGGCCGCCTTTGAACTGCCGGGTGCGCTCGCCGCAGACGCTGCAGAACTGGTGGCGCCGATGCCAGTCCACCTGAGATCTCGCCTGGGCCAGGATGCCGGAGTCGCTCATGGGTAGGCCCATGGCCGCGCGGCGGGCATCATCGAACTGCCAGGGTGGGCCCAGGTTCAGCTCGTGCATGGGATCGCCGAGCGCGGAGACGTCGAGGGCGAAGTGGGGTACGCCGCCGTCGAGACCGAGCAGGATCGGCGGCAGGTCTATGCCCAGTCGCGCGATGTCTGCCTGATTCAGCCAGCCGAGCTGTGGGCCCGCCGGGTCGGAGATGGTCAGCACGTTCAGATTCCAGAGCAGCAGGTAGCGGCTGTCCGGGTGGTTGGCGGCTTCGGCCACGGTGTCCTCGTCCCGACGCAGAGCGTCGGCCCGGTCCAGCGGGTTGCCGCTGAAGGTATGCGGGTAGCTCATGCGCTAGAAGACCTCTCCGGCCTCGCGGCGCTTCTGCAGCTCCAGCATGTCCGTGGAGGCAACAGGGCCGCGGGCGATGACCTGCTGAGTCCGCCCGAGCACAAATTCGTCCCAGGCGGGGTGGGGCAGAATGTAGAAGCGGTTTTCCGCGATGGAGCGGAAAACGATCTCTGCGATTTCGGCGGGTTCTTTGCCTTTGGTCAGCATGTCCTGCATCAGGGCCGCCACCATCGCGTCCTGCTCGGGCGTGGTGCCGCCTGCTGCCATGTCGTCCGGCCGGTTGCGCTCGGCGGCATGTATTTTCGTGTCCACGAACCCGGGGCAGAGCACGCTGGCATTGACGTTGGCGCCTCGATCGGCGAAGTCGCGCTGCAGACCTTCGGTCAGCGCCAGCACGCCGTGCTTACTCACACCGTAGGTGCCGCCGCCAGGCAGCAGCGCGGCCAGGGAAGCGGTGTTGACGATCTGGCTCGGCTCGCCGTGCTCGAGCATGTGCGGCACGAAGGCGCGGATGCCGTACAGCACGCCGTAGAAGTTGACGCCCATGACCCAGTCCCAGTCCTGATCGGGCACTTCCCAGACTGCCTTGCCCGCGGTAGCGGTACTGGCGACCCCGGCGTTGTTGCAGAGCAGGTGCACCTTGCCGAACTCACCGATGGCCCGCTCGGCCAGTGCCTGCACGGATTCCTCGATCATGATGTTGGCTGGCACGCCGATGGCACGCACCTGGCGCTCCTCGATCTGTTTCACCGCCCGCTCGAGGGCGGCCTCTTCGATGTCGGCCAGCACCACGTTCATCCGAGCGGCGGCGGCCCGTTCCGCCAGGGCCAGTCCGATACCGCTGGCGGCCCCTGTAATGACGGCGGTCTTTCCTTCAAAGTTCTGCATGGTTCTCTCTCGGGTGCGGTGTGTTCTAGAAGAGCTTCTTCACGGAAATCTGGATGGTGAGCTCGGGCGCTTCCAGCATGAAGGCGGAGCCCTTGTACTTCGGCGGGCCGAAGCCGATCGCCGGATCGTTCGAGAAGCCGAACGGTTCCTTGGGGATTCCGAACAGGCCCGTGTCCAGCTTGCCGTTGTCATTTTTGTCATGATAGACGGAGATGGCGTACTCACCGTAAGGCAGGTCGTCGAAGCGGAGTTCACTCGCGCCATCGACGATGGGCACCGAGCCTTCGCGTACGGTATTCGTCTCCAGCCAGCCTTCCGGCCCGGCCCACATGGCATAGGTGATGCTGCCATCGTCGCTTTTCATGCCGGACAGGACGACGAACAGCACCCCCTCTGAGGCGGTGGCTTGCCCAGCGGGCGGTTGCTTGGGGGCTGAAGCTGCCGAGACGCCTAAAGACGCGCACAGGCCGAGCAACGCACCACTCGTGAAGGCAGGGATCCGTCGATAGAGGCTAGATACGGTCATAGGGTTAACCCTAGCATAAGGATCCGTTGTAATTGCCCGGCTTCCACGCGCTGCTATGATCGACACGCAGGGATGGCGGACGATATGCACTTCAGAGTCAGAAAGGGTCTCGATCTACCTATGGTGGGCCGACCGGACACTCGTCTGGACTCTGCAGCTTCTGTGGCAACCGTCGCCATCGTCGGCGCCGATTATGTCGGGCTCGAGCCGCGGATGCAGCTGGCTGAAGGCGACCGCGTGCGCGCCGGGGATGTGGTTCTCGAGCAGAAGCGGGATCGGCTGGTGCGGCTGATTGCGCCGGGTAGTGGCAGGGTGGCTGCCATCCATCGCGGTGCCAAGCGGACGCTGAAATCGGTGGTAATCGAGCTCGATGAATCCGACTCTGGATCAGAGGTAGCCTGGAACGGACCTCTCGATGATGCCAGGCAGGCGTTGCTCGAGAGTGGCCTTTGGTGTGCGTTTCGGACCAGGCCGTTCGGCGGTATCCCGGGTTCGGACGCCATACCCGACTCGATATTCGTCACCGCCATGGACACCCGGCCGCTGGCTGGCGATCCTCAGGGCGTCATCGATGCGCAATCGGCGCAGTTTTCATCTGGTCTGGCGGTGCTGCGAGATCTTACAGGCGCCCCGGTCTATCTGTGCACCGCGCCCGGATGGGATGCACCTGCGGTCGACGGCGTGCACCACGCGACCTTCGCGGGTCCGCACCCTGCCGGCCTGCCGAGCACCCACATTCACCATATCGCGCCCGTCGGATTGGGTCGGACTGCCTGGCACCTGGGCTGGCAGGATGTGATTGCCATCGGCAGACTGTTCAGCGAACGGGTGCTCTCGTTCGAGCGTGTGATCGCACTCGGTGGTGACACCTTCACCGAGCCGAGACTGCTAAGGACCCGACTCGGTGCCGATCTGACCGCACTCGCGGCCGATGAGTGGCTGCCCTGGGACCCTGCCGGACCCGAACCGAGACTGCTATCGGGTTCACCGCTTTGCGGCAGGGCAGCGGAGGGCTCCGAGCGCTGGCTCGGACGCTATCACGATCAGGTTTGTGGCTTGCGGCCGCCTCCTCAGGGCCGGCGCCTGCGCTGGCGACGGTTGCTCGACGGGCGCTTCAGCTTTGCCGGCACCTTCGACCGCCGGGCCGGCGCGTCGGTCCGCCCTTTCACCACTGATCAGAACGGGCGGGCGACCGCGCTCGTGCCGATCGATGCATTCGAGAAGATGATACCGATGGAGGTGCTGACTGAGCCTCTGCTGCGGGCGCTTATGATCGGCGACACCGATCAGGCCCGGGGGCTCGGATGCCTCGAGCTGGTGGAGGAAGATCTGGCGCTGTGCTCGTTCATCTGTCCGGGCAAGAATGACTATGGCGCCGTGCTGCGGGTGAACCTCAACACGATAGAGCTGGAAGGCTGATGGCAGCCGGTGCGTCCAGACGCGGCGGCAGCCGGTCGAGGGCATACCTGGCTGCGTTCTCGGTACTGACCGATCGCTTCATCTGGTCCCGAAGCGTCGCAACTGTCGCTCCGCCCCACGTCAGGGATCGGGTGAACGTCCAGCGGGTGCTGAACAACTTCGTGCTCGCCTCCCTGCCATGCTGGTTCATCGGTCTGTGGAATCTTGGTGAGCAGATTCACGTCGCCATGGCATTCACGGGTACGACCGAGCTCCCTGGTTGGCGGTCCGCCGTATTCGAGGCGCTCGGCTTCGCCTATGACGGGACCAGCCTCATGGCCAATTTCCAGCACGGCCTGCTCTACTGGCTGCCGATATTTCTGACCGCCCTGCTGACCGGGGCGGTCTGGGAGGCAGTGTTTGCCGTGGTCCGCCAGCGGCCGGTGGACGAAGGGTTGCTGTCGATCGCCTGGCTCCTGGCTCTGATCCTGCCGCCGACGGTGCCGCTGTATCAGGTGGTGCTCGTCATGACGTTCGCAATGGTGGTGGCCAAGGGCATATACGGAGGGACGGGTCGTTACATCGTCAGCCCACCGGTTCTCGGGCTGTGCATCCTGACCTTCTCCTATCCGGATACGCTGCTTGGCATTGGCGCCTGGATTCCCGTGCCGGGGTATGAGGAACTCACCACCATTGAGCTGGTGGTGCTGGAAGGCGGGGTGCGCGCACTGGAGCTGGTGGACTACAGGTGGTGGGATCTGTTCATCGGCAGTCAGCCCGGGCCCATCGGTGTCACCTCGACGCTCGGCTGTCTGCTGGGTGCGGCTTATCTGATCCTGACCGGCTCCGGTTCCTGGCGAATCATGGCCGGCTCGGTGGTGGGAATGGTTGCGACCGTGCTCGTTCTTGGCGCTGTTGGACCTGCCGATGATCCCATGTTCACCACGCCCTGGTGGTGGCATGCCGTCATTGGCGGCTGGGCATTTGGCACTGTCTTTCTCGCCACGGACCCCATGGCCGCGGCCACCACCCGTCCGGGTCGTTGGGCCTTCGGGATTCTGGTCGGGGTGCTGACCATCATTGTTCGTTTGACCAATCCCGCCTACTTCGAGGGGGTGGTGTTTGCCATCCTGCTGGCCAGCATGTTCGCCCCGCTGTGCGACTACTTCGTGGTCGAGCGCAACATCGAGCGTCGGCGTCGCCGGCTGGAGGCGGCCTGATGCAGGAGTCGCCGCCGAAGGCTCTGGCTGTGCTGCTCACCGTTGCCCTGGTGTGCTCGGTGCTCGTCAGCGTGTCCGCGGTGGTCCTGCGCCCGATCCAGGAAGCGAACGAGCGTATCGAGCGCTATCGACACATCGTCGCGCTGACCGGCCTCACCGAACCGGGGCAGGCGCTGGATGATTCGCAGGTGGAGGCGGCAATTGAGCAGCTCGACGTGCGCGTGATCGATCTGGACTCCGGCGCCTTCGAAGATCTGGATCCGGAAACTCTGGACCCGCGGCGGGCGGCAAGCGATCCGGACCGCTCGATCGCCATCCCACCGGAGGCAGATGTGGCGAGGATCGGCAGGCGCAGTCGACATGAAGTGGTGTATCTCGTTTACGGCGACCCCGCGGCCGAAGCGGGGCAGAGCGGTCGGTTTACCCGGCTGATCCTGCCCATTCACGGTCAGGGCATGTGGTCTACGCTCCATGGCCTGGTGGCGCTGGACGCGGACCTCAACACCATAGCCGCGGTCACGTTCTACGAGCAGGAAGAAACGGCCGGCCTTGGCGATCAGATCGAAAGTCCGGCCTGGCAGGCGCGGTGGGTCGGTCGCCGTCTTTTCGGCAGCAACGGGGATTTCCGCTTTCGGATTGCAGGCGGGGTGGTGGACGACGAATCACCGGCGGCCACCCATCAGGTGGATGGTCTGTCCGGAGCGACCATCACCGGCAATGCGGTGACTGCCCTGATGTCATTCTGGTTCGGTCCCTATGGCTACGGTCCGCTGCTCGAAAGGCTCGCGGCGGGCGAGCAATAAGGAGGCACTGATGTCGATACGAGAGACGCTCATCGATCCGCTGGTCAACCGGAATCCGGTCACCCTGCAGGTGCTCGGGATCTGCTCGGCGCTGGCTATCACCAATTCTCTGGACACGGCGCTCATCATGGGCATCTCGCTCACCGCCGTGCTCGTGTTTTCCAACACGGCCATCAGCATGATCCGGGCGTTCATCCCCAATTCGCTGCGAATCATCATCCAGGTCACCATCATCGCCAGCGGGGTCATTGTGGTGGACCAGGTGCTCAAGGCCTATGCACCCGGCATGGCGCGTACGCTGTCCGTCTTCGTCGGCCTGATCGTGACCAACTGCATCGTGCTTGGCCGTGCGGAAGCCTTCGCGGTGAAGAACACGGTGCTCATGAGCCTGCTCGACGGCATCGGCAACGGCCTCGGCTACACGGCCGTGCTGGTGGTCGTGGCGAGCATCCGCGAGCTCTTTGGCGCCGGGACGCTGCTCGGCTACGAAATTCTGCCGCTGGTGAGCAACGGCGGCTGGTACGTGCCCAACCAGCTGATGCTGCTGCCACCCAGCGCGTTTTTCATCATCGGCTTCCTGATCTGGGCGATCCGGGCCTGGAAGCCCGCGCAGGTGGAGGAAAAGGAATTCAAGGAAGTGCGCGTTCGTCCTGCGGTGTCTGAGCCGGTGCTCGCCGCGAGGTTCTCTCAATGAGCGGGCTGTTCGACATCTTTCTCAGAGCGCTGCTCATAGAGAACCTGGCGCTCGCCTTCTTCCTCGGCATGTGCACGTTCCTGGCGGTCTCCAAGCAGGTGAAAACAACCCTGGGCCTGGGGGCTGCGGTGATCGTAGTGGAGACTATCAGCGTGCCGCTGAACAACCTGATCTACACCTACCTGCTCAAGGAAGGGGCGCTTGCCTGGGCTGGGCTCGGCCACCTGGACTTCAGCTTTCTCGGCCTGATCAGCTATATCGGCGTGATCGCGGCCATGGTGCAGATCCTGGAGATGTTCCTGGCCCGATACCTGCCCGCGCTGTACGCGAGCCTCGGCATCTTTCTGCCGCTGCTCACGGTCAACTGCGCCATTCTCGGTGCGTCTCTGTTCATGGTGCAGCGGGACTACGATTTCACGGAAAGCGTCGCCTATGGGTTTGGTGTAGGCGTCGGCTGGGCGCTCGCCATCGTTGCGCTGGCAGGTCTCCGGGAGAAGATGCGCTACAGCGATGTGCCCGATGGCCTCGAGGGCTTAGGCATCACGTTCGTCACGGTTGGGCTCATGTCGCTGGCGTTCATGGGCATCTCGGGCATCGAGCTCTAAGTATGCAGGAAATTCTCGTTGCAGTAGGGATCTTCACGGCGGTGGTGACCGGGCTCGGGATCATTATCCTGCTCTCCCGCGGTTTTCTGGTGCCCAGCGGCGATCTGACCATTCTGGTGAACGGCGAACGCGATCTGAAAGTTCCGGCGGGAGACAAGCTTCTGAACGTGCTGACGAACGCCGGCCTCTACCTGCCGTCCGCCTGCGGTGGGGGCGGCACCTGCGGCCAGTGCCGCTGTCGCCTGCTTTCCGGTGGTGGTGAGCTGTTGCCGACGGAGAAGGCCCATGTCAGCAAGCGGGATGCCCGGGACGGCTATCGCCTGGCCTGCCAGGTGACGGTGAACGAGGATCTTTCGATCGAGGTGCCGGAGGCGGTCTTCGGGGTAAATCGCTGGGAGACGACGGTTCGGTCCAATGAGAATGTGGCGACCTTCATCAAGGAGTTCGTCCTGGAGCTGCCGCCGGGAGAGCGCATGAATTTCCGGGCCGGAGGTTACGTTCAGGTGGAGTGCCCACCTTACCGGATGTCCTATCAGGAAATAGATGTCCCGGATGCGTATCGGGAAGAATGGGACCGCTATCAGCTGTTTGATCTGGAATCGGTCGTGGAGTCGGAAGACGTGCGCGCCTACTCGATGGCGAACTACCCTGAGGAAGACGACATCATCATGCTCAACGTGCGTATCGCCACGCCACCGCCCCAGGCGCCGGCGGGCACACCGCCCGGGGTCATGTCCTCCTGGATCTTCGGCAGGAAGCCCGGCGACAAGGTCTGGGTCTCCGGTCCCTATGGCGAGTTTTTTGCCAGGGAAACGGATGCGGAGATGATCTTTGTCGGCGGGGGTGCCGGAATGGCGCCCATGCGCAGCCACATCTTCGATCAGCTCAAGCGCCTGAAGAGCGAGCGGAAGATCAGCTTCTGGTATGGCGCCAGAAGTCTGCGCGAAGCGTTCTACGTCGAGGCGTTCGATGCGCTTGCGAAAACCCACGAGAACTTCAGCTGGCACCTGGCCCTGTCGGAGCCCCTGCCGGAGGACGATTGGACGGGCCTGACGGGGTTTGTGCACGATGTGCTCTACGACAACTACCTCGTCGCCCACCCGACGCCGGAGGATTGCGAGTACTATCTTTGTGGGCCGCCGGTCATGAACTCGGCGGTGATCGCCATGCTGGATGGCGAAGGGGTGCCGTCGGACAACATTCTGTTGGACGACTTTGGAGGCTGAATGGAAATTTTCCTGGTGAGTTTTCTGATTTTTACCTGCGTGGCGATGTTGCTCGTGCTCAGTCAGCGGGCCCGGGGCGGCGAGCTGCCGGTGGGATGCACGCCGGAATCCGGCACCTGCTGCAGGGCTCGAGCTCTCGGAAACTGCATAGGGCCAGCGACGCCGGAATGTGGCAGTGTCAAACGGTGGCCAGTATCGACGGAGCAGTCTTAGGAGGGGTTCTATGTTCGTTGGCGAGCACATGACACGGGAGGTGATTACTCTCCCAGTCGATATGGAAGTGCTCAAGGCCCTGATGGTGCTCGCACGACATGACATCGCTGGTGCGCCGGTTCTGGATGCGGCGGGGGTCGTGGTCGGCGTGCTGACCGAGAAGGACTGCCTGGCGCGGGCGCTGGCGGCCACCTATCACTCCGAATACGGGGGCTTGGTACGCGAGTACATGTCCGCGCCGGCGGTGACGCTTTCGCCGGACGATGGGGTGGTCCAGGCAGCGGAGCGGTTCGTGGAGCTACCCTTTCATCGCTTTCCTGTCACAGAAGATGGAAGGCTTGTTGGTATTCTGAGCCGCAGGGATGTGATTCAGGCTCTGGCTGGCGCCTGGCAATAGAGGGAAGTTGGTAATGGTTGTAGCAGGCACCTTCAGACGGGGAAGCAGATCAGGAAGACGGCGCGAGGCTGGCGGAGTTTTGCTGGCGCTTCTGGCGCTGCTGCTGGTCGGTTGCAGCGGCGACGACGGCGAGCCGGGTCCACCCGGACCACCTGGCCCGCCTGGGCCACCTGCCGGTGTAGATATCGGCAACGCCGCCGAGATCAATGCGGCCATCCAGAGCGTCACCATCGCCAGTCCGCCCGCGGTCGAGTTCACCCTGACCGATGGCAATGGAAACCCGGTGAGAAACCTGCCCGCCAGCGCCATCGGCTTCCAGCTTGCCAAGCTGATGCCGGGGACGGACGGCAATGCCAGTGCCTGGCAAAGCTACATCAATCGTCTGGAACAGCCGGGTGTGGGGCCCGGCACCGAGCCGAAGGTGCAGGCGAGCACGGAAAACGGATCCGCCGGGACGCTGATAGAAAACGATGACGGTTCTTATACCTACACTTTCGCACTGGACGTGGAGGACGTCACCGACCCGATCGACGTCGCCTACGAGCCGAACCTGACTCATCGGGTCACTTTCGAGATCCGCGGTTACGTGGAGGTCAGAAACCCCATCTACACCTGGCGGCCATCGGATGGGGCCACGACTGGCCTGTTCAGCCGAGAGATCGCGGCTACGGAAACCTGTAACGCCTGCCATGACAATCTGGCGTTGCATGGCGACGCGCGGTTCGAGATGCAGGAGTGCGTCACCTGCCACAATCCGGGATCGGCGGACGCGAACAGCGGCAACACGGTGGACATGTCCGTGATGACCCACAAGATCCACCATGGAGCTAATCTGCCGAGCGTTATCGCCGGCGGCGATTACTGTATCTGGGGCTTCATGGATTTCATCCACTGCTATGACGACGTGGTCCATCCGCAGGACATTCGCGCCTGCAGCAACTGCCACAATGCGGATGATCCGGCTACGCCAGATGCGGCCAACTGGTACGAGGTGCCGACTGAAGAAGCCTGTGGCGCCTGCCATGACGATGTGAACTTCGCTACCGGAGAGAATCACGGTCCGGACATCCCGGCAGACAACACCCAGTGCGTCAGCTGCCACGCGAACAACCCGAACTCCCGTATCGAGGTGCGCCAGGCGCATCGCATGCTGGAGCGGGAAGCGGCGGCCGCCTATGCCTACAACCTGACCAACGTCACGGCACCGGGCGCGGGTGCGGCGCCCACGGCCACCTTCTCCGTCACCAACCCGCTCGACAACGATGCTTCCTATGATCTGGAGACAACTCCCGCGCTGGCCGATGGCGGTCTCAGGCTGTCTCTCTCCTGGACGACCGACGACTACTCGAACGTGGGCAACGGCAGATCAAACAGCCAGCCCGAGGCGACGCCCGTCTACGACATGGGCGCACTGCAGGCCACTCCGAACGGCGACGGCACCTACGATTTGACGCTCGGTACGGTACCGGCGGATCAGATGGGGTCGGGTGTGGTGGTATTCGAAGGTGCGGTAGAAGATACCGATCTGGGTAGTCTGGGTGTCGAGAACGCCCATCGTTACTTTGCGATCAC
>Ga0316187_10003886_pt1 | contig 12979 bp, 9 predicted proteins | sample CroRivburrow1_MG_FD_204927 | JGI IMG/M metagenome (GOLD analysis project Ga0316187, IMG submission 204927) | Coastal sediment microbial communities from Maine, United States - Cross River worm burrow 1 | ecosystem: Environmental > Aquatic > Marine > Coastal > Sediment | place: USA: Maine...
GATATCCTGATCAGGTAGTAGGGCGTTGATCAGGGAAGACTTCCCAACACCTGACTGCCCAACCAGAATGCTTGTTTCATCTTTAAGATGCTGGATCAGTGGATCAAGCCCGTGCTCAAACTTGGCGCTGATCTGGATGAATGGGTAGCCGATTTGCTCATAATAGTTAAAACGCTGATGCAGGGTTTCTGTTGCAGCCTGGTCCAGAAGGTCGATTTTATTAAAGGCGATTACGGCCTCAACACCAATGGTTTCGGCAGTGACCAGATATTGGTCCAGCAGATATTCACTGGGCTCAGGTAAAGGGGCCATAACAATCACCAGTTTGGTGATATTGGCGGCCAGTGGCTTCTCTCTGCCACTGTAATCAGGCCGGGCCAGCACTGACTCGCGCTCCAGCAATGCGGTAACAACTCCATTTTTATGCTCGGTAGGCTGCCAGACTACACGGTCACCACAGACGACATGGCCGATATTCCGTCGCCACAAACAGTGATGGAGGTTGCCTGATTCATCGGCTACCACCAAATTCTGGCCATGGCGGGTGATGACAATCCCTTTTTGCGGCTGCCCCTCTGCATGCTCCAGTTCGTGCTCAGCTTTTTCAGCCAGGCGTTTACGGCGTTTCTCTTGAATGTTCTTTATTCGCGCCTGTTGGCGCTGGTTTAGCCGTTGTTTTGCCATTATGTTGCTTAAGTTTCCATGCTGGCTGCAATGTGGCTTACCCGAATAGGGGCAGGTGGATGGCTGTCATGGTAAGCCGAGTATAGGGGGTCCGGTGTGAGGGTATTGGCATTATCCCGATAGAGTTTAACCAGTGCCTGAATCATGGCATCGGGGCTGGCCTGCTCAATGGCGTAATCGTCAGCTTCAAACTCCTGGCGACGCATCAGCCAGCTGGACAGAGGCTGTAGAAATTGGCTGAAAACAGGGATGACCATCATAAAGAGGAGCAGTGCAGCTGCATCTGAATTTTGCTGCATGCCAAGTGCGCTATAAAACCACTGTTGCTGAGAGAGCCACCCAAGCAGAGCCAGCCCCAGAAGAGAGGTCACTGACATTGTCAGCATCCGCTTCAAGACATGCTTACGTTTAAAATGCCCCAGCTCATGTGCCAGTACGGCTTCCATCTCATCGGCGGTAAGGCTTTCCAGCAGTGTGTCGAAGAATACGATGCGTTTGCTCTTACCCAGCCCAGTGAAATAGGCATTGCCGTGGCTTGAGCGCCGGGATCCATCCATGACAAAGATGCCGCTGCTGGAAAAGCCGCACCGGGTAAGCAGCTGTTGAATGCGATCCTGCAGCTCGGCATCTTCGAGCGGCTTAAACTTATTGAAAAGTGGTGCAATAAAGGTGGGGTAGGCCCAGGTCATAATAAGAGTAAATCCGATCCAGACTGCCCATGCGGCAAGCCACCAGAGTGACCCCATGCTCCCCATGATCCAAAGCAGCACCCAGATCAAGGGGGCGCCGATGAGAAGCATCAAGGCGGTCTGAGTTAGCAGGTCGGTGATGAAGCGTCGGGGTGTGGTTCGATTGAAACCAAAGCGTGCTTCAAGCGTAAATGTACGCCAGGCACTCATGGGGATGTCCAGTAGCCCCATGATGAGAAATGCAGAGAGGATGAAGGCTGTGCCAGCTGGCAGGGAGCTGAGTGTGGTGTCGCTCCAGGCTTGATGCAGCCAGTTCAGACCGCCTCCCAGAGTCCAACCCAGTAGCAGCAGGGTGCCTGTTATCAGCTCAAAGCCAGCGGCTTTAACTCGTGCCAGGGTGTAGGTAGCGGCCTTTTGGTGCTCATCCAATGAAATGGAGTCTGTAAAGGCGGATGGAACCTGGTTTTGGTGGGTTGATACATGCTGCTTGTGCCGCCAGAGCAGCCAGAGCTGGATCAGCAGCCCAAGGCCAAGAGCCAATAGAAAAAGTTGAGTAAAAGTATTCATGGGCGAAGGATACAGGTTACTCCCTGCTACTCACAAGATGGCTGTTGGGATCCGACTGCATTTTGGGCTCACAGCTGCGCGGAATATATTGCTTCTGTAAGAGAATATGGGATGGAGGATTACTCTGCTAGAATCAATCTATCAAATAACTTTTTCAACTGCGGAGTAATGGATGGCACAGGATCCCACAAACCTGATCTGGCTTGACCTGGAGATGACGGGTCTGGATACCCAGAATGATCTGATCATTGAGATTGCGACTATTGTCACTGATGCCAATCTCAACATCCTGGCTGAGGGACCTATGATTGCCATCCACCAATCAGACAGTGTGCTGGCAGGTATGGATGAATGGAATCAGAGGCAGCATGGCCAATCAGGGCTGGTTGAACGGGTGCGGTCCAGTCAATACGATGAGGCAACGGCAGAAGAAGAAACACTGACCTTTCTGGAAAAGCATGTGCCTGCTGGTAAATCCCCCATGTGTGGCAATAGCATCTGCCAGGATCGGCGATTCATGGCGCGCTGCATGCCTAAACTTGAAGAGTTCTTCCATTACCGTAACCTGGATGTCAGCACCCTTAAAGAGCTGGGTAATCGCTGGTCACCGGATATGGCGAAAGGATTTTATAAAGAGTCCAAACATCTGGCGTTGGATGATATTAAAGACTCTATTGAAGAGCTTCGCTACTACCGCGAAAACTTCCTGCAGATGCCTGGTCAGTAAAATCTAGGGAACCTCTGAATAAGTCTGGTTGAATTTAGGCTGAGATGAAATTGTTCCAATTTGTTTCGAAGTGAGCTGGAATAGCCACTCTATTGCCGCCATCTTCGGGACAAATTGGAGTGATTTCAGCCTGCATAAAACAATCATGGCTTATTCAGAGGTTCCCTAGGCTAAATGCTGGCTTAGCGCCCAGTTGACATGCTCTCGCACCAAGGCTGATTCATGATCTGCACGGGATTGGAGAGCAGTTACGACCTCATCAGAGGTTGGTGCATTGCCCAGTGCAACTGCAATATTTCTCAACCAGCAGTCATGACCAATGCGACGGATGGCTGAGCCGGCCATGCGATTTAGAAATTCCTCCTCACTCCAGCTGAACAGATCTGCCAGTTGCACATTATCCAGCCCCTGTCGGGGCATAAAATCCTGCTCACTGCTTTTGGCAGCATGTTGATTCCAGGGGCAGACCAGTTGGCAGTCGTCACAGCCAAAGATGCGGTTTCCTATCAATGGGCGCAGCTCCACAGGTATGGAGTCTCGCAGGGTGTTGGTTAGGTAGGAGATACAGCGCCGGGCATCCAGCTCATATGGCGCAACAATGGCTTGAGTGGGGCATAGATCAATACAGCGACGGCAGCTGCCACAGTGATCATCGGCTGCCTCATCAATGGGAAGTGGTAGATTGGTGAACAGCTCGCCGAAGAAGAAGAATGAGCCTGCATCACGATTAATCACAATACAGTGTTTGCCAATCCAGCCATGCCCCGCCTGGGCTGCAATGGCTTTTTCCATGACAGGCGCGGTATCAACAAAGGCCCTTGAATCGAATTCCCCAATTTCGTTCTTGATCTTGCCTGCGAGTTTTGAAAGCCGTGAACGGATGAGTTTGTGGTAATCACGTCCCAATGCATAGCGTGAGATATAGGCATCACCAGGGTTGCTCAGTGTCTGTAGAGGATCGCTCTCAATATCTGCCAGATAATCCATGCGAACAGAAATGATGCGCAGTGTGCCGGGAATAAGCTCTTGCGGACGGCTGCGCTTCAGGCCATGTTCGGCCATATAGGCCATCTTGCCGTGAAACTCCTGATCTAGCCATGCCATTAAACGGGGCTCGGCTGAACCCAGGTCGGTGTTGGTAATACGGGTTTCCTGAAAGCCAAGGTCTGTTGCCCAGTGTTTAATCTTCTGGGTGAGGGTGGCGTAGTCTTGGGAGGGAGGGGTATTCATTTACGGGTGGAATATAGCATTTCAATGGTTGTTGTGCTTTTTCTCCCGTTGTTATCTTTTCTGAATCAGAAGAGTTCAATGTCTCCATCTTCTACTGCGACCGGTGCATCATCCTGTTTGCACATTGCATCATAAGAGACAATCTGGTTTCGACCATGATCTTTGGCATAGTACAGAGCCTGGTCTGCTTGATCGATGAGGGTGCTGGGAAGCATGCGATCCTGCAGGCAGACATAGCCTGCAGAGAGGGTTAGCTGATCTATTTGTGGGAAGTTGCTCTCTTCTACGGTTTGCCTAAACCGCTCCAGGGCGTCGACCACCCCCCGCCGGGTGCAGTAGTTGAGAATGACGACAAACTCCTCTCCCCCATAGCGGAATAACAGGTCGGTGCTGCGGAAGGTTTTCTCCATCAGCCTGGAGAAAACGAGCAGAACCTCATCGCCAATCAAGTGGCCGTGCTCGTCATTGATCTTCTTGAAATGGTCAATATCGAGGACTGCCAGCCAGGATGAACCCTTGCTCCGTCCCTCTCGTCGAGCCCGCTTGCGGTAGTATGAGATGATTTTGGCCAGCTTACCGTCGAAGGTCTGGCGGTTGAGTAGCCCGGTTAGCTTATCTCTCTCTTTCTCATCAAGGATCAGCAGCATGTTGCCGTAGATGGCGATCAGGCCGTTAATGGTTTTCCAGTGATCCGAGCTGATCAGTTCTGCTTCCAGCAGCAGTACCCGCATCTGGCCGTTGGCTCCGGGAATTGGCAGCATAATCTGCTGACATGGCTTCATGCTGCCCTGACCAGAGAAGGTCTCCTGAATGCAGTTGTTTAACCCAGCAAAATCGGAGAATGGCCTGGGTTTCTCCATGTCATTCATCAGTTCACGGACAATCAGTTTATCCATGGGAATGCCGGTATAGTCCTTGCGACCATCTGCACAGTGGACCTCGAAGACCCTTGCAGCAAGCATGGTGGGAACCATATGGAGCTGTTCCAGGAACAGCTCCGTTAGCGACATATGGTCCCGCTGGGCGGTTATCTCGATTGCCAGCTCCAGTCCTGGTAATGTGTCGCGGCCTTTTTTTGAGGGTTCCTTCTTCTTCATACCTTTTTACAGCGGCAATGTAGAAAGGAACATTAGGCCATGTTTCTTGCCGATTGCCATGGCAAATGCTCCGGCTACAGAAGTTGGACATGGAGGGGCGCAATCAAGTAGAATTCGGCAGCTTCGCGACAGACTCTGTCTTGTTGCATCCTGTTGATTTTGCAAGCGGGGCGGGTTCACTGAACTCATCCCGTTTTTTATGCCTGCTCCGGAGTGTTTCTTGAGAAAACCCGCGCTTTTGGTCCTTGAGGATGGCACCCTTTTTCGGGGTGAATCCATCGGTATTGATGGTCAGACGGTGGGAGAGGTGGTGTTTAATACCGCCATCACCGGCTATCAGGAGATCCTGACTGATCCTTCCTACTGTCGCCAGATTGTTACCCTGACCTATCCCCATATTGGAAATACCGGCACCAACGATGAAGATGAAGAGTCTCCACGCATTGATGCTGCCGGACTGATTATCCGTGATCTGCCATTGATTGCGAGCAGCTGGCGCAATCAGTTGCCACTTGATGAGTACCTGCAGAAGAATGGCGTAGTTGCCATTGCCGGTATCGACACCCGACGCCTGACACGTATCCTGCGTGAGAAAGGGGCGCAGAGTGGCTGCATCCTGGCTGGTGATAATATTGATGGGGCTGCTGCCCTGGATGCGGCTAAAGCCTTTTCAGGCCTTAAGGGGATGGATCTGGCCAAAGAGGTGACGGTTGAGTCATCTTATTCATGGAACCAGGGTTCCTGGTCATTGAGGGAGGGACTGCCAGCAGATAGCCAGGAACTTCCATACCATGTAGTGGCTTATGACTTTGGTGTGAAGCGCAATATCTTGCGTATGCTGGTTGATCGGGGTTGTCGCCTGACAGTTGTTCCTGCCCAGACGCCTGCGAGTGAGGTGTTAGCATTGAATCCTGATGGTGTGTTTCTCTCCAATGGCCCCGGAGATCCTGAGCCTTGTGACTATGCAATTGCTGCGATCAAAGAGGTTGTTGAGAGCGGTGTGCCGACCTTTGGCATCTGTCTTGGGCATCAGCTATTGGGACTGGCCAGTGGTGCAAAAACGGCCAAGATGAAATTTGGCCACCATGGGGCAAACCACCCGGTGCAGGATCTTGAAGCGCGCACTGTCATGATTAGCAGCCAGAATCACGGCTTTGCTGTTGATGAAGCAAGTTTGCCTGATCATCTTATAGCCACACACCGTTCCCTGTTTGATGACTCCCTGCAGGGAATACATCGCACGGATCATCCTGCTTTTGGCTTTCAGGGGCATCCAGAGGCAAGCCCTGGCCCGCATGATGTGGCCCCGGTTTTTGATCACTTTATTGAATTGATAGAGCAGCATCGTTCAGCGAGTTAATTTTGTGTAGGGTTGAAGTTTCTCTCTATGCCATAAGGCTAGGCAACTAGCGACTAGATACTATTTCAAATGCCAAAACGTACAGACATCCAAAGTATTCTGATTATCGGCGCAGGTCCTATCGTTATCGGTCAGGCCTGCGAATTTGATTACTCCGGTGCCCAGGCCTGCAAGGCACTGAGGGAAGAGGGATATCGGGTTATTCTGGTTAACTCCAATCCGGCTACCATTATGACCGACCCGGAGATGGCAGATGCGACCTATATTGAACCGGTTACCTGGAAGACGGTAGCACGCATTATTGAAAAAGAGCGCCCGGATGCGTTATTGCCTACCATGGGCGGGCAGACTGCACTCAACTGTGCGCTGGATCTAGAACGTCACGGTGTGCTGGAAGAGTTTGGCGTGGAGATGATTGGCGCTTCTCGCGAGGCCATCGACAAGGCGGAGGATCGAGATCTGTTTCGCCAGGCTATGACAAAGATTGGCCTGGAGATGCCGCGCTCTGCCATTGCTCACAGTATTGAAGAGGCCCGGCAGGTTCAGGCCGGCATTGGATTTCCTACCATTATCCGCCCCTCATTTACTATGGGTGGCAGTGGTGGTGGTATCGCCTATAACAAGGATGAGTTTGATGAGATCTGCACCCGTGGGCTGGATCTCTCGCCGACCACTGAGCTGTTGATTGAAGAGTCTGTGCTCGGGTGGAAAGAGTATGAGATGGAGGTGGTGCGCGATCATAAGGATAACTGCATTATCATCTGCTCCATCGAAAATTTTGATGCGATGGGTGTGCACACGGGCGACTCCATCACGGTGGCACCAGCTCAAACCCTAACAGACAAAGAGTATCAGATTATGCGTAATGCCTCGCTTGAGGTATTGCGTGAGATCGGTGTAGATACCGGTGGCTCCAACGTGCAGTTTGGGGTAAACCCCAAAGATGGCCGCATGGTCATTATCGAGATGAACCCCCGGGTATCACGCTCCTCAGCGCTGGCTTCGAAAGCAACGGGCTTTCCGATCGCCAAGGTTGCCGCCAAGCTGGCGGTTGGTTTTACCCTGGATGAGCTGCGCAATGAGATTACCGGCGGTGCCACACCGGCATCGTTCGAACCAACGATAGACTACGTCGTTACCAAGATTCCCCGTTTTGCCTTCGAGAAATTCCCCCGGGCAGATGATCGTCTTACCACTCAGATGAAGTCGGTGGGTGAGGTGATGGCTATTGGCCGGACCTTTCAGGAATCCATGCAGAAAGCCCTGCGTGGACTGGAAACCGGCAAGCATGGGCTTTGTGAGGTAGTGGATCTGGAATCAGAGGATGCGCTGGAAATTATCCGGGATGAGATCCGCCAGCCTGGGCCAGAGCGACTCTGGTTTATTGCAGATGCTTTCCGTGCCGGCATGCCTTTGGATAAGGTCTTTGGGCACTGCCATGTTGATCCCTGGTTTCTGGTCCAGATCGAAGAGCTGGTAAAGATTGAGGCAGAGGTTAAAGAGCAGGGGTTTGCAGCGCTGACCAAAGAGCGGCTCTTCTATCTGAAACGCAAAGGCTTCTCCGATAAACGTTTGTCGGTGCTGACTGGTGTACAAGAGAATGAACTGCGTGATAAACGTTTGGCGCAGGGCATCCGTCCGGTATTCAAACGTGTCGATTCCTGTGCGGCAGAGTTTGCCGCAACCACAGCCTATATGTACTCCACCTATGAAGAGGAGTGTGAGGCTGCACCAACGGATAAGAAAAAGATCATGGTGCTGGGCGGAGGCCCGAACCGTATTGGCCAGGGTATTGAATTTGACTACTGCTGTGTCCATGCCGCCTTTGCCATGCGGGAAGATGGTTATGAAACCATCATGGTCAACTGTAACCCTGAAACCGTATCCACGGATTACGACACCTCTGACCGTCTCTTTTTTGAACCTTTGACACTGGAAGATGTGCTGGAGATTATCCATATTGAAAAACCAGTAGGTGTCATTGTGCAGTACGGCGGTCAGACTCCACTTAAGCTGGCGCAGGATCTAGAGGCAGCGGGTGCGCCTATTATTGGAACCACGCCTGACTCAATCGACCTGGCTGAAGATCGCGAGCGCTTTCAGCAGATGATCCAGAAACTTGGGCTGTTGCAACCACCTAACCGTACTGCGCGTGAGCCTGAAGAGGCGGTTCAGCTGGCAGAGGAGATCGGCTATCCGTTAGTGGTCAGGCCCTCCTATGTGTTGGGCGGCCGTGCGATGGAGATCGTCTTTGATGAAGCGGATCTGCGCCGTTACATGCGTGAAGCCGTCAGCGTATCGAATGACTCTCCAGTACTGCTAGATCGCTTTCTGGATGATGCTGTTGAGGTTGATATTGACGCCATCTGTGACGGTGAGCGGGTGCTGATTGGTGGCATCATGGAGCACATTGAACAGGCTGGTGTTCATTCGGGTGACTCTGCCTGCTCATTGCCACCCTATACGCTTTCCAATGAGCTGCAGGACCGTATGCGGGAGCAGATACGTCAGATGGCGCTGGAGCTGAAAGTGGTCGGCTTGATGAATACCCAGTTTGCGATCAAGGGGGAGGATATCTACATCCTGGAAGTAAATCCCCGCGCCTCCCGTACCGTTCCCTTTGTATCCAAAGCGACAGGTGTCCCACTGGCAAAGGTGGCGGCGCGCTGTATGGCAGGTCGTAGCCTGGCAGAGCAGGGAGTCACCAAAGAGGTTATTCCAGAGTACTATTTTGTTAAAGAAGCCGTTTTCCCCTTTGTTAAATTCCCGGGCGTGGATAGTGTGTTGAGCCCAGAGATGAAGTCCACGGGTGAGGTGATGGGAGTAGGTCGTACCTTTGGTGAGGCTTTTGCAAAATCATTGGAAGGGGCGGGCGATACACTGCCACAATCGGGTAGAGCGCTACTGAGTGTGCGTGATGCCGATAAAGAGCGCATTGTGAAGGTGGCCAAGTCACTGAAAGAACAGGGGTTTGAGTTGGTTGGCACCTACGGAACCACTAAGGTTATACGGGCTGCTGGTATTGATTGTGAACTTGTTAACAAAGTGGGTGAAGGTCGTCCGCATGTTGTGGATATGATCAAAAATGATCAGTTTGACTTGATCATCAATACCACTGAGGGTAAAAAGGCGCTGGAGGACTCTGCCTCAATCAGGGGAGCGGCTTTGCAGCACAAAGTCAGCTATACCACGACCATTGCAGGTGCAGAAGCGAGCTGTCTGGCGCTGAAGGAGCTTGAATCTGCTGATGTTAACCGCCTACAGAATTTTCACTAATATTACTGTCTTGATGTTCTGCTATACCAGAACAGGACGCTATTGAGGATACAACACAATGAGTAAGGTACCACTCACTGTTCGTGGTGCAGAGGCACTGCGAAATGAGCTCACAGAATTGAAGACAGTTGCCCGCCCAAAAGTTATTCAGGCCATTGCCGAGGCACGTGCCCATGGCGATCTGAAAGAGAATGCTGAGTACCATGCGGCCAGAGAGGAGCAGGGCTTTATCGAAGGGCGCATCAAGGATATTGAAGGCAAGCTCTCGCATGCGCAGATCATTGATATCACAACATTGAATGCGGGTGGCAAAGTCGTGTTTGGTGCAACAGTTGATGTTGCCGATGAGAATACGGGCGAGGAGTTTACCTACCAAATCGTTGGAGAGGATGAGGCCGATATTAAGGCTGGTCGCATCTCTGTAACCTCACCGATTGCGCGCTCCCTTATTGGAAAGTCTGAGGGTGATGTTGCCTCATTCCAGGCCCCTGGTGGTGTTAGAGAGCTTGAGGTTCTTGAAGTACGCTACGTGTGAGCAAACGCAGTAAAAGTAGCCGCCAGTGGCTGGATCGCCACTTCAAGGATGCATATGTAAAAAAAGCCCAGCAGGAAGGATATCGTTCACGCGCAGCTTTTAAGCTACTAGAGATCCAGGAGCGTGACAATCTTCTAAGGCCCGGCCAAACGGTTGTTGACCTTGGGGCAGCCCCTGGTGGTTGGAGCCAGATCGCCAAACAGCTGGTTGGCTCGAAAGGCACTGTTATTGCGCTGGATATACTTGCGATGGAACCGCTGGCAGGGATTGAGTTCATACAAGGAGATTTCCGCGAAGATGAGCCGTTGCAGAAATTGACAGAAGTGCTTGCTGGTCGACTAGTTGACCTTGTGATTTCTGATATGGCCCCCAATGTAAGTGGTTTGAGCGTTGTGGATCAGCCACGGGCTATGTATCTGTGTGAATTGGCTCTGGATTTTGCAAAACAGACGCTGAAGCCAAATGGTGGATTTATAGTAAAGGTTTTTCAGGGAGAGGGTTATGATGACTATTTTCGGGAGCTGCGCAGCAGCTTCAAAAAGGTAGTGACCAGGAAGCCAAGTGCATCCCGACCTAAGAGCAGAGAGGTCTACTTGGTCGCACAGGGCTATAATGTATAGTATGTTAATTGATTATTAGCAAAAAAATTGAGTTTATTGCTGAGGTTGTTGATCTTAATTAATCCGGCAGAATGAGGGTATCCTTTTGAATGATATGGTAAAAAATCTGATTTTGTGGGTGGTCATCGCGATTGTCCTCATGTCCGTGTTCAATAATTTCACATCACAAAAAGCAACTGCGCTTCCAATGCCTTATTCTCAGTTTATTGAGGAAGTAAAGCGTGGCACCGTTAGTGAAGTGGTTATCAATGGTCAGCAGATAGAGGGTGTCGATACCAGCGGTGCTGTATTTACGACCTATGCCCCAGATGATGATGGCCTTGTGAGTGACTTGCTCAATAGCGGCGTGAAAATTGTTGCTAAGCCACCAGAGCCGCCTTCGCTGCTGATGTCTATTCTGATCAACTGGTTCCCCCTCTTTATCCTTATTGGCCTGTGGATTTTCTTTATGCGCCAAATGCAGGGTGGCGGTGGTGGTCGAGGGGCAATGTCCTTTGGGAAAAGTAAAGCTCGTTTGCTGGGCGAAGATCAGATAAAAGTGACATTTAGTGATGTCGCAGGTGTTGAAGAGGCCAAAGAAGAGGTCTCTGAGATGGTTGAGTTTCTTCGCGATCCTTCAAAATTTCAGAAGCTTGGTGGCAAGATTCCACGAGGCGTGCTCATGGTGGGATCACCTGGTACCGGTAAAACCCTGCTAGCTAAAGCGATTGCGGGTGAAGCCAAGGTGCCTTTCTTTACCATCTCTGGTTCAGATTTTGTTGAGATGTTTGTTGGTGTGGGTGCATCCCGTGTGCGCGATATGTTTGAACAGGCCAAGAAGCATGCTCCCTGTATTATCTTTATTGATGAAATTGACGCCGTTGGTCGGCATCGTGGTGCAGGCCTGGGTGGCGGACATGATGAGCGGGAGCAGACCCTGAACCAGTTACTGGTTGAGATGGATGGTTTTGAGGGCAATGAAGGTGTGATCATCATTGCTGCCACCAACCGTCCTGATGTTTTGGACCCTGCACTGCTTCGTCCAGGTCGTTTTGATCGTCAGGTGGTTGTTCCTCTGCCTGATATTCGTGGCCGTGAGCAGATCCTAAAGGTTCATATGCGCAAGGTGCCTATGTCTGAAAATGCCAAGGCATCGCTGATTGCCCGAGGCACTCCCGGGTTCTCTGGGGCAGATCTTGCTAACTTGGTCAATGAAGCAGCACTTTTTGCAGCTCGGGCTAACAAGCGTGAAGTGGATATGGAAGATCTGGAGAAAGCCAAAGACAAAATCATGATGGGTGCTGAACGACGCTCCATGGTGATGAGTGATGATGAGAAGAAACTGACTGCCTACCATGAAGCTGGGCATGCTATTGTCGGTCGTTTGGTGCCATCGCATGACCCAGTCTATAAAGTGTCCATCATTCCTCGAGGGCGTGCATTGGGCGTCACCATGTTTCTGCCCGAAGAAGATAGATACAGCATGACTAAAGAGCAACTGGAGAGTCAGATTTCCAGCCTGTTTGGCGGGCGTATCGCTGAAGAGCTGATCTTTGGTTCTGATAGCGTGACAACAGGTGCATCCAACGATATTAAGCGTGCTACAGAGATTGCCCGGAATATGGTGACCAAGTGGGGGCTTTCTGAAAAACTGGGGCCACTGCTGTATGGCGAAGAAGAGGAGGAGGTATTTCTTGGCCGTTCAGTTACCCAGCATAAAAACGTATCAGATGACACGGCACACACTATTGATAGCGAGATAAGAGTATTTATTGACGTTAACTATAAGCGCTCATACGACATTCTTACTGAACATATGGAAAAACTTCACACGATGGCTGATGCGCTGATGAAGTATGAAACGATAGATACGCATCAGATTGACGATATTATGAATGGGAAGCCTCCGCGCCCACCCGCTGACTGGGATGAATCAGAGCCAAAATCCGGCGGTACAGGAACTGCGACCGTAGAGGATGAGCCCAAAGAAGATAAGGGTGAAGACACTATAGGCGGTCCAGCGGGTCAGCACTAAGGCGTAATTTGCTTGCAGGTTTAGGTTGGGCTTATTCAAATAAAATGGGTAAGAGATCGATTGTTGATTGCGCAGGAAAGCTGCTTGATCTCTCTCAACCGCGTGTTATGGGTATCCTCAATATCACCCCCGACTCCTTTTCGGACGGGGGTGATTTTTTATCATTCGATTTAGCTATGG
>Ga0316187_10003887_pt1 | contig 12976 bp, 11 predicted proteins | sample CroRivburrow1_MG_FD_204927 | JGI IMG/M metagenome (GOLD analysis project Ga0316187, IMG submission 204927) | Coastal sediment microbial communities from Maine, United States - Cross River worm burrow 1 | ecosystem: Environmental > Aquatic > Marine > Coastal > Sediment | place: USA: Maine...
CACATCCAGTGCGGTCGTTGGTTCATCAGCGATGATGAGAGACCCATTGAGTGCCAGCACAAGGGCGATCATGATGCGCTGTCGCATGCCGCCGGAGAATTGATGCGGGTACTCGTCGATTCGCTCTGGGCGAATGCCAAGCTCTTTCACCATCTCAACTGCACGTTCTCTGGCTGCCCGCTCCGAAACGTCTGGGTAGTGGGCTCGGATGGCCTCAGTGAGGTGGTCGACAATCCGCATCAGCGGATTGAGCGAGGTCATCGGATCCTGGAACACCATGCCGATCCTGTTGCCGCGAACGTCGGCCATCTGCTTCTCACTGAGCGTCATGAGGTCGACTCCCTCGAACCAGAGCTCGCCGCCCACGATGTGTCCCGGCGTCGAGATCGTTCGCATCATCCCCTTGCCCAGCGTCGATTTGCCGCAACCGGACTCTCCAACCAATCCCAGTATCTCGCCCTTGCGGATATCGAGAGTGAGATCGTCGACGGCCCGAACCCCGCCAACGCGCGTGTCGTACTCGACGTCGAGATTGCGAATCGAGTAGATGGTTTCTTCGGTCATTGTTTCCTGAGTTTCGGATTGAAGATTTCCATGAGACCCTCTCCCAGCATTGTGAAGGCCAGGACGACAAGCATGACGGCGATGCCTGGGAAGGTGATCAACCACCATGCACGCTGGATGAACTCCTGGCCCCGCGCCAGGTCGATGCCCCAGTCGGGCGTAGTCGGCGGCAAGCCCAGGCCGAGGAAGCTCAGCGCCGCTCCGGTGAGAATGGCATCTGCAATGTTGACGGAGAAGATGATGGCGACTGAGGGGATCACAAGCGGGAAGATGTAGCTTCTCATGATCGAGGTCTTCGTCGCGCCGATGCTCCGTGCAGCTTCGACGTGGAGCCCCTGCTTTGTTGAGAGGGTCTGGCCTCGCACGATGCGGTAGTAGGTGGGGATGTAGAGCACCGCAATTGCAACGATGACATTCACGATGCTGGGTCCGAGGACTGCGGCAATGGCGATCGCGAGGATCAGCCCCGGGAACGCGTAGAGGCTGTCCATGATGAGCGTGAGGCCCCGGTCGAACTTACCGCCGGTGTAGCCGGCAAGCAACCCGAGGGGCACCCCGATGAAGAGCGAGAAAAGCGAAGCGGTGAACCCGATCGTGAGGGCGACACGAGCTCCCCACGCGAGCCGACTCAGCACGTCCTGACCGATTTGGTTGGTGCCGAGCGGGAACGACTTGCCGCCCTTCTCTCCGGTGATCGGCCCGGCGATGATCACCTCAGGGTTGTCGGCCAGCAGCGGTTCCAGCTCCGCGGACGAGCCAACCCCAAGCTCGACCTCACCGGTTTGCACCGCTGCGATCATGTCCTCGATGGTCTCGACACGGACGATTCTGAGGCCCACCTGATCATCAGAACCGGCTTCGTCCAGCTCGTCCGAGATGCGGTCCGCCTCGGAGCGGACGTCTTCACTCGAAGGTGCGCCCTGCACGACGGCGGTCGGTACCCGACCCAATCCGGCGAGGTCCTCGAGTGACTCGAAAGGTGAGTCCGGGCGCAAGACGAGCACCTCGGCGTCCGGAGTTTCCCCCGGAGGGAGGAATCGGGGTCCAACCTGCTCGAGCGGGTCGTATGTCGCCAGCAATCCCGGGAAGAAGGCGATGACGATGAAGAAGACGACCATGGCCGAGGAGATCACGACCATCCACCAGTCGACGCCGTACCACTTGCGGCCATTCAGCACCCTGCGGAACAGGCCTACTTGCCCAAGGTCGACCTGCCACTCCTCCTCTTCAGGAAGCTCCGTCAAGACAGGATCGGGCATCAGTAGCGCACGCGCGGGTCGAGGAGCGAGTACAGGATGTCGACGGCCAAACTGATTACCGCGACGAAGAGGGCGAAGAAGACGATCACGCTTTGCACCGCAGTGAAGTCGCGAGACAGAATCCGCTGGATGAGGTAGCGTCCCATCCCGGGCCAGGCGAATACGGTTTCCGTGAGCACGGCTCCGGCAAGGAGGATCGCCACCTGGAGCCCGATCAGTGTGATGACGGGAATCATTGCATTTTGGAGCGCGTAGCGGCGGGTGATCGTGCCCTGACTGATGCCGCGCGCCCGCGCAGCCGCAACGTATTCTTCCTGGTTCGTCTCGATGACATTGATACGAGTGAGGCGCAGGAATACGCCGGACAGGACCAGCCCGAGCGTGAGCGTCGGCAAGATCAGATGCGCGAGCACACTTCGAAGGGCCGCCCAGTTCAGTGTGATGATCGAGTCGACGATCAGCAGATTCGTCGTACGTTCCAACGGAATCTGGGGATCGATCCTACCGGCGATCGGCGTCCATCCAAGCCAGACGCCGAAGATCAGCTGGAATAGCAAGCCCAGCCAGAATATCGGCATCGCATAGATCATGACACTGAAGATGCGAGACCCGTAGTCAGAAGCGCTCTTTCGCCGGATGCCGGCCCGGGTCCCCAGGAAGATGCCGAGACCGAGAGCCAGCAGTGTTGCTGGAATGATCATCTCCAGCGTTGCGGGAAGCCGTTCTCCGAGTTCGTCGACGATTGGTCGTTGCGACTGGATGAGAGAATTGCCAAAGTCCAGGGTGAAGACGTTTCCGACGAACCTGCCGTACTGCACGAAAATGGGATCGTTCAGACCGTGCTGCTCGGCGAACCGCTCCTTGATCTCGGCTGTGCCTTTCGGCCCCAGCGTTGAGTCGATCGGATCGCCCGGGAGGATTCGCATCACGAAGAATACGACGGTCGCCAGAATCAAGATCATTGGGATCGTCAGAGCGATCCTGGTCGTCATGTAGGTGCGGAGACCGGAGCTTCCTCGCGAGTAGACGTATACGAGCCCGATCAAGGCGGGGATGCCAAAGATCAGGAAAATGAGGAGTAGCGGATGCATTGCGCCCTATCGGATGGCTAGCTGCCGTGTTCGTGGGGAGGGCCGGAGCCCTCCCCACGAACACGGTTGAGTATCTGCTTGGGAACCTAGCTCCCGTCCGTGCCCAGGACCGAGTAGACGAACTCCATCGTGGGGCCGATGTTGAGCGATTCCGGATTCGGCAGGCTTGCGTCACCACAGATGCCGTCTCGGTACACGATGTACTCGGGCTCGATCCACAGGGGGACCGTCACGACTTCTTCGGCGTACACGTTCTGCAACTCATCCAAGATCTCGGCACGTGCCGCAGTGTCCGTCTCAGCGCGAGACGCGGTCAGAAGCTCGAGCAAGGCGGGATCCACACCCGGTGAGATATCGCCTTCCTTCGAGGTGACCATCGTGCCAATGCCGCCGTTCTCGATGAACGGCTGGAGATAGTTCTCTGGATCCGGGAAATCGAAGAACCAACCGAGCACCGACACCGGATACTCTTCGCCGCCCACGACGGCGCCGATATAGGTGCCCCACTCCTGTGCCTGGACGTCCACTTCGATCATCCCGGTTGCTTCGAGCTGCTGGACAACGAGCAGAACACCGTCTGCCGTTGTTGCCCCGTAGTGCTCCGGCGGATACCAAACCGGCAGCTGGAGTTTGTTGTCCTCCGAATATCCCGCTGCCTCGAGGTATGCACGTGCCTCGTCGAGGTCCGGCGATGCGTAGAGCTCGTCGAATGCCTCGTTGGCTCCCAGGAATCCCGGAGGCACCTGCGAGAAGAGCGGATCGACCGCGCCACCGAAGATGACATCCGACAGCTCGTCGCGATCGATCACCGATGCGATGGCCTTCCGGACGTTGGGATCGTTCGTCGGCTCCAGGACGTGGTTGATAATGAGGTACCGAATCGGGCCTGCCGGTACGACGACCGAGTTCAGTCCGTCGACATCGGCCAGCTCAACCGCAAGCTCGGCACCCAGGATCCGCCATGCCACGTCGATTTCACCGCTTTGAACGGCAAGGGCCATCGACTGCGGGTCGGCGAACTGACGAACAATGATCTTGTCGACGCCGGGCGCGTCGCCGTAGTAGTTCGGGTTCGGCTCCAGGGTCACGGTTTCATCTGGGACGATCTCAGTGACGATCCATGGTCCGGGACCGGTCAGCGGAGCATCGGGGAAGATGTTGAGCTCGCCCTCAGGATAAGTGGCCGGGTTTGCCGGGATATATGCCGCGCTTGCCAGCAGCTGCGGGAAGAACGCGATCGGCGCAGGCAGGTTGAATTGGAGCGTCACGTCGTCAACGGCCTCGATGCTGTCGACGTACGGATTTCCAAGGGTCAGCCCGACCTGGTTGGGTCCGGTTTCGGAGATGGTCAGAAGACGAGTCAACTGCGCAGCGGCGATGTCGGCGGTGAGCGGTGTCCCGTCTCCAAACGTCAATCCTTCGCGCAACGTGATCGTCCAGGTAAGGCCATCCTCACTTGGCGTGGGCATGCCCTCGGCAATTCCTTCGACCAGCTCGTCGCCGGATCCGGGAACCCACTTCAACAGTGGTTCACCGAAGTTTCGAAGGATTTCCCAGTCGCGGGTGGAATACGCATCTGCCGGATCGAGACTGGCTATGGCGTCCGTGGTTCCGATGATGACGGTGCCGCCGCCGGACTCGCTCGGGCATACGGCAGCTTCGGCTGCCGCCGCTGTGGTCGTTGTCTCTTCCGCTGTTGCGGCTGTGGTCGTTGTCTCTTCCGCTGTTGCGGCTGTGGTCGTTGTCTCTTCCGCTGCAGCCGTCGTTGTTGTGTCGTCGGAGCTGCTGTCGCATGCCGCGGCAACAAGGGCCAGCGCAAAGATGACAAGTAACAGTTTCTTGGTCATTCGAATGCCTCCTCGAATTACGTCTGCGAGGGTCGATACAACCCTCGCACTACTCCAAGCTAGCGCGATTTGTGTGGGCCTGCGCCGGTGTGCACGGCAGAGCCGATGTCATGGGCGCGCCCGCGAGGCCGGACGAATGTTGAGGGGGACCGGTATTCCGCGGCTTCGGCCGACGGATCGCGGAGGACCATCGTTCGGTTGTCGGTGGCCCTCCGACCTTCGGGTAGCTGCGAGAGTGATTCTGGATCGACCAACGGAGGCGACTCCCCGGCGCAGAAGGGCGATCCTCCCGAAGTGCAACTGAGGTGCCCGACCGGGCGGATCGATCCAAGAAACGCTCGTCGTCCTGCAGTCCTCGAATCCCTTTGTGTTTGGCCGCCGTTGGTGGAAGTCGTCGGTAGGGTTTGCGCCGAATCCGAGGAGTGCCCCATTCGTACCGCCGCCACGATGATCGCCATCTCGGCGCTGATCTCGATCTTGACGTTCGTATCGGCCGCTGGTTTCTGGGTGGATCGCTCAGTCGTGCGAGAGGCGGCCTTCCTCGAATCCGCCACCGAAGCTCTCGAGATGGACTCCTCTCAACAGGCGCTCGCAGAGCGATTGATGAACGAGGCGGTCGACGCTGTGCCGCTCCTTGCGTTCGTACGGGGGGCCGGCGAACGGGCGACCGTTGCGCTGCTCGAGTCCGGCGCATTCGATGAGGCGATCGAGACCCTCGTCATCGCGGGCCACCGGCACGTCATGGCACAGGAGGATGAGCCGTTCACGGCGGACCTGACCGAGGTGCGTGCGGTGATCGTTGAGCCGATCGCTCAGATCGCTCCCGATCTTGCAGATCGGATCCCGGTGGATGCGTTCGAAGCGGTTGTGATCGCCGATTCTGAGGCCGTACCGACGGTCGGCCGAGCTGCGGGATGGGTGCCGGTGGTGGCCATGTTCTCGGCCGCCGGTGCCGTGTTCCTGGCCGTCGCTCTCGTCATGCTTGCCCAGAGGCGATCGATCGTCTTGGTGCTCGTCGGCGCAGCTGTCCTGGTCGCGGGCCTCGGCGTTGTCGTGTGGAGCGTGGGGGCCGGCCCACTTGCCGCCGCCGGAGTAGACGACCCCATCAGCCGCGTCCTGATCGAGAACGGCTATGCCGTGTTCTCACGGTCGCTTCGTATCGAAGGACTGTGGCTTGCCTTGGTGGGCACAGCCTTGGCCGCGGTCGGTCTCATTGGGTACCTCGTCGGCGAGACAAGAGACAAGAGCAGGGACTGAAGACCGGATAGGTGGGTACAAGCAAGAGCCAAGACCCCTGCGAGTCTTGGCTCTTGCTACTTGCTACTTGCTACTTGCTACTTGGGTCGCTCTACTCGCTCACGACTCCGATGGCCGCCAGCCACTCGGCCGCGACCGTCTCCGGGTCTTGACCGTCGATGCCGACCAGTTTGTTGAGCGCGATCAGTTCGGTGGTCGTCAGCTTCGCCGATACGGCGTTGAGAGCGGTCGCGAAGTCGTCGCCGTAGGCGTCGATGATCTCCGAACGAACCGCAGGTGCGATGTTCTCCGAGGGCTGGAGTGCCTTGTCGTCCTCGAGCAACACGAACCCCTTGGCGAGGATCGTGCCATCGCTGGTGAACATCAGCCCAACCTGGATCTCGTCACCTTCGAGCGCCGCGACCGTGATCGGTCCACCTGCGTCGAGCGGGCGGAACTCCGCGAACTCGAGCCCGTACACACTCTCGAGCCCCTTGAGGCAGAACTCCCGTTCGGGGCATTCCGGTGGTCCGCCCAGCACCAGTGTCCCACTGACACCGGTGAGATCTGAGACCGTTGAGAGGCCGAGCGCCTCGGCTGTGGCCTGCGTGACAGCGAATCCGTTCTTGTCCTGGGCTGGTGCATAGTCGAGCACCTGGATGCCCGCCGGCTCCCATGCTGCCTGAACCGCTGCGTAGGTCTCGTCGGAGTCCGACGACGCGGTGCCGCCGAGATAGGTCAGGATCGAACCGATGTACTCGGGAATCAGATCGAGCTCACCCGACTCGAGCGCCGGAGCGTAGATCTCCCGGGTCCCGGTGTTGAACTTCCGTTCCACCTCGTAGTCGTTGGCTTCGAGGGTCTGCGCATAGATCTCGGCGACCAGAGCGCTCTCACTGAAGTTTGCAGAGCCGATGGTGACCGTCGGTTCTTCGCCACCCGACCCGCACGCGGACGCGATGAGCGCGAACGCGACGATGGCCGCCCCGGCGATAGTTCTGCGGAGTTGTTTCCGCATGGGTTCCTCCCATTGTCGAATGTCCGTCAACCTAGTGAGGGGAACTCGCCAACCCGCTCGGTTCTTCCCGGTTCACGCGACAACCGACTCAACGACTTCGGAGCGCGACTGCAGGGTTGTTGGCACGACTTGGCGTTCGACCCAACCCAAGAGGACCTCGAGGAAGAGGGCGAGGCCTGCCACCAGTAGTGCACCGGCGAACACGAGAACGTTGTCGCGAACCGAGAATCCATCGACGATGAACCGACCGAGTCCGCCCCAGCCGACGAGGGCGCCGAGGGTGGCAGTTGCTGCAACCTGGACCGTCGCGACGCGTACAGCGGCGAGGATGACGGGTGATGCCATGGGGAGTTCCACCTTGGTGAGCACCTCCCGATCCGTCATACCCATACCTCGAGAGGCCTCGACGAGTTCGGGGTCAACACCTGCGACGCCGGTGTAGGTGTTCGTGAACATCGGCGGTACGGCGAGGAACAGCAGAGCGAGGAAGGTCGGCCAGAAGCCGATCCCGAGCCCGAGGCGAATACTGATTGGCAGAAACAGAACGACGATCGCGAACGACGGAATCGCCCGGCCGATGTTGACGACGGCCACGACGAAGGTCCCGCCGAGGCGCCGGTGGCCGAGCCAAAGCGCCGGCGGGATCGCGAGGATGGAGGCGGCAAACGTGGCCGCAGCCGTCAGCTGGACGTGTTCGCGCAAGCGGTTGAGGATGCCGGTCGGTCCGATCCAGTTGTCGGGGTTGCCGAACCAGGCAAGCACGTCTCCAAGGAACTCGATCATGCCGTTGCCCTTCGCCTGGACCACGGGGTGGCGAGGTGTTGAATTCCGACGAGTGTGAGGTCGACCGCCACGGCGAGCGCAACCGAGACCACGGTGCCCACGACGATCTGGGTTGTGCCGATCGGTGAGTAGATCAGGCTCAGCCCGCGCAGGATGAAGAAGCCGAGACCGCCCTGCCCGATCAGGGCGGTGACGGTTACGAGTCCGATGGTCGTAACCGCCGCAATGCGGATCCCGGCGATGATCACGGGAAGCGCAAGGGGGAGTTCGACCGAGAAGAAGAGTCCCCGTTTGGTGTAGCCCATGCCGCGCGCGGACTCCACTGTCGCATCTGGCACACCGTCGATGCCCGCGACAATGTTCCTGATCAGGATCAGCAGGGTGTAGGACACGAGGCCGATCTCGGCGGTGAGGACCGACAGGCCGGTGATGGGAACCAGGAACGCGAACAGGGCCAGGCTCGGAATCGTGTAGAGGATCCCGGTGAACCACGTGATCGGTGAGTAGGTCCATCGATATCGGAGGGCGACGACGGAGAGGGCCAGGCTGATCACCAAACCGACAACGACGGCGATGACGGTGAGCATGATGTGTTCGACGGTCTGGTCCCAGATGTCGTCGAGGTGGTTGAAGACCCAATCCCAGGAGAAGAACCCCTCGGATGCCTGGGCGAGGTGAATCACTGGAGGATCTCCCGGCTGATGGCGGCTGCCGTGACCATGCCGAGCAACTCGTTGCCGTCGAAGACCGCTGCTACTGACGTGTGGGACGACACCACCGCATCAAGCGCCTCCTTGAGTGTGGCGTTGCGATCGAGCCGGGTCAGGAACGGCTCAACTTCCACGGAGTCCACCCCTTGGGACGGTATCGATGCGACGCGGATCCAGCCGTCCACGATCTTCCCTCTGCCCACGGCAACCCAGTCGGTGCCGTATTCGAGCGCGGTGGCTACCGCCTCGGCGTGAGACGCCGATCGATCGACGACGGGCCCAGTTTCGAGGTCGAGGTCGGAGATCGGGATGAGCGAGAGGCGTTTGATACCGCGGTCGGTGCCAAGAAAATCGGCAACGAACGGGTTCGCCGGTTCGCGGAGGATCTCGGCAGGGGAGCCGTACTGCTCGAGGTGGCCGCCTTCGCTGAGGATCGCGACTCGGTCGCCGAGCTTGATCGCTTCGTCGATGTCGTGAGTCACGAGGGCGATGGTCTTGTGGAGGCGCTGCTGGAGGGCGAGTAGTTCGTCCTGGAGGTGCGCGCGCACGATGGGATCGACCGCGCCGAACGGTTCGTCCATCAGCAGAACGGGGGGATCCGCTGCAAGGGCCCGCGCTACCCCGACACGCTGGCGCTGTCCGCCAGAGAGCTCGGCTGGATACCGATCGAGCATGTCCGGGTCGAGAGCAACGAGGCCCGTCAATTCGTCAACACGCTCGTTGATCTTCGCCTTGTCCCAGTCGAGGAGACCGGGGACGGTCCCGATGTTCTGTCGGATTGTGCGGTGTGGGAATAGCCCGATCTGCTGGATGACGTAGCCAATGCCTCGCCTGAGCTCATGGACTGGGACCGACTCGACCGACTGGCCGTCGATCCTGATGGTCCCCGACGTCGGCTCGATGAGACGGTTGATCATCTTGAGGGTTGTCGTCTTTCCGCATCCCGACGGCCCGACGAACACCACGATTTCACCGCGGTCGACGTGGAGGTTCAAGCGATCGACTGCGGGCGTCGTGGAACCGGGGAACGTCTTGGTCAGGTCCTCGAGGTCGATCATCGATCGCGTGTAGTCGAGGCGAGGGCGGCGACGGCCTCGTCGACGGTGTCGACCAGGGTCACCAGGGAACCGTCGGTTTGCAGTTCTTCGGTGAGGAGCGGCACAAGGTGCTGCCACTGGTTTCCGACGGCGATGACCGGCTTCGGAACGGCGTTGGTGAAGCGGGCCACGTAGGCGAGATTCCAGGCGACGAGGAGTTCGGTCGCCGTCCCGAGCGACCCCGGAAGTGCGATCGACGCGACCGACACCTCAACCATTTCGTGAATGCGCTCCAGGAGCGTGGCGGCTCGCGTCTCTTCCGTCAGGTGTTCGTTTCCCCCCGGGCGGTCGGGGAATACGTCGGGAACGGTTACGCCGATGACCCGTCCTCCGACTCGGCGGGCGCCGAGTGAGACGGCCTCCATCAGGCCGGCGTACCCGCCCGTCGCCACCGCATATCCGGCCTCGGCGAGGAGCTTTCCGCAACGAACGCCGACGGCGTAGCTGGCGTCGCCCGGGCGGGGGGACGAGGCTCCGAACACTGCGACAACGTTCATGCCGTTCATGCCGAACGAGGCTAGCCAAACCGCGTACCCAGGGTTCTCCACGTCCTATTTGGCGTCTCCAGCCCGCGGAATTGGCCGATACCGGGGTGGAATTCATTCTGTGGGCCCGGGACGCCAAATAGGACGCCACCAACCCTGGGTACGCGGTAGTTGGGTAGGGTCGCTCATCATGGAGCCACCGATTGCCGCACGCCGACCGACCGAACGCCACCTCCACGGAGATACCGTCATCGACGACTACTCCTGGATGCGCGATCGTGAATCCCCAGAAGTTGTCGCCTACCTCGAAGCCGAGAACGCCTACACGGAAGCGATGACTGATCATCTCGCGCCTCTCCGCGAGGAGATCTTCAATGAGATCAAGGGGCGCACCCAGGAAACGGACCTGGCTGTCCCTGCCAAGCGGGGCGACTACTGGTATTCGACCCGCACCGAGGAGGGCCGGTCGTACCACCTGTGGGTCCGGATGGCCGGCGGTCCGGACGGAGACGAGACCGTGCTCCTCGACGAGAACACGGCCGCCGAAGGCACCGCCTACTTCCGGCTCGCGAACTTCTCCGTCGCACCAAATGCAGCCACCGTTGGCTACAGCGTCGACACCGACGGCGGGGAGCGGTACACCACGCGCTTTCGCGACGTCGCCACTCTCACCGATCTCCCCGACGAGATCCCGGATACCTACTACGGCGCCGCGTGGGCTTCCGACTCCATCCACTACTTCTACACCACGACGGACGCGGCGATGCGGCCATGGCAAGTCTGGAGACATCGGCTCGGATCCGAGCGGTCCGGCGACGTACTGGTCTATCAGGAAGATGACGATCGCTACTACCTGTCGGTGCGGCGCTCCCGCAGCGGAGGGTTCATATTCATCGGGGCCGAATCGGCGATTACGAGCGACGTTCGATGTATCCCCGCTGATGACCCGGAAGCCGAGCCGTCCCTGGTTCTTCCTCGCGTCGAAGGTGTGCAGTACGCCGTGGATCATCGTAGCGACGAGTTCTGGATCGTGACCAACGAGCACGCCGATGACGGGCAGCTGCTCCGTGTCCCGATCGCCGGTGGTGAGCCGACCGTGATGGTTGATTGTGTGCCCGGATCGAAGCTCGAGGCTCCGGACTGCTTCTCCGACCACGTCGTGGTGTGGGGGCGACACGATGGCCTTCCTGCAGTCCTGATCGTCGATCCGGTCAGCGGATCAGCTTCCTACCTCGAGTTCGACGAGTCAGTGTTCGACGTTGTGCCCGGCGCAAACTACGAATTCGAGACGGATCTCCTGCGGTACGGCTACCAATCGCCGGTCACACCCGCATCGGTGGTCGACCACAATGTCGTGTCCGGGACACGCACCGTGCTGAAACAGACGCCGGTGCTTGGTGGCTACGACCCGTCGGACTACGTGGCCGAGCGGGTGTGGGCATCCGGCCAAGACGGCGCTCGGATCCCCGTTTCCGTTGTTCGTAGTGCCACCACGCCGGTCGACGGCAGTGCCCCGCTGCTCGTCTATGCCTACGGCGCCTATGAGATCTCGATGCCGGTCCGGTTCTCCATGCCGCGGCTCAGCCTGCTCGATCGAGGGGTCGTCTACGCGATTGCTCATGTTCGCGGTGGTGGCGAGATGGGGAAGTCGTGGTACGAGAACGGGAAGCTGGCCAGCAAGATGAACACGTTCACCGACCTGGTTGACGCGACCCGTCACCTGACGGACGCCGGATACGGAGATCCGCTGCGGGTGGCGGTGCGCGGCGGCAGTGCAGGCGGACTCACGGTCGGGGCGGCCATCAACCTCGATCCGGGGAGGTTCAGAGCAGCGGTCGCCGAAGTCCCCTTCGTCGATGTCGTGAACACGATGATCGACGAGACCCTGCCGCTCACCATTGTGGAGTGGGAGGAGTGGGGCAATCCGAATATCGAGGAGCAATACGGGTGGATCCGCTCGTACACCCCGTACGAGAACATCACGACAGGTGACTACCCGGCACTGCTGATCACTGCGGGGCTGAACGACCCACGCGTCCAATACTGGGAGCCTGCGAAATGGACGGCGAGGCTGAGAACATCGCCGATCGGAGGTCGCCCATTGCTCCTGAAGACCGAGATGGGTGCCGGTCACTTCGCCCGATCAGGCCGCTACGACGTATGGCACGATGAGGCGTTTGTCCTCGCGTTCATCCTGGATGAGATCGGCAGGAAGCCGTAGGTAGCACGTAGCAGGACCCGAGACGCGAGATCCGAGACTCGAGACACGGCGGCGACTTTTCGGCTACTCCGCTGCGGTCTGGCGGGTTGATGGCTCGGAGTCCGCTGCGTCTTCTCTGCCGGGTTGGTCTCCACACACGAACTTCAGCGTGTCCTCGCTTGCGTCCTCCGGGGCGAGTCCTTCGTAGAGGACGAACGTTCCCTGTTCTCCGGCACAACCGGTGCCATCTCGTTTCCACACCTTGAGGAGCACCGTCGGGTCGACCCCGTCGGCTCCTGGAAGTGTGCCGATGCCCGCCTCCTGGACCTCCTGGTTCACGAGCTCGAGAATATCGGGCAGTTTCGATGTTTCACGGTCGCTCGCGAGATCGGCTACTGCCACCGTCTTGTTCTTGTTCTGCATCCGCGTGAGCAGGACGAGGACAACGGTGACCGCAACCACCATCATCACGATTCCAACGGCCATCAATCTCTCCTGGTGTCTCCGTCGACACCGATATCGACCGTTATCTCGATCAGCTTGAGTACATCGGTCTCGGAAGCATTCTCAAGCCGATAGTCGGTACCCGCCGGGGCACTCACCGACGACCCGATTGACGCGAGGCTGGTGGTGTCGCCGACGCGAATGCTGGCCGTCCCCTCGGTGATGATCCACCTGACCGAACG
>Ga0316187_10003888_pt1 | contig 12971 bp, 11 predicted proteins | sample CroRivburrow1_MG_FD_204927 | JGI IMG/M metagenome (GOLD analysis project Ga0316187, IMG submission 204927) | Coastal sediment microbial communities from Maine, United States - Cross River worm burrow 1 | ecosystem: Environmental > Aquatic > Marine > Coastal > Sediment | place: USA: Maine...
TCACCAAAACCGAATCGCTTGGGATCGAGGTCTGGGACGAGGCCAAACTCCAGCAAACACTCGATTCCATCAACCCAAAACCGCCCAAACCGCCGATAGATTAACCATGAAGAACCTCGAATGGAAAGCCGAACTCCGCGACCCCAACCTCGCTCGGCTGCTCTGCAAACGCATCGGCGCTTCAAAGGTCGCCAAGATCCGTCAGACGGACACCTACTACAACATCACACGCGGCAGGCTCAAAAAACGAGAAGCCGTCGCCGTTGAACGGGGGATCGGCTCACCCGAGCCCATCGAATACATCTACTACGAGCGCGGCGACGAGGTCGCACCGAAAGTCTCGGACTACACCATCTACACCCACGACGAGGTCCTTGAACGCTTCGGCCAGGCCCCCCTCCCCGTGTGGCTCACCGTCACCAAAGTCCGTGAACTCTACCTCTGGAACTCCGTGCGCATCCATATCGACGATGTCCATGATCTGGGCTGGCACTTCGAGTTTGAGATTCTCATGAACTCTGACAAGGACGCCGAGTCCGCACCCCAGCGAGCCAAAGAACTCAAAGCAACTTTCCTTCCCGCGCTCGGCGAGCCCATCCGTGTCTCCTACGCCGACCTGCTCGAACAGCACCAATCACTCCAGAGCAAACCGTGATTAGAGCACCTTCCGCGGGGGCACAATCACATTGGAAAGCAACAGCCCCACCACCAACGCCGATCCCAGAATCAACACGGTAAATGCCGACTGCATCCCCATGATCGTGTCCTGATCCATCAGCAGTTGCAAGCTCCGGAATCCCACCGAGCCGGGCACAAGCATCAATAATCCAGGCAGCAGCACAATCGCCGATGGACGATCCATCACCCGCGCGTACAGATTCCCAAGTGCCCCGACACACAGCGCCGCGAAGCAGACCCCGAACTCAAGCCCAAAGTGCTCACTCCCAAACCGCGAGCTGTAGAACGACACAAAGACGGCAAGCACCATCCCAATAGCGTCAGACCATTTGGCCCGAAACAAAACCACAAAGAGCAGCGACGCCACAAATGCCGCAAGGATGTTCCAGCCCTCCCCGAGGCGGGTTGGCTCGATGGATTCCGGGAGCACAAAGAACGCGTGGACGGCTTGATTCCCCACCGCCGCCCCAAACCCCATCAGCAAGAAGATCATCAACGCCCCGATAAGCCGAGCCGATCCAGAAACAACATTCCGCGTTGCCAACTCTGTCATGGACATCGTGAGCGTCAGACCCGGGATCAAGAAAATAATCCCAGCGATCATCGCGATCGGCGGCGCGTACGGTCCGATGACCAGCGTCATCAACCACGCGATCGCCGCTGCAACCAACCCGGCAAGAAACTCCATAAGCCGAGCGTATTCACGATTCTTCCCAACAAACAAACCAAGCACACCGACGGTCCCCCCGATCATGCTCGCCGTCCCGATCTCCCGTAGACCGCCCCCAAGAAACACCGCCGCGGACGCAGACACCAATGCAATACTGAGCACATGCATCCACCCCGCTATCGGATCGCGTTCATGCACAATTTGCTTGATTTTCTGAACTCCCGCCTTCGGCGAAACCCGCCCCGCGATAACCGCATTGAACAACTCGTCAAAGCGACGGAGCTTGGACAGATTGACCTCCCCGGGTACAATCCGCGAGAGATACGAGTGATGACTTCCATCAATTTCTACAGACAAAAGCACCGAAGTCGGCGTGGAAAACACATGGCACTCAAACCCAAACTCATGAGCACACAACGACACCGCCGCTTCCAGGCGATGCGCTGCGGTTCCGTAGGTCCCGAGCGCACGCGATAGCTCTACCAAGAATCTGACCCTCGGATCATCCGGGCGAGGCGCCCGCGAAATGGAGCGCATCGCGTGGTCCATCGCTTTACATTGCCCCGCCTTCGAAGACCACGCGCTCTTTCGTCTTGCGTGGGTTCGGCTCGGGAACCGCCGACAACAGCGACTGCGTGTAGCGGTGCTGCGGATCTTTGATGATCTGATCCCGAGAGCCGTCTTCAACGATTTTGCCCTTGTACATCACCGCGATCCGCTTGCACACATGCTGGATCACCGCCATGTCATGCGAGATGAACAGATACGACAGCCCGAACTCTTCCTGCAGATCCATAAGCAGATTAATCACCTGCGCCTGGATCGACACATCAAGCGCACTCGTCGGCTCGTCACACACAATGAACTTGGGCTCAAGCGCCAGAGCCCGAGCGATCCCGATCCGCTGACGCTGCCCACCCGAGAACTCGTGCGGATACCGATCCGCCGCCGCCCGAGGCATCCCACACCGCTCAAGCAAACTCTCGACCCGCTCGCGGAGTTCTGCCTTGTCAGTCACCATCCCATGAATAATCAACGGCTCCCCAACAATCGAAGCGATCCGCATCCGAGGATTGAGCGACCCAGCAGGGTCTTGGAATACGATCTGCATATCGCTGCGGAGTTTCTGGAGTTCAGACCCAGCCGCCGTGAACATATTGTGCCCCTCGAAGGTCACCGTCCCGGCGGTCGCAGGGACAAGCCGCAGCAGCGTCCGCCCCACAGTGGTCTTCCCACACCCAGATTCCCCCACCAGTCCGAGCGTCTCACCCTTGCCGATCGAGAACGAAACATCGTCCACGGCCTTGAAATGATCCGTCACCCGCTGGAGCAACCCAGTCCGAATTGGGAAGTATGTCTTGAGCCCCCGCACTTCAAGCAAGGGCTCAACCGGAGTGGACTCGGACGAAGATTCTGGCGTGGCAGCAGTTTGTGTCATGTCGCTATGGTATCCATATTCAGCCCACTTTGCAGCCCCAAACCCACGCAAAGCCCGGTAATCGTTCAACCCCGCAAATCCCCACCGCCAATCCCTCGATCCCCCTGACAGACTTGACTTGCACGATCATTCCCCCGATTCAGTTGACGCGGGAAAGTTTGTGACTATTCTTGCTTCTCGGCATCCATTACTGGATGCATCGGGCTGGTAGCTCAGTTGGTAGAGCACGGCATTGAAAATGCCGGTGTCCCCAGTTCAAGTCTGGGTCAGCCCATTAGCACCATTCGGAATCGAATGGCAACAAGCAGCAGGGATCGGCATAAACGCTGATCCCTGTTTCTTTTACGCTCGGTTTCGTTGCTCTCTGCAACTCAGTGCCGCTTGCTGCTGTGACTCAATCAAGAGGGGGCTTGATCGCCAATTTCGACTCAGCTGGAATGCTTGAATCAATGGGTCAAGAGTGCCTGAATACAAGACAACGCACGCGCGGAGGCGCGTGCGTTGTCTGAAGCCTGCCCATGTGCTGACAGCACATGGTTGTATTACTTCTTACGGGCATCCATCGCTGAATGCTGTGAGGAATGCTGAGACATCAAAGAAGTCGTAAGCCCCGTCTTGTGTGAAATCGGCTGATGGATCGAGATTTCCAAACGCGGCGAGGAACGCAGATACATCAAAGAAATCCAGTACACCGTCGCCGGTCAGATCGGCGGGGCAAGAATCCGCCGCACACGAGGCGCCGAAGATGCGTACATCGTCGATACCCGCCTCTACGATCGAGCCGCTACCGAGATCGCTCGCGACGAATTTGACGCGGATCGTTGAGGTCAGATCGACAAAGTCGCCGACATTAAACCCCGTCTCGATCCAGCCACCCGATGTTCCTGCGCCGGAGGGACCGACCGTTTCAACAAGCATGTAGTTTGCCCCGTCGTCGTCCGAAACAAAAACCTCGAATACATCCGCATTCGGAGAAGCGCCGGCGTTGTTGGAGTACCACCTTGCGTACGAGATCGTCGCGGACTCGGTAGCGGTCAGGTCGATCTGGTTGCTCACCAGTGATGTCGTGCCGCCGTCGATGTCGTTATCGCCGAGCCCACCGCCTACGCTCCCCTGGCCGGTGACCCAAGCGATGGTACCGCTGGCGGTATTGTCATCTTCCGGCTGCGCTGCCGTGCCATTGGGATTCACGCGGACCCACACGCCCGTTGTGGCGTTGTCACCGGGCGCTCCCGCCGAGAAGCCGACAGGTGTCTCAAAGTCATACAGGTCGTCCTGGTCCACTTGGTCCGCAGCCAGAACGCTGAACGCGCCCGGTGCTCCCGCAGCAGGTGCGGTCACTGTGGTCCCGGATTCAAGGTCGAACGAGATGAAGTACTCAACATTTGCTGGGCACTTGACCAGAGCAGGGAAGGTGGCTGAGAAAGTCGTCGCCGAGTTGGTTACGAGCGCGAACTGCTGGAACCCCGAGCCCGCATCGACATGGAATGTCCCGCTGCCTGGGACGACGGGATCGACTGGCGAAGGGACGATCTCAACACTCAGCGTGTCGCCGCCTATCGAGGAAATCAGATCAGGCAACCCATCCGGGAACAAGATTTCGAGCCCGGTGACGAACTGACCACCGGCGGATTCGATCTCGTCACGGTAGATCGCGGTGCCGGTCCACCAAGAGATATCGCCGTAGACACTTGTGCTCGTGGTGCCGCCTGAAAGAACACCCGAGATGACCCATTCACCACCGAACTGAACGAGGACCGGGCCGCCGCTGTCGCCGGGCGCGGTTGTCGCTTCAAACTCGAGCGGAGCTGAGCTGCTGCTTGGGATGGTGTTTGCACCGCTGGTGCCGTTGTCAAAGTCGGTTGAGATGATGTTGCTGCCGCTTGCGTTCGCCGGGCTGCCGTAGGCATCGATGATGTTCTCACCGCCCCAGCGTCGGCCATCGGCGGAGAATCCGTGCCCCGAGCTGCCGAGTCCGTTGTACCCGTAGCCGAGGGTTGCCGCGACCATACCCTCAAGTGCATCCGTCTCGTCGATCAGACGCATGGGCTCTGCAATGTTGGCAGGAACCGTACCATTAAGAATGTGAATCGATACATCGCCGCCGTCGAGGAGCGAGCCGTTGCCGTCCGGGAGAATCGATGACTGAACCGTGATGGTAAAGTCGGGGCTGTTGGAGTTGTCGCCGAACCTGATGAGGGTGCCAGCGCCGATGCCACAGTGGCGTGCACTGATCACGAGGTTGGGAGCGATCAGCGTGCCGGTGCATCCGCCCACGCTGATGACGGCGTCGAACGGGGCGGCGTAGTCCCTCGACCCCTGCGCGCCGATCGTGTTGTTAATCACAATACGGGGGAAGACACCGTCGGCGGCCTCGGGCGAACCCGGTGTGTATGTCTTGGTGTCGATCTGTCGCGCTGACAGCACATCCCCGGTGACCGCATCGATCACCATCTCGAAGTGTGTCGGGCTCGCTGGCAACCCGCGGTCGATCAGCGAAGTGGTGACCTCCCATGCCATGACCGCTTCGTCGCCGGTACGGAACCACACCTGCTCGGCGACAGAATCCAACGCGTCGGGCAGAAACGATTCGGCCAAGACCACAGCCGCACCCTGCTCAAAGTTCAGCTGGTCGCGACGCAGTGTCAACTCTTGAGTCGAATCGTCGAAGACCTGAGCCACGGTGCCGTCTGCGTTCTCGATCACATATACCCGCGCCCCGTGGAGCGGAAGATCACCGATAAACTTCTGGAACACCATCGCATCCGCAGGGTCGTTTTTTCCCGGTTCGATCAACTCGATACGGGTGTCGGCTTGTTGCAGGTAGGCGGTGGTCTCGCCGCTTACCAGGTCTGCTCGAACGCTTGCTTCGTCTGCAAAGCACAGGCCGCTCATCCACGAGACGACTGATAGTGCAACTAGTGTCTTGTTCAGTATGGTCATTCTCAAAGTCTCCATCCAAAAAGTTGTAATCCAAAGGATCTGTGCATGTTCGGCGATGATTTTCATGTGGGAGGCCGGAATCGAACCCTGTCCACATCCATCTACAACTCACGACATGCTGGACTGAGTATACATCATCCCCGGGAAATCCTGAGTCGAAAAACCTTCTCAAGGCGATTTTTTTGCCATTTCCGATTGATCACCGCCGCGTTCTCGATGATTTGTTCGATTTGTTCTCGTGCTGCTTTGTTCAGAGGGTTGCCCATGCATCGATCAACCGCTGGAGTTGGGGATCGGATTGGGACAAATCGCCAAAAAGTGCGACTCATTTGCGCCGCCTAGTTCAGGAATCGGCGTTTCTGAGTTATTTTCGGGGAATGTTCAAGTCTGGGTCAGCCCATTTGTTTCATTCACGAAACATATGGCGACAAGTCACAGGGATCAGCAATACGCTGATCACTGTTTCAGTTTTTATCCGCGATATCGGTCCGGTTTCGCTGGAGATCAAATCGAGCGAAGCCGCTCAATCGCCTCAATCACCATCCCATCGTCAAGATCCAAATGCGTCACAAACCGAAGCGTGCTCGCGCTCTCGGCAAAGCAAAGCACCCCAATCTCAGCGAGCTTGCCCTCCCACTCAAACGCATCGCCTCCATCTTCAATCGCCTCCTCAGCGAGTCTGGCATACACCAAGTTCGTCTCGATGCTTGAAGGATCAAAATCAAACATCGTCAGCCCCGCCAGTTCATCCGCCAATCTGCGTGCCCGATCATGATCCTCTTGCAACCGCTCAATGTGACAGTCGAGCGCATGCATCCCGGCCGCGGCCAAGATTCCCGCCTGCCGCATCCCGCCCCCAAGCATTTTCCGTTTATGCCGAGCGATCTCGATGGTCTCGCGTTCACCGATCAACAGCGACCCCGCCGGACACCCCAGTCCTTTGCTCAAGCAAGCAGAAATGGTGTCCGAATACCTGCAGAGTTCCTTGAGATCAATCCCCGATGCAACCGAAGCATTCCAGATCCGCGCCCCGTCTATATGAACCCGCAGTCCCCGATCTCGCGCTGAGCCGCACACATCTCTGAGCGTATCCATCGGCCACACCACCCCGCCGCCGCGGTTGTGCGTGTTCTCGATCGAGAGTAACCTCGGCGTCGGATAATGCACATCCTCTGGGCGGATCGCTTCTGCAAGCGACGCGGGAGTGAGAATCCCATGCTTGGGAGAATCCGAATCATCAACAAACTTGACGCTGCATCCGGCGACCGCCGCGTACCCGCCCGCTTCGTAGTAATACACATGATTCTCGCGGTGCGTCAGGATCTCATCGCCTGGCGAAGTCTGCGACAAAATCGCCAGCAGATTCGCCATCGTCCCGGAAGGTACAAACAACGCCGCCTCCTTCCCGAACATCCCCGCAACCCGCTCCTCGAGCGCGATCACTGTGGGATCCGCCCGCATCACATCATCCCCCACTGCCGCCTCCGCCATCGCTTGGCGCATAGCTTCGGTTGGGCGGGTGACGGTGTCTGATCGCATATCGATTGGTGTGGTCATGCGTATTCCTCATCAGTATCACAACGGACAACCGCCGATCATACACACCTGTCATCCCAAGCAACTCTAAAAAACAGAGCCACCCCGATGGATGACTCTGTGTATCAATCTATGCCAACTCAATCACGGGCATCCCTGCCCCACGATGCCCAAGTAGTAACTGACATCAAAGAAATCCAGCACGCCATCAGGCATCCCCGGTGACGAGCCAGAAAAATCTATGCGTAAATCCCCGGCGGCATATAGCTGCAAGAAATACGAAATATCAAAGAAATCAACGACCCCGTCCGGAGTTCCATCAACTGGTCCTGAAATATCTCCGCAGTCCCAATGTATACCTGTTGGTCCATACAAAACCGTCTGGAAGTGAGCCGCTGGGGTGTGCGATGTTTGCCCAGGTGAACAATCAAAGCCGCCGAACCAGAAGGAGCCCGCGATTGTGATATCGCCATAGATTGGAGTCGATGTGGTGCCGAGGGTAAATACATCCTCTGTAGGACCCGCGGTTGGACCGTCGGAGACCCAGTTCCAGGTATCAGCGACCGAGTCGTACTCTGGGTGTCCGGGTGTCGGTGAACCAAAGACGATCCCTGCTGTTTCAGCATCCGCAGGATCACCATCGATGCCGGTGGTGGAGTCGGCGTCGCCGTCTGCGTTATCGACATCAGCAACACCAGGCTGGACAAACTGGAGTGACCAGCCCCAGTCGGCAAGACCGTCCTGGTCGTGGTCCCAGTCGGGGATCGAGTCCGAGTCAGCATCGTGCACGTAAGGAAAGCGGATGCGTGATGAGCGTGATGCGCCTTGGAGGTCGCCGTCTGAGTCAGCGAACTCGAAGGTCATCGAGGTACCGAAACTCGCGCCGAGGTCGATGTCCGCGGTCCAGAACGCGACGGACGCGGTGTCGGCGGGGAACTCGCCGTTGAGTGAATAAAACGAGAATCCAATGATTGGAATACTGGTACTATCCATCTGTGGGCTGCGGCCGTTCATGCCATCCCAGTAGAGCCAGCTACCCATGAAGCCTTCGACACCGTCAGCAACGCTGTCGCTGTCGGTGTCGGTATCCGGGTGGTCGGAAATCCAGTGGATCTGCACGCAGTCAACGACGGTGTCCGAAGGGATGTCGCCCCAGTCAATGAAGAACGCGCCGGTGGTGAGATTGAGCGAAGTCGTTGGGGTGTTCGGATCGTCGAACGCAAAGAAGTGGCTGGACGAATAGCCAAAGTCAGCGCACTGCGCACCGGTATCAGCGATCCAGACCTCACTTCCAGCCGTGCCATCAACAGGACGCTGTGAATCCCCCGCTTCGATCAGCGTGGTGATCTTCTCGCCGGTCGCGATGTTGTAGTAGATGTGGCCCGCATGCCGAATCGCCCCCACACCCGGCTCGAGTTCAACCGGCTCGCTCCCCCCCATCGCCAGCCCCGCGACCCCAGCAACAACCAACGCATCAATCGTTCTTGCGATCATAACATACTCCTGTGTTTGCCCACGAAATAAATTGAAAGTCAGCCGAGGAACCCCGGCCAACTCCCAATATACCACAAACGCATCCCAAATTCAACAGAATCATACAAATTACGGACAACCATCAGCAAACCGGCTCAAAAAACAGCTGATATCAAAGAAATCAAGCACCCCGTCCGGCGATCCACACCCACTCGGCGAAGCAACATCCGCCCCCAGATCGCCGAATCCGAACAGCCCGAGGTAATGTGAGATATCAAAGAAATCCAGCACCCCATCGGGAGATCCACCCGGACCAGAAAGATCCGCCGGACAAATCGTACCATCATCAGGTCCGTACAACACAATCGAAAAATTCGACCCGGGAACATACGGCTGACAACTGAATCCCCCAAACCAAAATACCCCAGAGCCAAAGTCATCGACCAATGCGAATGCATCCTCGTTCAGCCCAGCTGTGGGACCATCGAGTATCCACTCCCATGTCCCGGTTGATGAATCAAATTCCGCGTGTCCAGGCCAAGGCATACCAAAGGTTAATCCTGCTATCGCGAATGCTTCAGGATCCCCGTCGATCCCCGTCTGTGTATCCGAATCACTGTCCGCATTGTCAACATCCTTCGTCCCGGGTTGCGTGTAATTAATTGACCAGCCCCAGTCAGCTAACCCATCTTGATCCGGATCAATATCCGGAATCGAATCTAAATCATTATCATTCAGATCCATGCGTGCATTATGAACATTCGCTTCTTGCAAAAGCGAATCCGTATCACCAATCTCAAAGATCAGCGATGTTCCGAATGAAGATCCAAGATCAATATCCGCTGTCCAGAGTACGACCGTTTCCGGGTCCACAGGATATTCACCTGGCAAACTAAAGAACGACAACCCAATAATCGGGAGTGCGATCGATTCCATCTGCGGCGACCGCCCATTCATGCCGTCGTAATACACCCAATCCCCAGCAAACCCAGCCACACCGTCGGCAATGCTATCCGAGTCGGTATCCGTGTCCGCATGATCCGAAATCCAATGAATCTGCACACAGTCCACTACCGTATCCGTCTCAATATCACCCCAATCAATCAGCATCGGGCTTATCTCTGCACCATAGTTCGCAGTCGTCGAGTCGAGTGCGTAAAAGTAACTCGTTGATGACCCGAAGTCAGCACAAACCGCTCCCCCACCAACAATCCAAATCTCGGTCCCTTCTTCCCCGTCTACCGGCCGCTGCGCATCACCCGCTTCGATCAGCGTGGTAATCCGTTCCCCTGTCGCAACATTGAAATAGATATGCCCAGCATGCCGCACATTCCCAACCGACGCATCCAAGACCGCCGGCTCCACAGCAGCCAATGCACTCCCAGCCAATCCAACAACAACCAAAGCACGCATAGTCAGCACATTCATTTCATTCTCCTTTACGCAATACTGAAACTTTTATACGCACACCAAACCTACACGCAATCATCGGCAAACAAAAGCCCAAACCACGCCTCCCACCCCACTTTCGGTCTTCCTGCCTAGCCGCTAGGCAAAAAGCACCAAACCCCAACCAAGCCCCACCCATGCACCCGACATATCATTCCAACACGCAGTAAATCGCCCATTGGAGCCATCAAAATGTCGCACGCAACCAACCACAACATCACCGGCCCAGGTCTTGATCAAAACAGCCTCGACAACATCGACCCCCACGCCGTCACCATCTCGGGCATCGTCCTCGATCCCTCCTACACACCCGACAACCTCCCCGTCTCCCTCCAAAACTTCGACCGCGACATCAACAATCCCGGCGAGTTCCCCTTCACAAGAGGCCTCTTCCCCAACGGCTACCTCTCCCGACTCTGGACCATGCGCCAGTTCGCCGGATTCGGCTCCGCAGACGACACCAACAAACGATTTAAGTACCTCCTCGAAGCCGCTAAAACATCCACCAAGGCAAACACAGGCCTCTCCACCGCCTTCGACCTCCCAACACTCATGGGACGCGACTCCGACGACATGCTCTCCATCGGCGAAGTCGGCAAGTGCGGCGTCGCAATCGACACCATCGAAGACATGCACCGACTCTACAAAGACATCCCCATCGACTCCGTCACCGTCTCCCAAACCATCAACGGCCCCGCCTGCGTCATCTGGGCCATGTACCTCGCCATGGCCAAACAACGCAACATCGAATGGGACACCCTCGGCGGCACACTCCAAAACGACATCCTCAAAGAGTTCCACGCACAAAACGAGTTCATCTACCCGCCAGAAGCCTCCGTCAAACTCGTCGTCGACACCATCGAGTTCCAATCCCAGCACCTCCCCAAATGGAACTCCGTCTCCATCTCCGGCTACCACATCCGCGAAGCCGGCTCCTCCGCACCACAAGAACTCGCCTTCACCCTCAGAGACGGCATGGAATATGTCGAGGCCTGCCTCATCCGAGGCATGGACATCGACTCCTTCGCCCCCCGCCTCTCCTACTTCTTCAACGCGCACAACGAGTTCTTCGAAGAAATCTGCAAGCTCCGTGCCGCCCGCAGAATCTGGGCACGCATGATGCGCGACCGCTACGGTGCCAAAAACGAACGCTCATGGTTCATGAAAACCCATGTCCAAACCGCCGGCTGCTCACTCACCGAACAACAACCCCTCAACAACATCGTCCGCGTCGCCTACCAAGCCATGGCCGGCGTCCTCGGCGGATGCCAATCGCTCCACACCGACTCCATGGACGAAACCCTCGGCCTCCCAACCGAACAAGCCGTCACCGTCGCCCTCCGCACCCAACAAATCCTCGCCCACGAAACCGGCGTCACCCGCACCGTTGACCCGCTCGGCGGTTCGTACTTCATCGAAGAACTCACCGACAAAATGGAATCCGAAGCCCTCAACTACATCGAGCAAATCGACAACATGGGCCGCGGCCCCTGGAAACCTGAACACGCCACCACCTCCACCATCGACGAAGGCGGCTGCGTCGGAGGCATCCACAAGGGCTACTTCCGCCGCCAGATCGCCGAAGCAAGCTACCGCTTCTCCGAAGAATGCGAAGCAGGCGACCGAATCATCGTCGGCGTCAACCAATACACCGACGACAACGAAGAACGCCCCATCGACATCCTCACCATCTCCGAAGAAGTCGAGACCGTCCAAAACGAACGCCTAGCCGACTTCAAACAACGCCGTGACCACGCAGGTGTAGAAGCCGCCCTCCAATCCATCCGCGACGACGCCAGAGCCAACAAGAATGTCATGCCAGCCCTCGTAGAAGGCGCCCTCGCCAACTGCACCCTAGGCGAAATGGTCCAAGCCATGGCGGATATTTATGGGCGGTACACTGGTGGGCCGGAGTGGTGAGCTGCTGCTTAGATTTGTACTGGTCGAATAACTCACAGCTCCACAGCGACATGATTGTCAGAGTAGGAGCTGAGTGCCATGTTGCCGATTCATACTGGCTTGTGTGTACTTCAAATGACAGGAAAGGCGGACAGGCTGCAGGGCGCAGTCTCTTTGGTTCCTTCTGTAAAAGTGCTGCCAAAGAGTTTGATTCACTAAATGGCAATTGGATACGCTTTTTTCCGTTTGATTTTTCCGATCAATGTACGAAATGGATTCGTGTCGAATGCCTCTTTAATCAAGCCGAGTTATCAGTGGGCTGGAGCTATGACGAAGCCCCAACAGTTATATCACAATCAAATATGTTCCCGGACAAGTTATCCGAATGGGATGTCGTTTCTAAAGAATCCGTAACAATACCATTGAGCCAACTATGCTATGAGCTGAATGCAATCGCTGACCAGTGCATGCTAGGTTAGTGCCAAGTGCAATGCAGCTGGCGTCTTCGCTTCCTGCATGTCTTCATCCCTACACTCCCCCATGCCCATCGTCATTTCCGCCCGCATGCAGACAACGAAATTGCCCAAGCCATGACGATACCTGCGACCGTTACATCGGCGGCCCAATGTGATAATTTGCTAGGACATGCTGGAAATCATAATGACAATCAACCACAGTACTGATCCTGCAACTGCAGTGAGCACGATGTTGATTCCGTTCCGTCCATTGTTCGCCATGCGTATTGAGCCAGCAATAAATCCAACAATCGGAATGAAAATTGCTAGTAAGAAAAGTGCCGTGTCATCGCCAGTATTTTCCACGACTGATTCAGAAGGCTGAGTAGGGTCAGAATCATCAGCTAGATATGGTCTTGAACTCGCCGGT
>Ga0316187_10003890_pt1 | contig 12968 bp, 13 predicted proteins | sample CroRivburrow1_MG_FD_204927 | JGI IMG/M metagenome (GOLD analysis project Ga0316187, IMG submission 204927) | Coastal sediment microbial communities from Maine, United States - Cross River worm burrow 1 | ecosystem: Environmental > Aquatic > Marine > Coastal > Sediment | place: USA: Maine...
ACCTTATCGTGCAGGCCTTCGAACTGAATCTCTTCTTTGCCGATGGTGGAGGCGTGTCGTAGTTCGAGCTCTGTCATCATGCCGCGAGCTGTCATCCAATGGGGGGCGATGGTTGCATCCCAGTTTGGTCGCGGGGCAAAGTAGTAGGGAAGGACCCATTCCGTACCGCGTCGTTTGCCAGTATAAAAGGATGGCATCATAAAGCCCGACTTGCGCCGAATCGCCTGCTGCCAGTATGGAGAATAAAATACCGGCACGCCGGCAAATTCAAAGCGTGCATGCTTGGCGGTAAAGATTCCTTCTGTTTGGTCAAGCACACCTTCTGAGGCGCGCAGGTGCCAGGTTTCTTCATCCTTCGGGCAGCTGGTCATCACCGGATCAAAGGCCTTATAGGTAAATTCACTGATGCGCAGCAGGCGCGTGGCGGTAATCTGGTCGCCGTCGGGAAGTAGTATCTCGGCATCAAGCAATTCGCCGGTTTTATCCTCCGTGCTCATGTCGCCTGAGGCTGCGTGGATATCTGCCTGATTGGTGATGATGTGTACATTTCCTTCAGCCTTGATGCGTTTTCCTACGGTATCATAACGCACCTTGTCAGCCGTCATGACTTCGTCGTTGCGGTAAATTTCTACCTTGCCCGTAGCCGTGGTTATGCCACCCGTATCGCGAACGATTTTGTCAGCTGTGATGTTTACATCTGCAGCGATGGCGTATGCGGGCAGCAGCAAGAGCTGAATCATCAGCCAGAGACGCAGTGGTTTTATGATGAAGGTTCGCAAGAGGGATAAGCGAATCAGTCGGGTTTGCGCGCGCGTCCGAGATAGTTCACGGACATGTCGTCGGACAGTTCAAATCGATCAGCAAGCAGGTGGTAAGACATGCCGCACATGTCCTGTACATCAAGGTCAGCGCTGCGGCAGGCCTGATGCATTTCCGAGGGGCGGATGAACTTGCTGTATTCATGGGTTCCCTTGGGCAGCCAGCCAAGCACGTATTCAGCACTGATAATAGCCTTGATATAAGCCTGCATGGTGCGGTTCAGCGTGGCAAAGAAAAAGTGACCGCCGGGTTTGAGCATGCTGCCGCATGCGCGCACGGTGCGGCACACATCTGGAACATGTTCTAGCACTTCAAGACAAGTGACCACGTCGTAAGCTTCTGCGTGCTCTGTAGCCCATGTCTCAGCATCGTTTTCTACATATTCCACTTCAATGCCCGAGCTTTCAGCGTGCAGGCGGGCAACCCCGAGAGCCTTGGGGGAGCGGTCAATGCCGGTGACTGTTGCGCCTTTTGCTGCCATGTTTTCGGCCAGCAGGCCACCGCCGCAGCCGACATCAAGCACAGTCGAGGCTTTCAGGTCAACGATGCCATCAATGTAGTCGAGACGCAGGGGGTTGATACGGTGCAGCGGTTTGAATTTTCCGTTTGCATCCCACCATTCCGCGGCCATAGCCTCGAATTTATTGATTTCTTCCGGATCATAGTGTTTTTGCATGGTCCGGCAGGCTGCAAGCCGCGGCGATCAAAGGCAAGCCCGCATGGACCTGTAGCGCCAAAGGCGCCAGCATCCGGCCATGCAGCAGATGTCGAGTGAGACCATTCAGATGCCCGGATTTTCCTGGTTGGGGCGCATCGATTATGACCTGATGTGGCAGCGCATGGAGAGGCAGGCATCGTTGTTGTCCGGACAGCAGACCGGCCAAGGGTCTGAAGAGGTGGTGTGGACCTGCGAGCATGATCCGGTTTATACCACGGGCCGGCGCGGGGTGGATAATCGTCGGCAGGCGGAGCTTCCAGCGCCTTTGGTGCGTACAGATCGAGGTGGCGAGACAACCTTTCATGGTCCGGGTCAGGTGATGCTGTATCCGGTGCTGTCTCTGCGCAGAAGAAAGCTCGGCGTGCGTGACTATGTCTGTCTATTGGAGCGCTCGTGCATTGATCTTCTCGCGGCTTACGGTATTTGCGCAGACCTACGCGAGAGTTTGCCGGGCGTGTGGGTGGGTGATGCTAAAATCGCCGCCATCGGCTTGCGTGTATCGCAGGGTGTCGTATGGCATGGCATGGCGCTGAATGTCTGCGTGGATGCTCAATGGTTTAGAACTATCAATGCCTGTGGTGCGAGTCTGCATGTGACGGGTATGGATGAATTTCTTGATCCACCACCGCTGGTTGAGCTGGCAAATGCATGGTATAATATTTTATGCGTGCGGCTTGATACAGCTGCTTAAAGTGTAAGGTCGGGCACAAAGACTCGACATTGATTTACAGCGTGCGGGTCAATCGCTATGGTTCGCCGCCTTATTTACATTGGGGTATACTCCGAGCGGCTAGGACAGTGCCGGACTTTCTATGCGGTGTATGCATTTCTAATCAAATTGGGGCCGGAATTTGAGGCCTATGGTAGATGGAGGATCAAAAATGGGACTGAGCGAAAAGCAGCTTGAGAGTTTTAGCAGTCAACTTGCCGAGTGGCGTGCCGAGCTTGAAGGTGTGTTGAACGATTCCATTCATTCCATGCATCGGGAAGAGCAGGTTTCCTTCCCCGATCCGACGGATCAGGCGAGCATGGAGGCCGATCGCAATTTCGATCTGCGTATCCGTGATCGTGAGCGCCGGCTGATTAAAAAGATCGATCAGGCTATGGCTCGCATCAAGGAGGGTGGCTTCGGTGTTTGTGAAAGCTGTGGTGGTGGGATCAGTAGTAAACGTCTGCAGGCTCGTCCTGTGACCACGCTGTGCATTGATTGCAAGACAGCTCAGGAAATCGAGGAGCGCACCCGCACCGACTGAGTCCAGTCAACCATATCTGAATATCCAGGCCCCGTTCGCAAGGACGGGGCTTTTTCATGCCCAGGCTAAGGTTAATGGAGCTTTAACGACCAGGTGTGCAGAAGGAGATTGTTGTTGTTTAACTGCTGGCATGCACATCAAACAGGCGTGCATGGTCATCGAGCGCAAAACGATCTGTCATGCCGGCAATGTAGTCGGCAATGACGCGTGTTTTCTTGGCTTCGCCATCTGCAGCGACCAGTCGTCCTGCCGGCCCTGGTGGGAGCATGGCAGGATTGGAATGATAGGCATGAAACAGATCGTGAATCACACGGGAAGCCTTGGCCGCCATGCGGGCAACGCGGTAGTGTTGATACATATGGGTCATTAGAAACTCTTTCAGTTCAGAGTTCATGTGCCGTACCGGATATGAGAAAGCAACCAGTGGTGTGTCACAGTTACGCACGTCTTCCAGTGATTTGATTTCATTGTCCTTGATGCGCAATTTGGTTTCTTCAATGGTATCAACAATCAGAAAGTTCATCATCCGGCGGACGGTTTCACATACCGCCATGCGTGTTGGAATATCACCGAGCTCTGCAATCACCTGTTCATAATTAACGATGAACAGTGGCACCTCGGACAGGGTCTCGAGGGTAAGGATGCCGGCGCGGAAGCCATCGTCCACATCGTGATTGTTGTATGCAATTTCGTCAGCCAGATTGCCCAGCTGAGCTTCCAGCGTGGCCTGTTCATGCAGGTTGTAGGCAAATAGATCAGCATTTTTCGGCATGTCATGCGGGGATCTGTGTTTGACAATGCCTTCGCGCATCTCGTAACTCAGATTCAAGCCCGGAAAGGCCGAGTACCGCTGTTCTAGCTCTTCCACCACACGTTGTGACTGGCGGTTGTGCTCAAAGCCGCCATAGGGCTTCATTACTTTGTTCAGGGCGTCCTGACCGGAGTGGCCGAAGGGCGTATGGCCGAGATCATGGGCCAGAGCCACGCCCTCTGCGAGGTCTTCGTGTAGATGCAGGGTGCGGCAGATGGAGCGGGCGATCTGTGCAACCTCAATCGTGTGTGTCAGACGTGTGCGGTAATGATCGCCTTCATGATTAACGAACACCTGTGTTTTGTATTCCAGTCGGCGAAAGGCGGTGGAGTGGATGATGCGGTCACGATCGCGCTGAAAAAGATTGCGCTCGCTGGATTCTTCCTCTGGATAATTGCGACCACGCGACTCTGTTGAGCGGCAGGCGTAAGGGGCGAGGGTATCTTCGTAATCTGGCAGTTTCATGATTGACTCCTTTGCTGGCTTGCTGACTGCATCATGGCGACAGCCTCACGGGCGGCAGCCTTGCGGTCGTCTGCCTGCAGGATGGGTCTTCCGACAACCAGATAATCCGCACCTTCGCTAATGGCAAGAGCTGGATCGGCGATGCGCTGTTGGTCGTTTGAACTCTGCCCACCCCAGCGGATTCCGGGGGTTACGGTGAGGAAATCCTGACCGCAGGCTTGTTTGATGGTGTTGGCCTCATGCACACTGCATACTACGCCGTGCAGGCCGGCTTCGCGGGCCATTTCAGCACGCCTTAGAGCCTCGTTTTTTGCCTCTGCAGCCGACATCGGATCGCTGGTCAATACAGTGACAGCAATCAGCTTCATGTGCGGGAATGCCTGAGCAGCCTCGGAGGCTGCCCGCATCATCTCCGGTCCGCCGGCAGCATGAATATTGGTCATTTGTACCCCGAGTGAACCGGCACTGGTGACAGCCTCGGCAACGGTATTGGGGATGTCGTGAAATTTAAGATCCAGAAACACACGGTGTGTTTGCAACACAGAGCGCACAAGTTCGGGGCCTGCGGCGACAAACAGACGCAGACCAATCTTAAACCAACCAATATCCTCAGCCATTTCACGAGCCATGGCCTCCGCCTTTTCCCGGTCGGGTAAATCAAGGGCAAGCATCAGACGATTTTTCATGTGTTTTCCTTTTCCTTAATAGGACGCATGCTGCCCCACTCATGGCATTGCGGACATTGCCAGCGCATATCAACAAACTTGGCGCCGCATTCCACGCAAGAATAATTTTTCTGGGCACTTTGCCACTGACGGCTGGCGTGGGTGAGTGAATCCTCCTCACCAAGCAGGGCTTTTAGGTGCAGGCAGGCAGACAGGGAGCGGGGCTCGAAGGCAATGCTCTGTTTGAGCTGTTGTGCTGCCTCCATGCCACGTGCGCCATACAAGGCCCTGATCCAGGCGGTGGCCAGTAACTCATCATGATTGTCCTGCCAACACTGTGTCAGAAAGGCCTGCCCGTGCGAGTCGTAAGCCTTTGGGTGGGCCAGGAGAACAGGAACCAGCAGTGGCAGATAATAAGGCGCGGCGGCATGCAGCTGGCGCATGCTGTTCACTGCGGCATCGGCGTCCCCTCGTTTCAAGTCTATTTCAGCAAGCAGCAGATGCGCGGCAGCACAGGCTGGAGCATTCTCGATGGCCTGCTGCACCATGGCCAATGCACCATCTTCGTCTTTGCGCGCCAGCTTTTGGCGGGCCATTTCAGTTAGCAGGTAAGCATGATGCAGATTCGATGTGGTGCCGCGCACCTGGTCCAGCCTTTGCAGGAGTTCTTCGGCCATTTCCCATTCGCGCCCTTGCTCGCGAATGCGCAAGCTGGCTTCCAGCGCTTGAATATGCCCAGGTTGCCGGTCGAGAACCCGTGCGAACTGCTGCAGGGCGCGGCCAAGCAGGCCGCCTGCCTGAAAGTCTACCGCCAGTGCAACCTGAGCCTGCATGTGCAAATGCTGTGGTAGATCCGGGCGGGCAAGCAAATTCTGGTGAATACGCACAGCTCGACCAAATTCCCCCTTGTTGCGGAACATATCGCCCAGCGCCAGATAGACTTCGGCAGTTTCTGTCTGCAATTTGGCCACATGCACCAGCTCTTTCAGAGCGCGGTCGGGTTCATCGGACAGGAGGAAATTAATGCCGCGTAGCAGGGGAGGGATGCGCGCATCTTCTTGCTCCTTGGCCATGTCTGCCTGACTACCCTGCTGTTGCCAGAGCACCCAGATGAGCACAGCGCATGCCGCAAGGATTGCGGTCAGAAGAATGGCATTGGTCATGTTTCGTCTTGCAGAGGAAGGTTGCGAAGGTTGTTCACTTCGGTTTGCAGCAGGCTGTTTTCCTGCCGCAAGTGTTCAATCTCCATTTTGTGTTTGCGTCGGGAGAAACTCAGAGAAAGCATGCCTCCACCGAACCCGATAAGGAAAGCGATGAAAATAGGTACATATAGCGGCACTTCGCCGGATGTTAGATTGGCAAAGCCAACTGCGATACGACCTTCGTTGGCAGCAGCAAACATGGTTGCCAGCGTGGTCAGGATGACCACCAGCAGGGCATTGATCCAGTTCATGTCATTTCTCCTCTGGTGTTCAGCACATTATAGACCATGCGGAGGATGGACAGATTGGTTCAGGAAGCGCTGTCCACCCTGTCACGTAATTCTTTGCCAGGTTTGAATTGCGGTACAATCTTGGCCGGCACATTAACGCTTGCACCGGTCTTCGGATTTCGTCCCACACGTGCATCCCGTTCTTTGGTGTAGAAGCTACCAAAGCCGCGTAATTCCACCCGCTCACCACGGCCAAGGGCATCACCGATAGCAGTGAGTATGTTGTTTACCACCACCTCGGCCTCACGTCGGGTTATCTGATCTTCAAGACTTACGATGGCATCTACCAGTTCGGATTTTGTCATGCTTTATTCCCCTCTTCCCCAGTCCCCTTGACTGTTCCCTTATCTGCAGCTTTCTCTACGGCCTTTTTTTCAGTCTTGTCGGCAGGTTTCTTTGTAGCTCCAGCCTCTTTCTTGACTACTTTAGCTTTTTTGGCCGCTGGCTTTGCCACAGTCTTTTTAGCCGGTACTTTTTCCTGCTTGCTCAGCAGCTTACGCTGCAATTCCAGCGCCAGCGCTGACATTACCTTTCCGCCGGAAGTGCTCTTCGAATAATTGCGCACAGCATCTTTTTCCTCATCGCGCAGCAACTGACTGATGGACAGCCCGATGCGTCTGCGTTTGCGGTCCAGTTCGATAACCTTGGCCTCAATGGTCTCGCCGACCTTCAGTTCATTGTCGTCGCGCGGCACCTCGCGGAGCGCCAGACGCGCCACAACACCTTCCATGACTTCGATCATGGCTGCACCCTTACCAATGGAAAGCACCTTGCCTTCAACCTTACGGCCGCGGCTTGCTCCATCCATAAAGACTTCATAAGGGTCACTTTCCAGCTGTTTGATGCCGAGCGAAATGCGCTGCCGGTCAATATCTACACCGAGCACCGCACACTCAACTTCCTGACCCTTCTTGTAGTTGGCGATAACCTTGTCGCCCGACTCCTTCCATGACAGATCGCCGATATGCACCAGACCATCAAGATCGTCAGTCAGTCGGACAAATATGCCGAATTCGGTAATGCTGCGCACCGGCCCACTGACATGCGCACCAGCCGGATGGCTTGCCAGCCAAGCCTGCCAAGGGTTCTCAGATACCTCTTTCAAGCTTAGGGCAATACGGCGTTTCACGCTGTCCACTTCGATTACGGCAACATCCACAACATCACCTTCAGATAGCATCTGGGAAGGATTGGTGTCGCGCCGCGTCCAACTCATCTCGGAGCGGTGGATCATGCCTTCAACGCCAGGTTCAAGTTCCACCATAGCACCAAAATCAAGCAAGCGGCGAACAGTTCCGGTGATGCGCATAGCAGGCTGATACTTGTGCTCCACATTCTCCCACGGGTCCGCCTGAAGGACACGCATCGATAGCGATACCTTGCCGGTAGACTCGTTCATCTTGATGATTTCTGCCGTAATCTTCTGTCCGGCCTGTAAGGCCTCGGACGGATGTTTCAAGCGACGCCAAGCGATGTCGGAGATGTGTAGCAGCGCATCCACGCCACCGATATCCACGAAAGCACCAAAATCAGTGAGTCGCTTCACTTCACCGCTAACCTTGTCGCCTACCTTGGCCTTGGCAAAGAACTCGGCTCTTTTCTCCAGCAGAACCTTTTCCAGTGGCCTCTTGCGCGACACTACGACATTTTCAGGACGACGCTCGGCGGTGATAACGACCACCTCAACGTCCTGCCCGACAAGCTCGCCGACGGCGTGTGACAGACTGGTATCGCATTCGGAGCGGGGCATGAATGCTTCGATGCCGCCAAGCTGCACGCGCAAACCACCTTTCACCTCTTTGCTGACCTTACCCTGCATGATGTTTTGCTCGTTCAGCGAAGCTTCGATATGTTCCCACAGAGCATTGCGTCTGGCTGCGATGACCGAATAGGTGGAGCCGCCACGATTGCCGGAATGCTGCACCATGATTTCAATGTCATCACCGACGGCTGGAAGTGGCTCGCCAAGTTGTTCGAATTCGGAGGCCGCAACGCGCCCTTCATTTTTTCCGCCGACATCGATCATGACGACTTCACGGTCTACACCGACCACAATGCCGCTAATAATTTCACCGCTGGACGCCACGGGCTGTTGACGTAGTGATTCTTCGAGCATCTGACGGAACAATGCTTCGTCATCCGTTTCGGCTACTTTCTCTACCTTCGCCTCTTTCACTGCTTTGGCAGGTTTGGCTGTTTTGACCGGTTTTTTTGCCTTGGCAGGTTTTTCCCCCTTGGATGAAGCTGGTTTGGCAGCGGCGGGAGCTTGTGCTTCAACGGCACTGGAGGCGACCTCGGGGCTTGCAGCTTCCGCTTCGACTGCCGGGTTTGCGGCAGGCGCGTCTGTTTCAGGCACGGGGGCTGTGGTGGGTTCGGGGGTATTACTCATCGGTGGAGGTGTCCTCTGGTGGCTTATTCATTTTTGTGTATCTCGCGCTTCTCAGGCTTTTTCTATCAGTGCTCTGCGCTCCATGATGGAGAGCATGCGATCCACTACCTCGTCTATGCGCATGGTGGTGGAATCGATGCAAACCGCATCCCCAGCCTGTTTGAGCGGGGAATGGGTGCGTTCGGCATCCTGTGTGTCGCGTAACCTGATTTCATTCAGGGTGGCATCAAGGCTAACCTCGGCCCCGAGCCCCTGCAACTGCGACCAACGGCGTCTGGCGCGTTCACGCAGCGAAGCAGTCAGATAAAATTTCGTTTGGGCATCGGGCAGGACTACCGTGCCGATGTCGCGGCCATCCATGACACAGCCATTTTTGGCGATTTTACGTTGAACCTGTAGCAGGCGACTGCGCACTCCAGACATGGCGGCGACGGTCGATGCAGCTGCAGCAACATCCTCCTGACGCAGTTTGTTGCCGATGTTTTCACCTTGAACAAAGATACCGCCGGGTTTCCACTGCATATCACCGAGGCAGTCATCCATGCAGGCAAGAACGTCAGCCTCTTCCGTGGCTGCATTTTGCATGCTGCTGTAGCCGATAAAACGGTACAGCAGACCTGTATCCAGCACCGGCAGGCCAACAGCCTCTGCCACTGTCTTAGCAATCGTGCCCTTGCCGGAGCCTGAAGGCCCGTCGATGGCAATCTGTAGGCCGGAGATGGCTTTCCACTCACTCATGTTTGCGCCCTCAAATCGACTCCCAGCGAACATTCATACCGATGCCTTGTGCCAGCGGCACAAAATCAGGAAATGATGTGGCTATAGCAGCTGCGTTTTCGATCGTAATGTCTGCCTCGGCACACTGCGCTGCCACTGCCATGGCCATCGCAATACGGTGATCGCCCTCGGCATCAATCGTGCAGCCCTCCGCAAGCCGGCCTCCGACAATGCGTACTCCGTCCGGGAGTTCCGAAACATCTGCACCGGCCGCGATCAGGGCCTTGGCCATGACGGCGATGCGGTCGGATTCCTTGACGCGCAACTCTTCAGCCCCGGTCAGCAGAAACTCGCCATCAGCCAGAGATGCTGCGGCAAAGAGAGCCGGAAATTCATCAATGGCATCCGGCACATCGGCTGGGTTGACCTTCAGGCCATGCAGCGGCGTGTAAGTAGCATGAATATCGGCGACGCGCTCCTCACCGACCTTGCCCTCATTGAGCAGACGCAGCTGTCCACCCATGCCGGCAAGTATCTTGCTCCAGCCGTTGCGCAGTGGATTCATCCCTACCTGCTCAAGCGTCACATCCGAACCGGGAACAAGTGTGGCTGCCACAGCGAAGAAGGTTGCCGAAGATGGGTCGGCCGGAATATGGATCGGTGCTTCTGGTGCGGTCAGTTTTCCAACCGGGTTCAGGTGAATTAGTCCATCCGCATCCACCTGCACGGGCTGGCCGAAGAGGGGCAGCATGCGTTCGGTATGATCGCGCGTCGGGCGCGGTTCTTTCACAGTCGTTTCACCTTCAGCATAGAGGGCGGCCAGCAGCACGCACGACTTTACCTGCGCACTGGCAACCTCAGAGGCATGATGGATTGCTTTCAGGTTGTCGCCTTGAATGGTCAGTGGTAGCAGGTTTCCACCATCGCTGCCATCAACGGTCGCGCCCATGCGGCGCGCCGGATCAACCACGCGCTTCATCGGCCTTTTACAAAGCGAAGCATCGCCGGTGATGGTGGATGAAAAAGACTGCCCTGCCAGAACGCCGGTCATCAGGCGGACGCAGGTGCCCGAATTACCAGCATCAAGCATGCCTGCTGGCGGTTTGAGTCCGTGCAGGCCGACACCGTGAATCCTGAGTGAAGTCTTAGCGTTGTTGAGCCATTCGATGCGCACGCCCATATCGGCGAACATTTGTGCTGTCGCCAGATTGTCTTCGCCGGGCAGAAAGCCGTGGATCTCGGTGAGGCCATCGGCCAGGGATGCGAGCATGACGGCGCGATGCGACATTGATTTGTCGCCCGGCACGCTCACGCGGCCCGAGAGTGGCCCCTTGGCAGGTCCGGCAATCAGCCTTCCACCAACGTTCACAGCTCCTCTCCATGCAAGTCCAACCATGCATCGCGGGCCTGCTTGGCGGTGGCAAACGCCTTGAGCAAGGCCTCACCATCACCCTTTTCCAGTGCATCTTTCAAAATCGACAACTCGGCCTGAAAGGCAGTGATTTTATCGCCCAGCGCATCTTTGTTGGCCAGCGCAATATCACGCCACATCTCAGGCGATGAGGATGCGATGCGGGTAAAATCACGAAAGCCGCCAGCGGCAAAGCGGAACGGATCGTTGTCATCCGCATCGGTTTGATTGTGCACTGCATTAACCAGCGCAAAAGCCGCCATATGCGGCAGGTGGCTGACAGAGGCGAGAAAGTTGTCATGACTCGCCGCATCCATACTGATGGTGCGGCTGCCGGTGGCACACCAGAGTTTTTCTACCGCGCTCAGGGCATCAGGCGCTGTGACATCGGATGGTGTCAGAATACACAGCTTGCCTTCAAACAGTTCGGTAAATGAAGCCTCAGCACCGGATTGCTCGGTTCCGGCAATGGGGTGGGCCGGCACAAACCGGGAAGGATCGGGAAGCAGGCGATTGGCAACTTCGATGGGATGTTGTTTGGTGCTGCCGGCATCGGTGATTAAGGCGCCGGCAGGAAGTGAACCGGCCAGTTCCTTGAAAACCTGCTCATAGCCACCCATCGGCACGGCCACGAGTACTAGGTCGGCGTCAGCCACAGCTTCGCCAATGTCGTGCGTCCAGTGATCGATAATGCCCAATTCGCGGGCGCGCTCCAGATTGGCCACGCTGCGCCCCACACCTGTGACGCGGCCGACCTGCCCGCTTTGGCGCAGGGCACGGGCAAACGAACCGCCGATCAGGCCGACGCCGATAACCACGAGATGCATATCTTTTCCGACTTGATTCACAAGCCACACTCCTTTCTGTTGCATCCCCGTTTAGCAGCAGGGGATATTCCCGTCAGCCGAGTATCGTTTCCATGGCAGCGATTAGCTGTTCATTCTCGGATACCGTTCCAACGGTGATCCGCAGAGCATTCTCCATGCCGTATGGCTTTAACGGGCGAGGAATGATGCCTCGCTGTTCCAACTCAAGCAAAAGCCAATCGCTCCGATCATGGCGAATTAGCACAAAGTTGGCTGCGCTCCTGCCAGCCAGAAGCCCGATACTGGCAAAAAAGTCCTCCAGTCGGGTGCGCTGCCGATTGCTCTCGGCGACGCGCTCCAGCACCCAGTCGGAATCTTCAAGTGCAGCGCTCGCCGCTGCTTGCGCCAGAGTGCTGGTGTTGAAGGGGGGGCGAAATCGGTTGACCAGAGACAGAAGCTCGGCATCGGCCACGCCATAACCGATTCGACATCCGGCCAGTCCGAAGGCCTTGGAGAAGGTGCGGCAAATCACCAGTCCTGGATGGTTGAGCGAGCCTTGTCTATCGTTTGAATCCATATATTCGATGTAGGCCTCATCCAGCAGCACGACCAGATGTCTGGGCAGTTGGTCGAGCATCTTCTGAATAGCGCCGTAGTCGTGCACAGTGCCGGTCGGATTATTGGGATTAGCGATGCACAAAACCTTGGTTCGTTCGTTGACCGCTGCAGCCATTGCATCCAGATCGTGGGCCAGACCGTCAGCTTCCGGCACGGAAACCTCAACCGCTCCGACAGCGCGGGTGTAAAGCGGATACATGATAAAAGCGCGGCTGGAAAAGACGACCTCGTCCTCTATTCCGGCAAAGGTGCGGATGACCAGTTCCAGCACCTCGCTGGAGCCGTTGCCGATGATGATCTGATCCGTAGTGACGCCATGTTGTGCTGCCAGTAGCTTTTTCAGGGCCCGACTATCGCCATCGGGGTAACGCGACACGCCGCCGGCATGCTCACGAATCGCTTCGATGGCTGCCGGTGGCGGGCCGTAGGGGTTTTCATTGGAGGCAAGCTTGATCGCTTCGCTGATTCCCTGTTCGGCAAGCAGCGTGTCAATCGGTTTGCCCGGAATATAGGGGTGCAGATACGCGCATTGCGCCACAGCGCGGCGGCTCCAGTCAACGCCGCTCATTGTTACAGCCTCTCGGCGACGGGAAAGGAGCCGAGAATCTTGAGGAAGCCATCCGGCATGTTGCGGATATCAGCGAGTGCTGCCGCCACTTCGGCATCCTCGCGATGCCCCTGTAAATCGATGAAAAACACGTATTCCCAGAGGTGTTTGCGCGAGGGGCGCGATTCGATGCGGCTCAAGCCGATGCCACGATGGTGAAATGGCTCCAGAAGATCGTGTAGCGCACCGGGCCGATC
>Ga0316187_10003891_pt1 | contig 12966 bp, 10 predicted proteins | sample CroRivburrow1_MG_FD_204927 | JGI IMG/M metagenome (GOLD analysis project Ga0316187, IMG submission 204927) | Coastal sediment microbial communities from Maine, United States - Cross River worm burrow 1 | ecosystem: Environmental > Aquatic > Marine > Coastal > Sediment | place: USA: Maine...
GCCAACTGGACCGGCCTCGTTACCGAAATGGACAAGATTGGTGGCGACGGCCCTCACGGCGAGTTCTATACGCGCGAGAGTTGGGGGCAGCCCGATCAGCCAAGCATCTGGTCCGAGGAGCCGAGCGCTCTGTCGGCAACCATCGACTGGGTTCTCCGGGGCGAAGATGAAACCTGGAACGCCGACGACGACACCGACATTGAGTACATCTACCAGCACCTGTTGCTGGAGAACGCGACCAGCCTCTTAAGCGGCGAACAAATTCGTGATGGCTGGTTGACGCACATCTATTCCGACGAGAACACGCCATTCAAGAACCCCGACGGAACGCCAGAGAATTTCCTGTGGGTGTCGAACCAGCGCGCGCACGACCTGATGCGTACCGAAGGGATGGTGCCACCGGCCACCAGCGATCCGGAAAACAATCCCGAGTACGAGATGATTGATGCGCAGCTGACGACCGAAATCTTCGGTCTGTTCTCGCCGACGCGTCCGGACGTGGCATTGAAGATGGCATACCTGCCAATCCGGACAACAGCCGGCGGGGAAGCCGCGCTCGCTTCGGAGTTCTATGTCGTGATGTATTCACTCGCGTCGGCTGTTGACCAGTCGTTGTCGGCGAAGGAGCAGGTTCAATGGCTCGCGAAAGAAGCAAGAGCACAACTGCCCAATGATTCCACGACAGCCAAAATGTACGACTTCGTGAAGATTCTTTATGACGCCGGTGCGCCGTGGGAAGCGGCGAGAGACGCGGTGTATGAACGCTACCAGGTGAATGAGCAGGATGGCTATGACATTCCGTCGAGAGGCCTGTACTGCGATGGTTGCTTCGCGTCCGGGATCAACTTCGCGGCCAGCATAGTCAGCCTGTTGTACGGCGAGGGCGATTACAAAGAAACGGTAAAGATCGCCGTACTCACAGGTTGGGACTCGGACAACCCCGCAGCAACCTGGGGTGGCCTGCTCGGGTTTATGTATGGTCGGGCGGCCGTCGAGGCGATGTTCGACACACCGCTGTCGAACCGCTTCGACATTCACCACACCCGCGGCAATTTTCCGAACGACGGCATCGATACCTTCGAGGCAATGGCCGACAAAGGCTTGCAGGTTATCGATCGCGTCGTCGAGGAAGAGCTGGGCGGCTCCACCGATACCGAGAAGCAGCGATGGCGAATTCCGGTGGCCGAGTAGCCTGAGATCCAGGCCGTATCAATCAGCCGCCGTCGATGCTTCGCGATACTCCGCAAGCGTTTTGGCATCTGCATCCGTAAAGTCATCGGCAAATGACGACTGCATGGTCTCAAGTAGCTCCAAGGCCCTGGCCGTGTCGTTCTTCAAGAACGCGTAGCGGGCACGCACTCGCAACGCACTCGCCGAGTCGCCGTCTTCAATCAAATAGCCGAGCAGTGGCTCTGCGGCGGCGAGGTCATCCTGGTCAAGGAACAGGTTGGCCAGCTTGACGGTTATTCCTGTTTTGAGGGAGATGAATCCTGTTTCGTCAATTTGTTGCAGCGCCCGCTGGTACGCGTCAACGGCTGTCGGCGTATCGTCCTGAATCCTGGCGATATCACCGCGCAGTTCTCTCGCCTCTATTGCTGGTTCATGCAGAGCTTCGCGAAGGCTCAGCGCCAGCACATCGTCAATGCGCTGGTTGGCGGCCGTGAGGTCGTCATCTTCAACATCGATTCGCGCAAGACGTACAGCCACCTGTGCGACACGCGAATGATCTTCGATTTCGGCGAATATGGCCTCGGAGTGGGCGTACGTGTCGCGAGCCGTATCGAGCTCGCCCCTTCGAAATTGCACGTCCGCTAGTTGCGCGAGACTGGTCGCCATGAATAACTTGTCGTTCGCCTCGCTTGCTATCTCAATCGCTTCACTTGCGGCTGCTTCGGCGTCGTCATAGCGGCCCGCGTCCAGATAGATCGTGGACAGCATGCCAAGGATGCGTCCCTGGCCGACCCGGTCGCCGATTTCGCGGCGTATCGCGAGGGACTCCAGGTGCATGGGTTCGGCTTCATCCATGCGTCCCTGGATCCTGCGCAGGTAACCAAAGTTATTCAACATCTTCGCTTCATTGCGGCGGTCGCCGGTGGCACGAAACGTCTCGAGTGCCTGCGTGAGATGTTTGTCAGCTTCTTCAAACTTGCCTTCGGCCATGTCGATATTGGCGAGTGCCGCCGGCAGCGGCCCCGGCAGGATGCCACGTTTGGCCTCGGTATAAGCAACCATGGATCGTGCCAGCAGGTCGCGGGCCTCATCGTATTCGCGGCGGTTCTTCGCGTAGATAGCCAGGTTGTTGAGAATCATACCCTCGGTATAGTGGTCGCCGGCTTGCTGCGCTTCTCGCAGGCCCAGCCGCAGTGTTTCCAGCGCGGCGTCGCCACGGCCGGTGCGCATATAGACGGTGCCCAGTCCGTGATGCGCCAACGCCCGAAGTGTCGTCGCAGGTTCTTCGGGCTCGATCTCCAGAATCTCGGCAAACGCGGCTTCAGCTTCCTGCCAACGACCGAGAATTCGCGCACAGCTGGCCCATTCATAGTGTGCCCGGCTGATGTCGTCGGCCGTCGATTTCACGACTTCAAATAATTGCAGCGCTTCGCCGCAACGGCCTTCGAGTGATAGTGCAAGTGCGCGCGAGTAAGCCTCGTTGATGAATGGATCGTCGGTGATGACCGTAATCTCCGAGTGTCCGCTGCGACTGCCGAGCAAGGCCATCACGCTCCGGACCATGCCGCGTGCAAGTGGGGTAGGTTCGGCACCGACCATAGTGCCGCGCTCGACCGAACCATCGGTCGAGTGCAACGCGTATGAAAGACGTAGCGACCCGGCGTTCTCCTCGAGCCGGGTCAGCAGAAGGTGACTGGCGCCGTAAATATCCTGGAGTTCCTCCAGATCATCCGACACGCGTTCGTCACCGGGTAGCCCATTGATCTCGGCAAACCGTATGGCATCCGATGCACGCATGACGCTGAATTCCCCACTCTGCGAGGCCAGGTCAGCTGTGAAACCCAGCAGCCCAAGCTCTGTCCAGTCGTACTCACTGTCGTTGGTCAGGTTCTCCACCGGCATGATGGCAAGGTGCACAGAGCCAACCGGCGTATTCGCGGGCCACAAGTAAATGATGAATCCGATGAGGGTGATGGCAATTGCAGCAGCAAGAATGCGTGGTCTCGTCGATGCCGAATCACTTGTGGACTCCTGGGCATCTGGTGTTTCGTCCTGGAGAGCGGCAACGAACTGGTAGCCATGCCCGTGTACTGTCCGAATGACGTCCTGCGTGTCGGCACTATCGCCAACGGCGCGGCGGGCTTTCATGATGGCGCGCGTCAGGGCCGTTTCGGAGACGATCCTCCCTGTCCAGACTGAATCCTGAATCTCATCCTTGTCGACGGCACGATGGTGCTGATCGATCAGGTAGACCAGTAACGCAAATACCCGCGGCTCGAGCGAGACAAGTTCTCCGTCACGGCGTAGTTCCCGACGATCGAGATCGAGCTCGCAGCCGTTGAAGCGGAGTACCTTGGATGAAGGATTGCTCATGCGTTCTCTATATTTAGTTCTGCCATGCCAGCCATAACATAGTCAGCGTATCGTCAGATGTCGGTCATGACTCCCGCGGCTCCCCCGCCCAAACTACGACCTGTACAAAATAATCTTTATATCAATCACTTAGACCGTTCCTGACTGGGGAGCCCATTATGAAACGTTTTGCAACGCTTACCTATGGCATTTTTTCTTATGCCGTGTTTTTTGCCACCTTCTTGTACGCCATCGGCTTTATCGGCAACCTGATCGTACCAAAATCGATCGATTCGGTGCCGACGTCTTCACTCGGCACGGCGCTATTCATCAATACATTGCTGTTGCTTGTTTTCGCCGTACAGCACAGCGTCATGGCCCGGCCCTGGTTCAAGCGCGCCTGGACGCGCATCGTGCCTGTCGAGGCCGAACGCAGCACTTATGTCCTGTTTTCCAGCCTCGCGCTGATCCTGCTATTTGTCCTGTGGCAACCGATGGGTGGCATTATCTGGAATGCCCACAGCGAGGCGGCACGTATCGCGCTACATGTCGCCTACGGATTTGGCTGGGCACTGGTGCTCGCCAGTACTTTCGCGATCGACCACTTTGACCTGTTCGGGTTGCGTCAGACCTGGCGTGCCGCGCGTGGTGTCGCGTACGAACCGCCGGTATTCGTGCAGCCGATCCTGTACCGCATCGTTCGTCACCCGTTGTACGTTGGCTGGATCTTCGTCATGTGGGCGACGCCGACGATGACAATCGCACACCTGTTTTTCGCTGCAATCACGACTCTGTACATACTGGTCGCGATTCAGTTCGAGGAGCACGACCTCAAGAAGTCGCATCCCGAGTACGAAGACTACAAGCGTCGCGTACCGATGCTGGTTCCCGCACTGGGTGGAATGTTCAAGGGCCTGCTTTGGCTGGCAGCACCGTTCGTGTTCTACTTCGTGATGTGAGCATTAATTACCGAGCAGAGTTCGATATTCCGCGAGACGTTTGCTACCTGAACGCTGCCTACATGGCGCCTCAGCCGCGCGCGGTAGCCGAAGCCGCCGTCCGCGGGACTGCGACACGGGCGCAGCCATGGGGCATAGTGCCAGCCGACTTTTTCAAAGAAGTTGAAGCGTTGCGTGCCGCGTTCGCGCGGCAGGTTCATTGCTCGCCCGACAACATTGCAATCGTTCCGTCAGCCGGGTACGGCGTGTCCTGCGCGGCGAGGAACCTGCCGCTAACAGGTGACGGGATCGTCTTGTCGATGCACGACCAGTTTCCATCGAACTACTACGCATGGCGCCGCGCGGCGCTGGCTGCCGGAGCAGAGTTCCATGTCGTTAAGCCGGAAGCCGGCCAGACCTGGGCCGAGGCGCTGCTCCACGCCGTGGAGCTTCTTGGCGATCGCATCGAGATCGCCACACTCGAGGGCCACCACTGGGCCTCTGCCGAGTTTGTTGACCTTGAAGCAACTATTCCGGCATTGCGTGCTGCCGGAGCAAAGGTCGTTCTCGACCTGACGCAAACGATCGGGGCATGTCCTGTCGATATTGGCAGGCTGGCACCGGACTTCATGGTTGCCGCTGGCTATAAGTGGCAGTTCTGTCCGTACGGCGTTTCGTTTCTGTATGTGAACGAGCGCTATTTCGATGGCGTTCCAATTGAAGAGGCCTGGATGAGCCGGGACGGTGCAGAGGATTTTTCCCGGCTCTCGGAGTTTACGGACAAGTACCAACCGGGCGCACGTCGCTTCGATATGGGCGGTAAGTCGAGCTTTTCGAACATCACGTGCGGGCTGGCAGCGCTCGAACAACTGGAACAGTGGGGCATCGCTACTATCTGCGAAACACTCGCGGCAACCAATCTGCGACTAGCCGAGATCCTGGCAGGGCACGGCTTCGAAACGATGGCGCCCGAATCCCGGGCGCCGCATTTCCAGGGAGCCCGGCTTCCTGCCATGGACCCGAGAAAGCTCGCTGCGCGCCTTGCCGAAAATGGTGTCTATGCCAGTGTGCGTGGCGATTACTTGCGGGTCGCACCTCATCTCTACACGGACGATGAAGACATGGCGCGACTTGATGAGATCCTTGGTGCGCCTTTAGCGTCGCTCGAATCATGAGCACGCGAGTCGTGATAAAGAATCAGTCGATCCTCGCGCGAGTGAGGTTGATTTGGCTGATGGCTGTATTGATTGTAGGTGCCGGCTGCGGTCCGGAGCCAGAAGCTGTCGATCTGCTTATCGACAATGTCACGATCTACTCGGGTGTTGATCCGATGCCAGTGGTCGGAGCCCTTGTTGTCACCAACGGCGAAATTGTCGCCGCCGGTCCGGTTGAGCAAGGGCGATACTCGGCGACCCGGACGATCGATGGATCGGGAATGTATGTTGCTCCGGGACTCTGGGATGCTCATGCACATATCCGGAGTTCTCGCGACCGTGGCCTTGATCCGGGCAATTTTCTTTCGAACGGTGTGACCTCCATTCGAGACATGGGGAGCGTGGTCGAGCGGACGCAAGCGCTGCAGCGCGAGATAGAGGAGGGCGGCCTGGTTGCACCGACAATCTATCCGTCTTACTCGACTCTCAACGGCGAAGTCTTCGGGTCACATCAGCGGGCGGTCACGACAGAGGAAGAGGTCGTGGTAGCAGTTGGCGAACTCGCTTCGTACGGCGCGAGCATTATCAAGATTCACCGGGCAACGCTGCCCGAAATGCTGCCGGTAGTCATTGACGAGTCCCACCGCCACGGGCTCAAGGTAACCGGTCATATCCCACTGGGAGTACACCCTCTTGATGCCTGCGAGCTGGGCATGGACGGCATCGAACACCTCGGATCCTTCATCGAGGCACTGGTCTCCCTTGGCGATGCGGCGGGTTTGGAGGCGCAGCGCGCCGCTGGTCAGTGGATGTTGTCGAAAGAGGCCGACCCGCTGTACGAGTGTCTTGCGCGGCGGGGCGTGTCGGTGACGCCGACACTAATCGTCTATCAGACAATCGCTGAGCGTCGTTCCGATGGTGGCGAGATGCGTCCCGAGTTTGTCGAGATGATCGAAATGCTCAAACAGCTTACGGTTCGGCTACACCGGGCCGGGGTCCCCTTGCTGGCCGGGTCGGATGTGTCGGATCTCACCGACCCGATCAGCGTCGATCCCGGTGCGAAATTGCACGCGGAGCTGGCCATGCTCGAGCAGGCCGGCATACAGCCTGGCGAACTGGTTGGGATGGCCTCGCTCGAAGTCGCCCGGACCGTCGGGACGAATGACGTTAGCGGTTCAATCGAGGTCGGCAAGGTTGCGGATTTCGTACTCTTGGCAGCCGACCCGGGTGAAGCCGCTCGAAATCTTCAGTCCATCGTGTCGGTGTTCAAATCGGGTAGCGTGTTGGCGCCTCAAAATTGACCCTGAGGTTACCTTTGTCTTGAGCCCTGTGCTTCTCGAGAAACGCCTGCCATCGTGGATTTGATTTAATCGGTCGAGATGCGCATTGGCGGAGCTTTGCCGTGCGTCCAGAATCGCCACAACCATTCAAATGGACCAAACGCGAAGCGCTTCATCCACATACGGCTGGCGATCATCTGAATAGGCAGGAGTCCTGCGACAATTATCAGGCCTGCTGCGGGGAACACTTTTCCGTATAGTCCCAGGCCCCACTGGAAGCTGATGAAGGCCGCTACAAAGCCAGTGAAGAGGTAGTTGGTCAGCGCCATTCGCCCGATCGGGGCAAACGGGCGCAATCGAGTGCGCCATTTTTCTTTGTCCATCAACAGGACGACCGTGGCCGCATAGCCAAGACCGAGTACGGGCATTCCCAGCGGCCAGGTCAACAAGCCGCTCACGACCGAATAATGAATCGAGTTGTCATCGCCGAGCCCGAACTGCGACATGGCCATGCCGAGCGCGCCGCAGGCAAAGCCTATGCCGAGCAGCCACCAGACGTATCTCTTCGCTAAAGAGATCTGAACCGTGCGATCCCAGATAGCCCCGATGCGGCCAACGCACAGACCAAGAAGCATGAGTCCCAGGATATCCAGGTCGCCCAGGTAGTATTGCAGTGAAGTGAACTCCACCCACGTGTGCCGAAGCTCAACAAGCGCAATTTCCGCAAAACTTCCCGTCGGCAATGTCGCATCGACGAGGTCATGAATTGTATCGGGCGTCGGCGAATTCAAAGGCACACCGGTGATGGAGGGCCAATACGTCGGTATCAACAGGTCGATGGATTCAACGATGACAAACGTGCCGATCGCGGCGGCAAGTATGACGCGTGGCGGCAAGCGGTAGAACAGCAGTAGCGCAAGGCCAAAGACCGCATAGTCGATAAGGATTCGGACCGGCAAAGTACAGGCAGTGGCAATGAGCCCGATGATCAGCAAACCACTCAGCCGACGCACCCAAAAAGGCGCAACGCTGTTTCCCATTTTGATTCTGCGCTCAGACTGGATACAGAAACCGACGCCAAAGAGAAACGAAAAGATCGTGATGAACTTTCCGCTGGCGAACAGGTTGACCATTACAAGTGCGAAGAAATCCGCTGAACCCGGTTGCAGGGATTCGTAAATGTCGGACCACCAGATATCCGCCGTCATGTTTACAGAGAACATACCGAATATCGCGATGCCGCGAAGTACGTCGAGAACCTCGGCGCGTTCAGTTGTCGGGGACAGATTCATGTAGCCCCTCCGGCGTCCATTCGAACGTCCAGGAAATCGCCAGCACCGGGTACGAAACAGAGGCTGAAATGCAAGTATTGGATTGTGTCACTCAAAAACTGAAGGCCATTCAATGCCAACGATGCGCGCATGCCCGCCGAGCGGTGCCGTTGTGTAATACAGTATCTCGCCGTCAGGATGAAGTCGCGGCATCAGGTCGCTGCCATCCGAGTTAAGGCTTTCGATCGGCACGGCGCTGCTCCAACCGTCGTCGGTTCTGTGGCCGTAGTACAAATCACCCGGGATCGAAATATTGGTCGGCCGTGATGACGACTCGAAGATTATCTCGCTCTCATCGGCCGCAACCCACAGGTTCCATTCACCGAATTCGCTGTTGATGCTGGTGCCGAGGAGTGTGGGTGGACCGAAGCCATCATCCAGCATGTCGGCGCGATAGATATCGCCTTGCCCGTAACCGCCCGGGCGATCCGAGGCGAAGTACAGTGCCCCGGTATTGGTAACGAACGGGGAATACTCTTCCGAGTCCGAGTTCACTGACAGGAACTCCATCGGAGCCTCTTCGATCAGGTTGTAGCGCCAGATGTTCGAATCGGCTTCTTCATCCGAGTCGTCAGACGGTCGATCGGAAATGAAGTACAGCCAGGTGCCGTCGGGTGAGACGAACGGGTCCTTGTAGTCGTATTGCCCTGCGAACGGCACGGGTGCCGGCGAGCTCCAGCCATCGTCCTGCTGCGTCGAGGAATATATAGCCTGTGGGCTCGTGGCGCGGCTTCCCCACTTGCCATCCCACTCGACCCAGTACGCCGTCCTGCCGTCGGGCGAGAACGTCAACCCGAGGCGATTTTCGAAACCCGCGTCGAAGGGTGACGGCTCGTCAGCAACGGCGATCGCGCCGCACACCAGGACAAGAAATGCAGACTTGTTCATGCCTCAAGGATACCCGTTTGGCGTGCTAGGATCGCAGTCGTAAACACGAGAGGTAGCATCAATGAATTCTGAACTTCGAACCGGCCTTGTTGACCTGTTTCGCGAAGCAGGGCAGGCGCATCACGCGGCGTTCACCGCGACGGACGGTGACGATCCCGATTGGCCGATCTGGTATGCCGACTATTTGCAGCAGCCGTTTGCAGAACAGCTCGACATGACGTTCTACAAGAGCCAGTTAATCTACTGCCTGATGAACGCCGACTTTGAACACCAGGCACGGTCCCCGGACAGCGACTGGTCCGAGTTCTACGCCGACCAACTCCTTGAGCGATGCGCGCCGTCGGAGACGCCCGAGCAGGACCAGCTGATTCTGTATCACTCCAACTCCTGTCCGTTTTGCAGAATGGTTCGGGCCAACATCGAACGCCTGGGCATCGATGTCGAGCTGCGGGAAATTTTCGAGGATGAACAGTACCGCGATGAACTGATAGAGGCTCGCGGGCGCGCAACGGTTCCGGTGCTACGCATTAGCTCGCCGAACGGTGACGAGCGCTGGATGCCGGAGTCGCGGGATATTGTGGCGTATCTGGAGAAAACGCTGGTTTCGGGTTAGTGCGCTGAAAGACCAAACCACTGCGGGAAGAACACCAGAATGGCCAGCACGATCACCTGCAGGACGATAAAGGGCGCGACGCCAAAGTAGATGTCCGTGGTACGGACCTCGGCGGGCGCGACACCTTTCAGATAAAACAGGCTGAAGCCGAATGGCGGCGTCAGGAATGATGTTTGCAGGTTCATCGCCACCAGGATGGCGTACCAGATCGGGTCTATCCCCAGGCTGGCCGCGATGGGCACGAGGATCGGCACGACAATGTAGGAAATCTCGACGAAGTCGATGAAGAACCCCAGCGCCATGATGACCATCATGGACAGGATCAGGAATCCCCACTCCTCTCCCGGAAGACTCAACATGAATTCTTCTACGATCCAGTCACCGCCGGTGTAGGTAAAGACCATCGAAAACGCGGTCGCGCCGATCAGGATCGCGAATACCATCGCCGTGATCTTGACGGTCTCCAGCGAGCTCTCCCAGACCATGCGAATCGAGAAGCGGCCGTAGAACGCCGCGAGGACGATGGCACCAACGCCGCCGACCGACGACGATTCCGTTGGTGTTGCGACACCGGTCAGGATCGAGCCGAGCACGAGGATGATCAGCACGAGTGGCGGCACGACTGCCTTCAACGCCTGGAACACCTGGTGCTGTTTCGAGCCCGTCATCTGTTCGAGTTCTATCGGCGGCGCCAGGTCTTTTTTCATCAGCGTCACGACGACGATGTAGATGACGTAGAACGCCACGAGGGTCAGGCCGGGCCACAGCGCGGCCCTGAACAGGTCGCCGACCGGTTCCTGGAACACATCTCCGAGAATAATGAGAATGATCGACGGCGGAATGATTTGCCCCAGGGTGCCCGCGGCACAGATGGTCCCGGTGGCCAGTTGCTTGTCGTAGCGATACTTGAGCATGACCGGCAGGGAGATGACGCCCATCGCCACGACGCTGGCACCGACGACGCCGGTGGATGCCGCCAGCAAGGCGCCGACCAGGATCGTCGAGATTGCGATGCCGCCGCGAACCTTGCCGAACAGGAAGCCCATGGACTCGAGCAGGCGCTCGGCGAGGTTGGACTTTTGCAGCACGATGCCCATGAAGATGAACAGCGGAATCGCCATCAGGATCGTATTGTTCATGATCGACCAGATGCGATGGGGCATCAGCGAGAAAATCTCGGGTCCCTCGGCCAGCAGGCCAAAAAAGACGGCGACCCCGCCAAAGGTAAACGCGACCGGAAAGCCAACGAGCAACAGCAGCAGGGCAACGGCGAACATGATCAGCCCGATCATGTCTTACAGAACCTCGGCGCGACGTTCGGGCGGTTCCTTGAGGCCCAAAAGAACATTGATATTGCGAATGACGAAGCCGATTGCAGAGACAATCAGGAAGACGAATGACGCCGGGATCAGGAACTTGATCAGCCAGCGATAAGGCAGGCCACCCGGGTCGCCACTGACCTCACCCGAACTGTAGGCCTCGTTCACATACCAGACGGAGCCCTCGACAATCAGGACGCTCAGCGGGAGCAACAACAAGAGGGTGCCGCCAATGTTGATGATGGCTTGCCGGCGCGGCGACAGACGATCGTAGATGACATCGACCCGCACGTGGCCGTCTTCCTTGAGCGCGTAGGCAATACCGAACAGGAAGACCATCGCGAACAGGTGCCACTCCATCTCCTGCAGGGCAATCGAACCTCTGCTGAAGAAATACCGCATGATCGCGTCATAGAAGACGTTGAGCAGCATCAGTAGGTTGAGAGCGCCGGCGATCCACCCCATCAGATCGGAGAAGCGATCGAATATTTTCTCCAGCCTCAGGAGCATAAAAACGCCTTCAGGTTGCGGGTGGGAACTCCCGGCCGAAGCCGGGAGTTCCGCCGGGACTATTCGAGGTTGTCCTTGAGATACGCGTAGTCAGAAATCTCTGTCCACTTGCGCGCTATCTTCATGTAGGCCACTTGCGAGTCGAGAATTTCCTTGAAGGCCGGATCGCCGGCTGCACTTTCTTCCAGTAGTTCCTGGTTGGCCTGCTTCATGGCAGCAATGATCTCGGGTGAGAACGTGCGGATCTTGACGTCCGGGTATTCCTCTTCAATGGATGCCCAGTTAACCGCACTGTCGTGGTAGGAGCGGGCATACATATCATAGGCCGCGTACTGCATGGCAACCGTCAGGATGCTCTGCAGATGCGCGGGCAGCGCATCGAATGCTTCCTTGTTGACCATGAACTGCAGTTCCGTTGCCGGTTCATGCCAGCCGGTGTAGTAATAGGGTGCGATCTTCTGGAATCCCATGTTGAGATCCAGAGACGGGCCAACCCACTCCAGCGCATCGATCGTGCCACGCTCGAGTGCCGTATACAGTTCGCCGGGGGCGATGTTTGTCACGACAACGCCCAGCTTGGCCAGGATCTCGCCGGCAAAGCCCGGGACACGCATCTTGAGACCGTTAAAGTCGTCGAGCGTGTTGATCTCCTTGCGGAACCACCCGCCCATCTGGTTTCCGGTATTGCCACCCGGGAAAGAATAGACGCCGTGTTTCTCGTAGACCTTTCTCATCAACTCCATGCCGCCGCCGTAGTAGAACCAGGCGTACTGCTCCGGAGCGATCATGCCGAACGGCATGGTCGAGAAGAACATCGTGTTGGGGTCCTTGCCCTTCCAGTAGTACGAGGCGGAGTGCCCCATTTCATACTGACCGGCCTTGACCATATCGAGGATACCGAGCGCCGCCTTGTGCTTGTTGGCCGAGTCGATGCGAATTTCCAGTTCGCCGCCGGACATCTCCTTGACGAGGTCGGCCATGTTGATGACCGCGTCGCCGAAAATCGGAAATCCTGTTCCCCATGTTTGCGCCAGCTTCCAGACGATGGCCTGCTTCTCGACAGGCGCCGCTTCCTGCGTTGCTGCCTGTTGTTTCTCCCCGCAAGCCGCCAGGGCCAGTAACGATACAAGTACTCCCAGTCCGGTAAGCACTTTTGTATTACGCGTCAGTTGTTTCATTGTTCTATTCCTTATCTGACAGAAGGAGATTCGATTCTAGCGCGTTCTCGAGCGGAAATGGCCTAGACATTCGGCGTGCCTGGGTCGCATCCGAAATGACAAGAGGCCGCCAGATATGGTCGGTCGGGGTGAAGTCTGGTTGAGCTCAGTGGGTGAGGCTACGCTGATCATCGAAGTTATCGACTCGATGAGTGGTGAAGTCATTTTCCGGGCGGCCGAAAGGCGTGCAGCGG
>Ga0316187_10003892_pt1 | contig 12965 bp, 11 predicted proteins | sample CroRivburrow1_MG_FD_204927 | JGI IMG/M metagenome (GOLD analysis project Ga0316187, IMG submission 204927) | Coastal sediment microbial communities from Maine, United States - Cross River worm burrow 1 | ecosystem: Environmental > Aquatic > Marine > Coastal > Sediment | place: USA: Maine...
CTGTGAATACATTCACAGTCTCACGGCGCACGCTACGGTTTTATCTCGTTCCCATGCTGTGCGGTGGAATGCATTTGGATCTAAATAGGCACAGAAAATTTAGGAATGAATTAGTGGAGCTGGTTACATCCCTATAACCAGCCTTTTAGGTCACTTACGGGTTAATTGACTCGTTGCACAACAATTTTGGCGGCAGAATTTAACCAGCGGTGGGATTCATTCAATGCCGAATCCATCAGGCCATCATCGATTGTTACTACACCCGGATGAATCAGAACAACATCAATGTCGTCTCTGGCACTATTAAAACCTTCTCCTCCAGCCGCAGGACCCGGCATAGTGGCGCTGCTTTCCGTATTATTTTCCGTCCCCGCATCATATACCTTTGCTAATACGCTAGCGGATTCTCCCACAGCCAAATCACCAATACCCCAAGCATTGACACCAGTAAAGGCATCGTTGGTGTTAGCTAACATTGAGGCGACGCTAAGCTGCAAATCCATAGAATGGGTCACGGTCATGCTTACGCTTTCCTGTGCACCTGGTCCAAAGGGACCATTGCTTGATGACGCTGTATCGATGACATTCGTATTGGCTGCAGATGCGCTTAGAAAATCAGCCGGGCTTCCAGATTCTGCCAACATTTCTAAACCTTCAGTGGCAGAAGCGCCTAATTGCCAAGCGACAAATCCGCTCTCATGCATGACTACGGCAAGTGGTGTTAGTGGTTGTCCATTAGTAATATTCGTAACCGTCACTTCATAGCTCGCGTCGATGGGTTGCGGAGACATGACTCCATCATCATCGTCACTACAAGCACTTAACCCCAAGGTCAAAGACAAAGTGACCGCTAACATAAACTTTTTATGTAATTCCATAGTAGGCTCCTTAAGGCGTAACCGTTACAACAACTTTGGCCACTGGATTTTGCCAACGGTGAATGGTATTCATTAGATCGCTTCTGCCATCACCCGTTGCAACCGATTCGCCCAATACACCACGATGGATATGGATGCTGGTATTGGTATCCGGAGTTCCAGGTGTTACCACACCGGTGCCTCCACTATCGGCATCCCCACCTGGTGCAACGGGAATCATACCCGCTTCTGTATATGTGCAGGTGCTTGGACCCCCAGGGTTTATGGTTTCATCATTGCCTTCAGTACCCGCATCGTATGCATTTAGATAATAGGTATAGGTTCCGGCTTCAGTTGGTATATGTTGTGATTCCAAGCCCACAAACGCATCGTTGGTCGGCAATACCATGGATACAATAGTCAGATGTGTATTGTTCATATTCGTTGTCATAATCATGGATGATGTGCTTGCCCCAGGTGCCAAAGGCCCGCCAGCCGGATCAGCCTGTGTATCGGCCGCACCGACCTCAGGTGTTGCCAATAGTGGATCCAAATGACCGCATTCTGCCATATGCTCAATTGGAATTGACGCGGGCATTCCCACTTGAAATAAGTGCGTATCGTGATCATGTGCCGCTAACAGCAAGGGCGTAAAATGGTTACCGTGTGTCAAATTTGTCACAGTAATATCCCATTGCGCTGCATTAGCTGAACTTGTTGCCATGCCCACAATAAAGGCACTGACCAGTGCGCTCTTCTTAAACTTCATAACGACCTCCTGAGAATTTATGTTGATTAGCTTTTGTTGGAAGATTTAATATTGCCTGTGAGGCGTAACAAGACAGTCACAGATTGATCACGTTTTTATCACTAAGGGAATTTTGTTGACTGCAGATCAATATCTGATGCAATATTAAGCAATAACACTATTTTTGATATTGACATTTTTAATGATAATGATTATCATTTAGATTAGAGGCTGGAAATTTAACTAGATAGACACCCTATTAAAATTACTGACGACGAAAAATGATCAATTTATGAATAAGTTAACTTACAACTTTAGTGTTTTATTAACACTCATCACAATATCACTCCCTGCTTTTGCTGAAGAGTCCTTAGTGGTCTATTCAGGACGAAGCGATAATTTTATAAAGCCCGTACTAAATGCCTTCACTCAGTCCACGGGTATTAAGGTTATTATTCATGCCGGGAAATCAACGGGCCTGTTAAATAAGTTACGGCAGGAAGGTGACAGAAGCAGTGCCGATCTTTTCTTGAGCAATGACGCAGGGACATTGCAGAAAGGTACTGAATTCGACCTATTTTCAGTCCTACCCGACAACATTAAATCACAGATTCCCGATAATTTTCGCGCCGCCGATAACACCTGGGTAGGCCTATCCGCCAGAGCGCGAGTTTTGGTTGTCAATAAAAAGAGCAGCGCAGCGAACTCTGTCTCTTCCATATTTGATCTGGCCAATCCACAGTGGAAAGGACGCCTGGGCATCACCAACAGCACTAATGAAAGTTATATTGCTGGTACCACTGTCTATATGCTAGTTGCGGGAAAAAATAAAACCGGCGATTGGTTGAAGGGTATGAAAAATAACGTCGAAGGCAAGGTATTTAATAAACACAGCAAGATTGTTAAAGCTGTCGCTTCGGGAAAATTAGATGTGGGCTTGGTTAACCACTATTATATCTATCGGCACCTCGCTAAACACCCCGACGCGCCTATAAAACTCGTTATGCCAGATCAGGCAAAAGATGGCATTGGTGTAGCCTGGAATGTAGCAGGCATCGCCATTGTTAAACACAGCAAAAAACGTCAACTAGCTGAAAAATTGATCGAATTTTTAATATCTAACTCAGGACAAAAACAGTTTGCTGAAGTTAACCTTGAATACCCCACACGTAAAGGTATTGCTGCCAGTCCTAAGGTACCAGCAGTGGATAGTTTTAAAGTGGCGGATGTCCCTATGACCCGATTAGGCACCCATAGAAGTGCCACTATCGACCTTATCGAATCCGTCGGTATGCCCTAACACCAATATGCCCTATTAAAAGACGGTAATATATTGTCGCTTTACACTAAATCCATTTCTAGCTTCCTTATTTCCAGAGGTCGCCACAGCAGTCTAGGTAGCTTGGCTGGCCTGGTAATTTTAATTTCAAGCATACCGCTTATCGCGGTCATATCCAACAGTCTAGAACTGTCAGGCGCTCAGTGGTTAAACTTGTGGAGCACCCGACTCGTTGAGCTACTGTGGAATACATTGTCTCTCGCATTTTTAGTGGCCGTGGTTTGTCTTATATTGGGTGTTAGTGCGGCTTGGTGGATATCCCGTTACGAATTTGTGGGTAGAAAAATCGCAATATGGTTAATGGTTCTCCCACTCACTGTACCAACTTATGTTTTTGCCCATATTTATACCACCATGTTTGAGGATGATGGGTGGATAGGATCGTTAATTATTTGGTTGTTTGGCAGCAGTGAATTTATCCCGGATATTTATAATATTGGTGGCACAACCTTAGTATTGTCACTGGCGGGTTTTTCGTATGTATTCTTATTGACCAATGCCGCTCTTTCCAATTCCACTAAGAACCTTGAGGAGGCCGCCATCATTCATGGTGCTCATCCATTTCAAGTATTTTGGCGAGTTAACCTCCCTTTACTAAGGCCAGCCATTGCAGCCGGCACCGCAGTTGTAGTGCTGCACGCATTATCCGATTTTGGTGCCGTCAGTATGCTCCACTTTCAAACCTTCACCCTGAGTATTTATTTACAAATGAGTGGGCGTTTTGACTACCAATCTGCCGCCGGGCTTTCGCTAGTACTGGTGGCACTCAGTCTGACTTTTTTGATCTTGGAACGCTTTTTTCGTACGCGCCAACAGTATTATGCCAGTAGACAATCGCGCGCACACCAGAGAAAAACGGCCAGTCCTACCGTTACTTTTATGATTTGGCTGTGGTTGGGCAGCATCACCCTGTTTTCTTTTGGTTTACCCATTGCATGGATGTTGAAATGGACTGCAGAGGCCTGGGCACACGGGTCAATACAATCGGAGTTTTGGCAATATTCCTTTAATTCGCTGCTTATCGCTACCATTGCAGCAAGTCTCGCCATCGTAGTGGCCTTACCATTGTCATTATTTAATGCCCGCTCCCGTTCTCGCCTCAGCAATGGTATGTTACAACTCTCCAGTGTGGGCTTTGTGTTACCCGGGCCGGTTATTGCCTTAGGCATCTTGGCATTTATCTTAACGCAGCTACCCATACTTTACGGCGGCCTTAGTGCTTTAGTATTTGCTTTAATAATCCGTTTTCTACCCCTTGCAGTACAATCTCAGGACGCGGCTTTACAGCAAGTTACTCCAACCATTGAACAGGCGGGTCGCAGCCTGGGCGCTGGTCCAATAGAGAACCTGCGCCGGGTGATATTACCTATGATAAAGGGTGGTATGGCCAGTGCTTGGGTGTTGGTATTTATTGACACGCTAAAGGAATTACCAGCCACGTTGATATTAAGACCAACAGGTTTCGATACCTTACCGGTGAGAATCTGGATAGAGGCTAGCGAAGAAATGCTGGAGCTTGCGGCACCGGCGGCCTTAATGCTGGTGATAGGTACCTTACCAGTGCTGTGGGTATTAATGATGAATAAAGGGTCACAAAAAACCTAGGGAATACCCGTTTATTGTAGGATTATTTGATGTTGCCCGTACCTTCATAATAATTAATTTTACGGCGTAACACATCGCGATCAACGGGCGTCATCACCTCATCCGCTATGCTGTTTAATTCCACTGGTTTATCATCCATCATAGTTTTTTTCCAGGGTACAACATACAAGACTTTTGGCAACTCCTGCGCTCCTTGAATCTCGGTTTTATCGAGTTCGAGTCTGTCGGCCGCCAAACTATGGGTTGCGTAAAGCACCATAAAAAGTACTGCTGTAATGGATAATAGTTTTTTCATAATTTGAACCTCAGTTACTTCTAATTACTCGTTCCCACGCGGTGTAAAACAACGTAGCGTGCGCCGTGCGCACGTTTTTGCCACCAATTCGGTGGAATATGCGGTGCCTACATGGATGTAGGTAAGGAGCGTTAGCAGGAGCGAAAGCTTTGCAAATTGGTCGCTCTCGTGCATCCATGCACTTCGCAACACTTGTACATCCATGTACATTGGTAGAATTCGTGCGCACGGCGCACGCTACATTACAGGCTTGCCGTTTTAATATAATTGATTTGACCTTGTTAATTCAATACCTTGTTAAACAATTCACTACGTTCGTTTTTTGCATATCGAACAGGATTTAACTTACGTAACACCGAAAAACTCTTTTTGACCCACTCATCGTAAACGCCACCGGCAACACGACCAGCGTTGGTTTCATGAATCTCTATCGCCTTTTCTTCAAATGGGTAAGCCTGCTCTTCGAGCAAGATATCGTATTGTTCGAGTTCTTCTCCAGATAGCCCTTTTGGTCTTTCTGAATCAAATAAGCCTTTGCCAAAGTCACCGTATATTTGTGCAATGCGGTAGGTTGACGCGGTGGTTATTTCTGCCACACCATAATCCGCCGCAGCTGTATAGGCATCGACGGTTTGCTGTAACAGTTCCTTTTTCTTTTTAAGATTTTTCTTTAAGGGTTGTGTCAATTTAACCTTCATATAAGCCTCATATTTTGGTTCGGCCAACTCCAATGAAGCCTTGGCCGCGAGAAAATGTGTGCGATCGGTTGAGCCTTTACCTTTGTCTGCCTTGATTATCGAATCTAACCAATAGTTTCGTTTACTGATTTGCTTAGTTTCAAGATAATAATCCGCGATTTTTTGCTGCGCTTCAACGGATTGAGCCAAGGGTTGGTTGTAATTTTTAACATATTCTTTATACACCGTAATCGCATCAGGCTTTTTACCGGCCTTTTCATATAAACCAGCGGTTGACCACAAAATATCGCGTTTGATGTTTACATCGGTTGTTTGTTCATAAATCTTGGCGTAAACACCGGCTGCCGCACCCCAATTTTCGGTCTTTTCGTATGACACGGCCAACTGTTTATACGCGTCTGGTGTTAGCTTATTATCAGGATAACTCTTAACAAACATTTGCAACACCGTAATACTACGCGCCCAAGCGCCCATTTTTATTAGGGCCGCAGCGGCATCAAATTCAGCCGATACACGAATACTTGAAGTGGGTGCCAGACTGGCAATTCGTAAAAAGTGATCGGCAGCCTCTTCCAAATTGCCTGCATTAAGCGCATCCTCACCTTGTTTATAAATCGATGCTGCCAATCGATCAATACTTGCTTTGCGATTTTTATCGTCTGGAGACGTAAGTTGTAAACGCTGAATCATTGCGAGTTCTGCCGCCTTATGATTACCCATTTCAAATTCAGACGTCGCAATAATGGCCCAAGCTTGTGGATAAAGCGATTTGGCCTTTTTCGACTGCATATTTGTTATACGGCGTGCAGCGTTTGAAGCATCGGCATATAACTTCATATTCAGCAAATCTTCAGCCGACTTTATGACAACCAAGGCTACCCTCTTGTCTTTTGGAAAATGATCTGCAAAACGCAACGAGGCATTAATAATACGCTTTTTACTGTTAAGTACAGCTTCATCAAGTTTTTTTACACTTTTTGGATTTTTCTTAATCTCTTCCAAGACTTCTTTGTAGGCAAGTATTGATGCGTAAGCAGCTTCTGCACTTTTCGAATTAACTGGGTAACGGTAAGCTGTTTCTTCATATTCTACGGCCGCTTCTTCATATTTTTTGGATTCAATCAAACTATCTGCGAGCAAAAAATGCATGGCCGGCGTTGTTTTATCCTTTGGAAAGGAATCAACAAATTTACGATACCAATACGCGGCCTTGTTATAGTCCTTTTTGCTTTTCGATTTTTGCCCTTTAGCATGATAATGCTGCGCAAGATCTTCAGTGCTCGCTTTTAGGTACGGCTGTATTTCCTCTAACAATTTGCGGTCATGTTTTTTCCAATAACTATTACCTACACCATAGTTTTCGATAAGACTTTCTTTGGCCCCTGTTAGTGCCGTTGGAAAACCACCTTTTTTGTAGATTTCAATGGTTTTAATCATAAATTTAGGTGAGGCCGCATCGTTCGGGAAATATTTCACATAAGCCTGATACACTTTGGCCGTATCTTCGTAACGCTCTTGTTTAAGATAAAGCTTGGCTAGATTTTCATAAACCTGAAATACGTAAGTACGTTCCCCATATTTTTTAGTAAAGGCATAAATGGTTTCCGCACCATCCTGAAAGCTAAAAGCCAAACTTATTGCCCGAAAGGCATCATCTACAATTTCTCTCTCACTACGGGAAAACCGATCATAGGAGACTTTATTCTCGTAGTAGAAATCCAACAAACTGTAAAAGGATTCAAGGGCCGCTTGTAATTCGTTTTGTTTAAATAAAGACCAAGCGTATTTATAAAGTGCGCGTTCATAAAAATTGGATTCCTGATCATCTACAACCACTTTGTATGCCTTTGCAGCGTCAGGAAATTTTTTGTCCATAAACAACATTTCACCACGGCGAAATTGTATTTCAATAAGATGTTCCGTGCGGGGAAACTGCTTAATCATGCGGGTTAAGACGTTTAGTGATTTTTTAGTTTCACCATCTAAATCGTAGGCTCGGCTGAGTTGATAATATATTCTTTCGTTCTCCGGGCTTTTAGGATCACGTTTGAGCAAGGTTTCATACTGCTTGGCCACTACTGTATAATCGGTATCGTCTGGTGCCGCAGCAGCTTTTTTTGTTTTTGACGCAGGTCCAAAATCCGATACTTCTTTCTCTTCTTGTATTGTCTTTTGCTTTTGATGACCCTCAAGCTGAATATCGGCCAAACGCTCCATGGCCCTGGCTTTTAACACATCGTTCTTAGTTGATTTCAACACCGACTCATAATGTTTTCGGGCATCTTCCTGTCGTTGCTGGGGTATGGCTGTGGTTTGCGTATCAATCTCTATGGTCTTCAGGGAAGCCAATGTCTTTTCTTGTTTAGTGGCACCAGCACAGGCGGCAAGTATCAACACCAACAGACTGACAATAAAAATTTTAGCATCAAAACTACACGCTATGCGTCCTTTGCATTTTAACTCTGAATAGTTACTCATGGTTACCTACACTCTCGTTCCATCACTCATTTGAACCAATATCTTGCAAACGTGCCATTGCATAATTGGCTTGATCCAGGTATTCCGCCAAGCGTTCTTTTAACCAAGCTAACTCGGCGACTAAAATATCTTGAACCACCTTTTTCTGTTGCTCAAATGCGCCGTCAACTCCCGACTGCAGAGACTTGATACGCTTTTCATAAGCTTTAAACTTTTTGGCGTAACCTTTAAACCCACGTGGTGCCGCCTTTCTTGCACGCTCTATGGCTTTTTGTTGTTCGATTGTTTCTTTAATGGTTTTATCTAAACTTCGAAGTTGTTTTTGGATTTTCCACTGCCTAGGTTTAATCGTACTGCCGATATCCCACTCCATAAGGCCCTTTAGCAACTTATATTTGGTCTCATAGTTTGCATATTGTTGTTTGTCCATTCTTGATTTATTGCGTCGCAGACTGTCCTTCATATCGTTTAGGCGGTCAACTAGGTTCTTTTCTTCAGGTGTCGCCAAACGTTTTATATCATTATTCTTGACGATTTTGTCAAATTCATTCTTATAGGCATCACGTTCTTTTTTAAATGCCGCTAGGCGAAAGTTACCTTTCTCTGGCGACAATTTTGGTAAACGTTCGCTATAGGTTTTGCGTCTTAAATCCAGAATATGTTTAAAGGCCGGCAAATCGTTACGCCATTTTTTTAGATTGAGTTTTAAATATTGCAAGTCACGTAGATTAATAATGGCTTCTTGGAACTGATTATTGGCAATAAGTGAAGAAATATATCTGACTTCCAGCACCGAAGGTAGATCTTTTATTTCAATAACCGGGGAATTTTCGTTTTGATCTAGCTTACCAATGAGTTGCTGCCATATTTTACCATCCTTAATGGTCGATTCTGCATGCTCGACGTTAACCAACTCTTCCTTCAAAACTTTAATGGCCTCATCATAAGCGGCTAAGGCCTGGTTATACGCCTTTAATTTTTCAAGGGCATAAGGCACTGCCAAATAGGATTCATAAACGGCGGCATCGGTTCGTGTACGAGATTTAAGCTCAACCCAGGGTGACAATGCTTCTTTGTAATTTTCCTGCAAGGCACTGGTCCAACCCAAACCTAACAGCGCCTTGTTGGAAAACGGCCCTGAGAGCCTCACCCGCTCAAAATAGGCTCTGGCCTTTTTCGAATCTTGGGCAGACAGTAACGCAAACCCCAAGGCCAGGTTAGCCTTGTCCCGCAAGGCCTTGACTTCAGGATGATTACTTTTTACCAGACCGACTGCGTCCAGTTGTTCTGCTCCAAGGATCTGTTGCTGGCTTTTATATAAGGCAATACCAAGGTTATATTTGGCAAAGGCTTCGTTGTCATTATCAGAGGGTAATTTCTGTAGCACCTTAACCGCTTGTTTATATTCTCCCCGCGCCATTAATAAATTACTCATTAATAGCTGAATTTCGTCTTTCCTGTCTGCGGGCATTTCACCCTCTATTTCTTCCAAGGCCCTGATGGCATCATTATACGCGCCTTTACGATAGCGGGCCTTGGCCAGGTTTAACCAAATCCGGGTACGCACACCTTCGGGAGCACCCTGCTCCAGCATTTTATTGAATATGGATTCTGCATCCATATGCAATCCATAGGCGAGATAAAATCCGCCCAATAATAAATCTGCGTCAGTCTTGTGTGCCTCAAGTCGGCCCTTTTGCTTGGCTACCAGCAAGGCTACGCTGGCAGTGAAGTACTTCGCCTGATAAAACTGATATAACACTTCACCGTAATCCAGCTCCTGAACTACGCTGGCATTACCATCATAGATTCCGGCATTGGCCGTGGGCAGACAAAGCGCGCCACCAATACTGAGAAGCAGCCCCCATTGCCGACACTGTTGTTTAAACTTGTTTAACACCTTGATTTTAACCACTTGATATTCCGTTATTCCCATTCTTTGACAACAAATTCGGGTTGTAAGTTTTTCGATTCATCGGCAATCTTGAGTTCGATATATTTCGTACCGGTACCTTTATTAAACTTAAAGGTGGTAGCACGTTTGTATTCCCGCCCGTTGGGGCCCGGCCCTCGAAAGGTGGCAACCAGCTCGCGTTTGCCTTTTTTGATATTTCCCACGTAAAGACGCTGCACACCGCCTCTGGCTAAGGCCTGAATTTCTTGTTGTGTGTACAAATAATTCGTTACTACCTTATCATCCAGCTTAAGTTGCACCGAATCAAGCCGGAAAAAATTACCCACATCCACTGACAAAAAGACCGCCACTTGGGTGCTACTGGGAAAGAGCAACTCTTCTTCCAGTACAAACAAATCACGATTAAGCTTCATCACATCTTTTTTAAGTGACTGAATTTTCTCTTCTAAGGTGCGTGTACTTTTATTACTCGCGGCGAATGATGCACCAAATACTAAACTGGCCATCACCAAGGTTAGTACACTAATTAACCAATTTGGTTTGAATTTGCTCACAACATTTCCTCGTCGTCTATATAACATACTAAAACTGCCTTGATTTTACTGCAATAAACATACTGCTAATACCAGATTGAAAAATAGAGCTGCACCACATCGGCGGTGAAGCTATAGGGTTGCAGGTATGTAGGTGAATCAAATCTTTTGTCGGTAAAGTCCTGGTAATCAAAATAAATCCGAGTATAGGAGAAATTAAGACTACTCTTGTCAATTTTCCACCAGCCTTTAGGGAAGGCGTAACTCACACCCACCGCGAAACTATTGTTGGTAAAGGTGCTAAGCTCTTTGTCACTGGCCATATAGCGTAGCTCTTCTGTCCCAAAATCAGCGGAATAAAATGACGCCGCGCTCTGGGTATAAAACCGATAATGGAAATCCAACAACCAGTCACCTTTTAACTTAAAGGGTTGGCTATAACCCAGCTTGGCCGTACCAGATACCACATCCCAACTGTCGGAGAAAAACCGAAAATCACCATACATGGCGGCACGGTAGGGCATATAATAACGTCCGCTCAAGGCTACCGCATTGGTGGTGTGAGTAAAGGGATATTTTTCCTTTTGGTTATAGCCACCATTTATCCACACAAACCGATAGGGATTTTTGAGAGAACTGCAGACGGGTTCATCGGGTGTATCGCATTGCAAATTTTGAGATTCATCGGTGATGATGTCATAGGCCAGGTTAACAATGAGCTTCTTGGTCAATACTTGCGAGAGATTAAAGCGGTAACTGTAGCGCTCGACATCGCCAACATAGATCGAATCGAATATCGCTCCGTTTGCATAGGCGTTTTCATAGACTTCATCAGCACCAAGAGAATAACCAAGAGACACCGTGGTTAGATCACCAAACATACTGTGACTCACGGTAAAGTGATAAGATTTCGCGATAAAATCACTTTCTTCACTATCTCCGTAAGCAAGGCTAATCGTCGTCTTGTCATGCAAATAATCTAAACTCACGCCATATTCCTTGCGCTCTTCCTCATAAGGGCTTCCTTGGGTTATAACATCAATAGACGCACTGGTAATGGAATCGATGTAATAACTGCCTGCTAGCGAAAAACTTTTACCGATTTGTTTGCGCGCCTTTAGTGAGGGACCCTGAATCGTCACACCACCGCCATCGTATTGGTGAAATAAGGCATCGGCCCGGTCTTCGGGTAGTATTGCTGCGGTAATGGGTAAACTAAACCCGATAACGGCAACAATACCTATCACTACAGGTGATGGCCACTCTTGGCGCAACGCTATCTGCATGAGAACCCTAATTACACCCACAACCACCGCCCGAGCCACCTTCGGCACCACGCGCACCCTCTCGCGCCTGGTAGACGTGGTGAATATAGCTGTCTGACACCGGGTCCCTGGAAAACAACATAATGGGATCGGCCAGGTAAGCCCGCTCATAGGGTTTGACCCAAGGCTTTATGCTACACGCTGACATGAGGCACAGCAAGAGCAGGAGTATAATTAATGCGATCTTGTGCATACCTATTCTCGCACTAACTCTCTGACTTGCTTATGGTATTCGTCTTCATAACCGGGTAAATAACCGCGGTGTAAATAGCGCATATTGCCGTCTCTATCGACTAAAACCGTGCTGGGCATGGCCTGAACATCGTATTTTTTACTCACTTCGTTACTCGTGTCAAACAATACCGGGAACGTCACTCGAAGGTCCCTAATCATTTTCTTAGCGCCTTTGGTGTCTTCTTCAACATTTACCGCCAACAAGGTAAATCCGGCATCGCGATATTTTTTATATAGGCTGTTTAATATGGGCATCTCTTCACGACAAGGTGCGCACCATGAGGCCCAAAAGTTGATCATCACCACTTCACCCTGGTGTTCGCTTAATTTAACGTTTTCACCCTTCAAACTTTTTAAGGTAAAGTCGGGGGCTTTACCCTCTATCATGGCCGCTGAACCTCCAAAAGAGATCAGTAACAATGCTGTAAATAGGATAACTTGTTTTAAAACTTTCATCTAACACCTCATCATCAACACAACAAACGCATTAAAAAAAGAAACTGACACCGGTAGAAAACTCAATATTTTGGGTTGTTTTCTTTTCGCCTAATAAGTCCATTTCAAATAAATGGTCTTTAACATCCAAATGCAGGGCTAACCAGTCAGTAGCCAAAAACCGATAACCGACCCCGAAATTCAAGGTGAAAAATGAGTCGCCCGCAAATTCCGTAAAACCGGCACCACCTATGACATATATGGCCGAGTGAAACGCCCACTTGTCACTGAAATAGGTCTCGCTGGGTAAGGCATTAAAACCGAAAGAAAAATTGTAGTAGCTTAATTCTCGCTCTTCATCTGAAAGAAAATCCACATTGAGAATATCCTCGGCAGACGTTCTTTGGGTTTTGGTAATACCCGTGGCCACCTCAAAAAACACCGCTTCATTAATATGGTATGCCAATTTCAACCCATAAACGGGACTGGTACCGAAATCCTCG
>Ga0316187_10003893_pt1 | contig 12965 bp, 10 predicted proteins | sample CroRivburrow1_MG_FD_204927 | JGI IMG/M metagenome (GOLD analysis project Ga0316187, IMG submission 204927) | Coastal sediment microbial communities from Maine, United States - Cross River worm burrow 1 | ecosystem: Environmental > Aquatic > Marine > Coastal > Sediment | place: USA: Maine...
CTGAACGAAAGATTCGGGTCGCACCCGCACATCGGGGATATCCGTGGGCGGGGACTGTTTGCGGGGCTCGAGATCGTTGCGGACAGGGCATCGAAATCGCCCATGCCGGTGGGGGTAAAGATCCATGCTGCAATCAAAAGGGAAGCCATGAAACAGGGGCTGATGTGCTACCCGATGGGCGGCACCATCGACGGCGAGAAAGGGAACCACGTCCTTCTCGCACCCCCGTACATCATCGGGCAGGACCACGTGGATGAGATCGTTGAAAAACTGGACCGGGCGTTCCAGGCCGTGTTCCAGCCGGTGGGGCGGTCCTGGATGCGTGCTCCGGAATAATTGAGTAATACACCTTCAGTAGAGTATTCTCGTAGCCTGATAAGAATGAGCATTGAGGAGAGGAGGAGATCGACGGCTTGCGAGTCCGGCCGTCTGCCCGCCTGATGGGTACGCCCCGGCTATCCGACAGGAGGGGCCCGCCCGTTTGTATGGTGAATATGTCGTTAACAATAAAATTGTGGACCAACTGCTAAGAATTCGCGACCTCAAGGTCGATTTCAACGTGCATGGCATTGTGGTCGAGGCCGTCAGGGGGGTGTCGTTCGATATCTCGCCCGGCGCGACGGTGGCGCTGGTGGGCGAGAGCGGTTCAGGAAAATCGGTCATCGCCCAGTCCATCATGCGCATCCTGCCCGAGACCGGCTTCATTACGGAAGGTGAGATCCTGTTTAATGATCCGAAGCGCGGCGAGGTTGTCGACATCGCCCGGCTGGACGGGAAGGGACCAAGGATGCGCACCATACGCGGCGGCAGCATTTCCATGATCTTCCAGGAGCCCATGGTGTCGATGTCGCCGCTGCACACCGTCGGGGACCAGGTGAGCGAGGCCCTGTTCCTGCACCGCGATGTCAGCAGGCAGGAAGGGTTGGAGTTCACTGAAGAAATGCTCGGTCTCGTCGGTTTCCCGGATCCCGCGCGCGCCATGAAGACCTATTCCTTCGAGTTATCCGGCGGGCTTCGCCAGCGCGCGATGATCGCCATGGCACTGGTCTGTCACCCGGCGCTGCTGATCGCCGACGAACCTACTACCGCTCTGGACGTCACCATCCAGGCACAGATTCTGCATCTCATCAAGGACCTGCAAACCGAACTGGGGATGGCGGTGCTGATCATTACCCACGACCTGGGCGTGGTTGCCAATGTTGCCGACGAAGTGGTCGTCGCGTATCACGGCGAGGTCATGGAACGCGGGACGCTGGAGGATATATTCGTCCGGGGATCACATCCCTACCTCAAATCCTTGCTGACGGCGGTTCCTCGCTTCGACATGAAGCCGGGGGAGCGCCTGATACCCATCCGGGAGATCGAGGCCAAGACCGGTGAGAGGCTGGGTAAACGCGAACCCTGGCCGGCCGCTGCGACCACGAAGGGACCGCATCTTTCGATCAGGAATCTGACCAAGACCTTTCACATACGGCAGAGCGGGCTCCTTGGCATGGGCGGAGAACAGTCCATTCCAGCTGTCAACGATGTAAGTCTCGACATTCAGCCGGGAGAATGCGTGGGCCTGGTCGGTGAGAGTGGATGCGGTAAAACCACGCTCAGCAAGATGATCATGCGTGGATTGCTCCCTGACTCCGGGTCGATCCACTACAACGACCGCGGAGAAATTGTCGACCTCCTGGCGCTGCGCGGCCAGGAGGGACTGGACATGACCCGAAAGATCCAGTTCATCTTCCAGGACCCGTTCAGCTCGCTCAATCCCCGCATGACCGTGTTCGACCTGGTCAGGGAGCCGCTGGTTATTCACAAGGCCGGCAATCGCAAGTATCAGCAGGAAATTGTCACGGAGCTGCTGCGTCTGGTCGGCCTGGATCCGCGCTTCCTCAATCGCTATCCGCACAGCTTCTCGGGCGGCCAGCGCCAGCGCATCGGCATCGCCAGGGCGCTCGCCCTGCGGCCCGATTTTCTGATATGCGACGAACCGGTTGCGGCCCTTGATGTGTCGATCCAGGCCCAGATCCTGAACCTGATGAAGGATCTGCAAAAGGAACTTGGCCTGACCTACCTGTTCGTGTCGCACAACCTGGCGGTCGTGGACTACGTCTCCGACCGCATTGCCGTAATGTGCGCCGGCCGCCTGGTGGAGATCGCGCCGCGCGATCTGTTATTCAAACGCCCCGTCCACCCGTACACCAGGACGCTGCTTGCGGCGGTCCCGTCCCCCGATCTGGAGCACCCGCTGGATTTTGCGGCACTGATGGAAGGCAAGGATTCGAACCCGGCGGCATGGGAGCCGCCGTTCACGTCCACGGTGCACACCCCAACCGAATTCATTCCGCTGACCGAAGGGCACCTGGTACGAGCCATGGTCGGCACCAGTTCCCAGGAGTTGATGCAATGAACAAACTGCAGCATTTATCTTTAAGCGTTATTGTCAGCCTGGTAGCGGGGACAGTTCCGCTATCAGCATCGGCGGCCGAAGTGCCGAGCCTCCAGGCTGACGTCGATGCCGGCCGGCTGCCGCCCAAGGCACAGCGCCTGCCCGAGAACCCCAGGGTGATCGACCTGGCCGCTTCCGGCAGGAAGCTCGGTCGCTACGGCGGCGATCTCAACCTGCTGATGGGCAAGACCCGGGACATCCGGCAGATGGTCGTTTACGGCTACTCGCGCCTTGTGGGGTACAACCAGGACCTCGAACTCGTCGCGGATATCCTCGAGAGCTACGAGGAAGTGGACAGCAAGGTGTTCACTTTTCATCTCCGAAAGGGCCACAAATGGTCCGACGGCCATCCATTCACCACCGAGGACTTCCGCTTCTTCTGGGAGGACGTTGCCAACAACGAGAAACTATCCCCGTTCGGCCCCACCACCACGATGCTGGTCGACGGCGAGCCGCCAAAGGTGGAGATCATCGACGAATACACCATCCGATACTCCTGGTCCGAACCGAACCCGTATTTTCTGACCGCGATCGCCGGTGCGTCGCCCCTGTTCATCTACGAACCTGCTCACTATATGAAGCAGTTTCACGCGAATTATCTGCCCGCCGAGGACCTCAAGGCCAAGGTTAAAAAGGCCGGGACCCGGAACTGGACCGGCATGTACGTGCGGATGGCGCGCATGTACAAGATGACCAACCCGGACTTGCCGACCCTGCAGCCGTGGTACGGCACCGTGTTCCCGCCGTCGGACCGTTACATATTCGTCCGCAACCCGTATTTTCATCGCGTGGACGAGCAGGGCAACCAGTTGCCGTATATCGACCGGGCCGTCGTCAACATTGCTTCAGTCAGCCTGGTGGCAGCCAAGACCGGGGCCGGCGACGCTGATCTGCAGGCCCGTTACCTGACCTTCGAGGACTATACGTTTCTGAAGGAAGGCGAGCAGCGCAACAACTATACGGTACGTCTGTGGCGCTCGGCGAAGGGCAGCCAGATCGCGCTGGTGCCGAGCCTGAATTCCACCGACGAGGTCTGGCGCGGGCTGCTGCAAGACGCCCGCTTCCGCCGGGCGCTGTCGCTCGCCGTTGACCGCGACGAGATCAACCAGGTGATCTATTTCGGCCTGGTCAACGCGAGCAACAACACGGTGCTGCCCGAAAGCCCCCTGTTCAAACCCGAGTACCAGACCAACTGGGCGCAGTTCGATCTGGACAGGGCCAACGACCTGCTGGACGAGATGGGCCTCGACAAGCGCGACTCCAGCGGGTTGCGTCTGCTCCCGAACGGAAAACCCATGGAGATCATCGTCCAGTCGTCGGGCGAGAGCACCGAGGAGACCGACGTCCTGGAACTGATCACCGACAGCTGGAAGAAGATCGGCATCGCCCTGTTCACCCGGCCGTCCCAGCGGGAGGTGTTCAGGAACCGCATCTTCGCCGGGGATTCCCTCATGGCGGTGTGGTCGGGCCTGTACAACGCGATCCCGACCGCGGAGATGAGCCCCCACGAACTGGCGCCGACCAACCAGCAGCAGCTGCACTGGCCGCAGTGGGGCAAGTACTATGAATCCGGGGGGCAGTCCGGAGAACCGCCAACCATGGAGCCCGTCAAGCGGTTGGCTGAACTGAACGATCTGTGGGTGCGCTCGAAGTCGAACGCGGAGAGAGAGAAGATCTGGCACGAGATGCTCGGCATACACGCCGACCAGATTTTTGTCATCGGAACCGTCAACGGTGTTCCCCAGCCGGTAGTGGTCAGCAACCGTCTCCAGAACGTCCCGGAGCAGGGCCTGTACAACTGGGAGCCGGGGGCCTACTTCGGCATCTACCAGCCGGATACTTTCTGGTTCAGCGATTGATGATGAAGAAACAGGCTGAGCGCGCAGCGGGAGTGGACGGGGCATGAAATACATCATCCATCGCTTCCTGATGATGATCCCCACGTTGCTGGTGATCAGTCTGATCTGTTTCATCATCATCCAGCTGCCCCCCGGAGATTACCTGGAAAGCTATATTGCCGAGCTGGAGAGCCAGGGGGAGACGGTCGACCAGAGCAAGATCGATTTCCTGCGTCAGGAGTACGGCCTGGACAAGTCCATGTGGGAGCAGTATTTCTACTGGGTGACCGGCATGGTGCAGGGGGATTTCGGCTTCTCCTTCGAGTACGACCTGCCGGTGAGCGAAGTCGTCGGTGACCGCCTGATATTAACCATTATCGTGTCCGTAGTGACCATCGTGTTCACCTGGATCATTGCGTTCCCCATCGGTATCTACAGCGCCACTCACCAGTACAGCTGGGGTGACTACGGGCTCACGTTCATCGGCTTCATCGGACTGGCCACGCCCAATTTCCTGCTTGCGCTGGTCATGTTGTACCTGGCGAATGTCTACTTCGGCACGTCCATCGGCGGCCTGATGGATCCGGAGTACATCGACGCCCCGTGGAGCTTGGACAAGGTGATGTCCATTCTGGAGCACCTGTGGATCCCCGTGGTGGTGATCGGGACCTCGGGTACGGCGGGCATGATCCGCCGGCTGCGCGCCAACCTGCTGGACGAGCTGCAGAAGCAGTACGTCACCACCGGCCGGGCCAAGGGCCTGCCGCCCGGGAAACTGCTCCGCAAATACCCGCTCCGGATGGCGCTCAATTTCTTCATTGCTGACATCGGGTCCATCCTGCCAAGCATCATCTCCGGCGCCGAGGTGGTGGGCGTGGTGCTGTCTCTGCCAACCACCGGGCCTATGATGCTGAGCGCCCTGCAGAGCCAGGATATGTACCTGGCGGGTTCGTTCCTGATGTTCCTGTCGACGTTGACGGTGGTCGGGGTGCTGGTCTCGGATATCGCGCTGGCCATGCTCGATCCCAGGATACGTCTGCAGGGAGGGGTGACGCGATGACCACGCCGAATCGAACGGTGGAACACTACGTATCGCAAAAGCCCTTCGACCCCTTTTCCATCGAGGCGCTGACCCCGGAACAGGAGAAGTATTACCTCGCTTCGCAATGGCAGTTGATGTGGCTCAAGCTGAAGCGACACAAGATCGCCATGATCTCCATGGCGATTCTTCTGTTTGCCTACTTCACCTGCATATTCACGGAAACGATCTCGCCTTACAACCTCAATACCCGCGACGCGCAGAGGATCTACGCTCCGCCGCAGTCCATCCACCTGTTCCACGAGGGTGAGTTCAGGGGTCCGTTCGTCTATGGCTACAGCTACAAGATGAACATGACCAACCTGAAGCGGGAATACGCCGAGGACAAGAACAAGGTATACCCGCTACGCTTTCTGTGCCTTGGAGACGAGTACCTGTTCTGGGACCTGTTCGAAGCCTCGTTTCACATCGTATGCCCCGCCGAAGACGGATATTTTTACTGGTTGGGGACGGACCGGCTGGGCAGGGACATGCTGTCGCGCATCATCCACGGCGCGCGTATCTCGCTTACCATAGGTTTGATCGGGATAGTGATCAGCATGGCGCTGGGAATCGTCATAGGCGGCATTGCCGGCTACTACGGTGGTCAGATTGACAACGTCATCCAGCGCATCATCGAGATATTCAGGTCGTTCCCGGAGCTGCCGTTATGGATGAGTCTGTCCGCGGTGCTGCCGGTCAACTGGGACCCCATCTTCGTGTTTTTCGGAATAACGGTGATCCTGGCATTTCTCGACTGGACCAGCCTGGCGCGCGCCGTGCGCTCCCGGTTGCTGGCGTTGAGAGAGGAGGACTACTGTGCCGCCGCGCAGTTCATGGGCGCCCGGCCGCGTCGCGTTATCGGACGACACCTGCTGCCTGGATTCATGAGCCACCTGATCGCTTCCGCGACGCTGTCCATTCCGTCCATGATCCTTGGCGAGACCGCGCTCAGCTTTCTTGGCCTGGGGCTTCGGCCCCCGATCACGAGCTGGGGCGTGCTGCTGAACGAGGCGCAAAATATCAACGTGGTGGCCCTGTACCCCTGGTTGATGCTGCCGGTGGTGCCGGTGATCGTGGTAATCCTGGCGTTCAACTTTTTCGGCGACGGCCTGCGTGACGCCGCGGACCCCTACAAATAGAGCAGCGAACAAAACCGGGGACAGTATACCTATTAAGTTTTCGATAATAGGTATACTGTCCCCGGTTTTAACGCATCCCGTCCGGTTATGAAATCCTCAGATAATCCTTCCCTGCATACAGAGCCCGCATACACCGCCGGCTTTGAATTTCTCGGCACGCCGGTCCGGTCCTTCAACGTCGAGATGACCAATCGCTGCACGCTGGGTTGTACGGAGTGCAAGCGCACCGACAATGCCTGGGTGCGCGACAACCTCACCCAGCTTCCCCTGGGTCTGCTACAGCGGATTTTCCCGGTGTCCGAGCGGGGCGCGTTCAAGGGGCTGATGCTGAACCTGTGCGGCACCTACGGAGACTGTATCTACCACACCCGGTTCCATGAAGTGATCGCTCACTTCAAGGCTATGGGTCTCAACGTGATGATCGAGACCAACGGCAGCCACCGGACCATGCCGTGGTGGGAAAAGACGGTCTCGCTGCTGGATGAGAACGACGGGATCACGTTTTCCGTGGACGGCCTCGAGGACACCAATCACATCTACCGGGTCAACTCCCGCTGGAGCGATATCGAGTCGGCGATGGCCTACTGTGCGCCCCGGGTTTTCGTCTCGTGGAAGTTCATTGTTTTCCGCCACAACGAGCACCAGCTCGAACAGGCCAAGGCGCTGGCAAAGCGGTTGGGTGTGCGTGATATTACCCTGAAAAAAAGTGCACGATTCCGGGAAGACGAGGACGATCTCACACCTGGCAGCAATGAATACATTGGACTGGTCAATCTCAATCGCCGTGCCGTTCGCCGGGTCCGCTCCGCCGGTGTGCCTGCGACAAAGCTCGACGGCCAGCTTTCCATCCGCCCCAATTGCCGATCCGGAAAAGGCCTGGCCATCACGGCGCTGGGTTACCTGTATCCCTGCACCAACTGCGAGTCGTCTGAAACCGATACCTGGTTCTACCGGAATCGGGAACACTTCGATCTGCGTAATCAGTCGATCCGTGAGATCCTGGCGTCGAACAAATGGCGCGAACTCGAAAGCCTTTGGCAGCGGCCCTCGACTGCGCCGGGGACCTGCGCGCACACCTGTGGCGTGCACCGGGATTACCGCCTCCAGTACGAGCAGTCGGCGCGAGCAGACCGGCCAAACAAGCCCGACGACGTCGTCCGAATCGCCTTCGATCGTTGATGGAAGACGGTCGAGTTTTGTTTAGTCAACCCGCGCTGTATACTGACGTTACTAAGGAATAATCGTTTTATTTGAGGAGGTCTCATGCTCCATTTTTCAAAAGTTCGACGCGTACCGGTACCAGCTGGTGTGAGCCGGGTGCTGGCCGCAGTGCTCCTGCTGGCTGGTGCGATCAATCCGGCCTGGGCTGAGCCGTTTACCGATATTGCACCTCTGTCGCCGCAGCCGTCAGCGGCTGGGATAACGCCTGGGCTTGCGGTGGAATACCTGAATCAGAAATTCTATTCTCTGGATGAAATCTACAGCGCCGATGTGGATCCAGAGGAAGGTGAGCCGATCCCGATACTCGACCAGCTCAGCAAAATTGATCCCCAGAGCGACGAGCCCGTGATGGGCATCAATGTGCTGACCTCCGATCGCAGCATGATGGTGGGCGCATTTATCCGCGGCATGATCCACTTCAGGGAGGCGGGCAACTGGACGCTCTACCTGGTGTCGAACGACGGCGCGCGTATGTGGGTCGGAGGTGTCGAACTGTGGGAAGACCCCGAGATCCATTATGATCGGGAATCGGACCCGCTCGAACTGGTCATATCCGAACCAGGATGGTACGAACTCAAGATCGATTACTATCAAAAGAAAGGCAGCGCCGCGCTGCAGCTTTTATGGACGCCGCCCGGAGGTGAGAAAGCGGTGGTTCCTGCCGAGGCCCTGGCTCACGTCGAGTAATCGAGCATCAGCACTTTCCGGCGCCGCCACGGGACGCTGGCATGAATAACCAGTCAGACCCGAATGCCGAAATCGTGGCGGAAGCCACGATGGATTCGCATCTGTCGGATCCGGTCCGGCTGGAAGACAAGGACGAGTTCTACCACGACATTCTCGGTGGCCTGTCCGTGTTCATGGACAGTCCGTACATACTGGACATCATGCACGCCTCCAGGGAATACCCGATCCTGCGGCTCGGGCATTCGCTCAATCTGGGGCAGATCACCTGCAAGAAGTGGCTGCTCGATACACTTTCCGGCTCCGGCGCGACGCAGTTCGGCACGGTGTACGTCCTGGGCGGCTGGTACGGCGTACTCGCCGCCATGTTCCTGAACGACCCACGTTTCAGTGTCGACAAGGTGGTGTCGGTGGACATCGAGCCGCAGTGCAAGCCGATTGCGGAAGCATTGAATCGCACCAGCGTCGAGAACGGCCGATTCGAAACCATGACCGCGGACATCTACGATCTGGACTATCTGGCCATGCTGGGTAGTACGCCCGCCGCAGGCTCCAGCCTGCTGATCAATACGAGCTGTGAACACCTCGCCGATTTCCACCGGTGGTTACGGAGGATCCCGGATGGAGCCCTGGCCGTCCTGCAATCCAATGATTATTTTGACTGCCAAGAACATTTCAACTGCGTCCCTGATCTGGCCACTTTCAGCCGCCAGGCCCCGCTGTCGGAGTTGATGTACGAGGGGGAGTTAAAGTTGAGGAAATACACCCGGTTCATGCGCATCGGCCTTAAATAGACAGCCCTCACCCCTGCCCCTCTTCACGGGGGAGAGGGGCAGGGGTGAGGGGGATTCGGCGTATACTCTGACCAATGAAATTTTCCATCATCATTCCTACCTGCAACCGCCCGGACGATCTCGATGCATGCCTGCGCAGCATCGAGGCACAGCGCGGTGGGCACCAGTTGCAGACCGTGGTGATCGATGATGCAGGGGCGGCAGATCTCACGGATCTTCTGCCCCGGATCGATGTGTATCTGAGGAACCCGATCAACCTGGGTCCTTCGTATTCCCGCAATATCGCGGCCCTGAAAAGCGACGGCGAGGTCCTGCTGTTCCTCGATGACGATACCGAACTGCTGCCGAACAGCGTCGACGAGGTGGCGAGTATCTTCGATGACCATCCCGATATCGGGGCCATCGGCGGCTGCGGCCCGGCTGACACCTCTGGTGCGGATGTGGAATTCATTTCGGGGAAGGTGTGCGGAGAATTCCGGCACGAGAAGTATGTCTATTATCCGCCGGGTAAAGAGGAGGGAATGCTGCGAATTGTCGGACCCAACAAGCGGGACAAGTACTTCTGCTACCCGCCGCTTGACGAGGGGCAGCGCGCCTTATACGACTGCGATCACGTGGAGAGCGCCTTCCTCGCCATCCCCAGAACTGTATTTGAAGAAGCCGGCGGGTATGATCCGTATTGGTTCTATATGTGTGAGGACCGTGATCTGTGTCTTGAGATCAAGTCGAGGGGCCACCGGGTGGTGACGGCGTGGGCCCCGAGGGCGATACATCACAACCATACTTCCTACCGGGCCAGTGACGATGGCGGCCGCCGAATGGAGCGCAACCGGCGCGTCATGGAGGTGATCGTCAAAAGGGAAGGCGCTGGAGCGGCACTGAAATGGATGTCGGGTCATGCCGGCCACGCTCTGGACAAGAAACACCTGCCAGGGCTCCTGGACGTTCTTCGCTCTGCACCTCGGCTGCGCAACAGGCGGGGCGTCAACTATCTCGACCGCAAGGAACTGGACCGCTACTTCGTCTCCAGGACCGCGCAAGGTCTTGCTGCCGTGCACCCGTTCCCCGTGGAGCGCACTCTGAAAACCCCGACCAGCCTGGTCCTGTTCATCAATAACCGCTGCAACATGGCCTGCGACCACTGTTTCATACCGGACCTCAATACCAGGACGCCGGAGATGAGCACGCAGCAGATAAGACACATCGTCGACTCCCTCGACCAGCCGGTGGACCTGACGTTAACCGGCGGTGAGGCGCTCCTTACGAAAGACCTCGAGGCGGTCATGGATCACATGATGGCCAACCGGCACGTCCGTTACCTCGGTCTGCTGACCAACGGCTCGATGCCGCGGCGGCTTTCAGAGATATGCGAGTCGCTTCTCTCGCGGTACCCGGACAAGAAGCTCAAGATCCAGATTTCCCTGGATGGCCCGGAGCAGACGCACGACGAGATCCGGAAGATGCGGCGGGGCTATGAGAAGGCAATACGGAGCTTCGAGCGCCTCGCGGAGATCCGGAAGAATCACCGTAACCTCAAATATACCGCTGCAATTACGCTGATGCGGGAAAATCTTGGCTCGGTCGAGACGCTCATTGACGAATTGGAGCGGATCGGGGTGCCGAGCAAGATGTCCATGGTGCGAGGGAATTCCTTCAGCACATTTGGCGTGCCGGCAAGCATATTCAAAGACGAGTACGAACCTCAGAAACCGTATCTGGGCAACGAAGTCGACGCCGTAAAAGATTTCATCGATCGGGTAGAGGCCAGGCACCCGGGCTACTTTCGGGGATACCAGCGAACCAAGCTGGAGATCATGCTGGAGACGCTGAAAAGCCGACAAAGAGAATTCGCTTGCCGTGCCGGATTCGATGACGCGGTGATCTACGCCGACGGGTCGGTGGCAGTGTGCGAACAGGTCGAGCCGTTCGGCCACCTCGAGGACTGGAACTGGGATCTCGCAAAAGCCTGGAATTCACCACAGGCATGGGAACACCGCGCGTTGACCAGCCGGTGTGCCTGTATCAATGGCTGCAACATATCGACCCATCTGGACCTCCTGGAGCAGGAGCCGATTACCCAATACGCCAGTTGACCCGTGTCAAATCTCCGGTCCCGTAAAACCTGTAGAATCGAGTATTGCAGATGGAAGTGAAGTCTGAAAAAACCGCGGCAAAGGCCGACATGTCGGAAGCGATAAGCAACGGCGAACGCTGGGTGGATCCGGGGCAGGAACTCCGTTATTCCGAGGACACCCAGGACGAAGCTTACCGCACCGGCGCGTATGACGTGATCGATACCCTGGATTTCTCCGCGCGCATTGCGGTCCAGGCGGGCTACGTCATCCACCGGCAGGCCGGATCGGTGCTGGATGTAGGGTGCGGCACCGGAGAACTCCTTAAATACCTGCCCCCGGACATCTACTACGTCGGGATGGATATTTCACCCACGGCGGTCGAGGCCGGTAAAAAAAGGTATTCGCACCGGCCGAACACGGAATTCCACGCCGCCAATTTCCGGGGATGGCAAAGCCCGCTGAATTCATACGACTGCATCGTATGGGCAGGCATCGGAAGGACCTGGACCCGGGGTGGCCGCAAGGGCGACAAGAGAGACTGGCTGGAGATCATGCTTTCACTCAATGAGTATCTGGCCGAGGATGCCGTTATGGTGATCGAGGCCACCAGGGATCACTGGCCGAAGCTGTCGAAACTCATTGAAAACGACTACACCGTGATCGCGGGCTGTGACGTCGACTGCCTGGTCGACGACCACCGGGCAGTACGCGCCACCCGGGTGATTCAACCGCGATCCAGGCAAACACAATCGGATGGCAGTGATGGCTGAACGAGAATTTTTGAAAAGGCTGGAGATCCACTACGACATCGGCCGGATCCGGGCAGCGATGGACGGCATTTACGGATTATTCGGGCGGGACAACGTGCTCCTGGTCAACTCGCACGCGAAGAGCAAGGACCCGCTGAGGGATTTTTCCGGGTGGCTGCCCGACGACATCAGCGAGGACGACTTTTCCACGATCAACGAGGAATTCCGTGGGACCGCGTTCGAGGACTTCCTGCACCGGCTCCCGTTTCCCTACCGTCGGGCCAGGATCATGCGTATGGGTAAGAAAAGCTGCCTGACCATACACAACGACACCTGCCTGAGGTATCACCTGGCGATAAAAACCAACCCGGCCTGTTTCCTGGTGGAGATGGACGGCCGCGTCGGGACCTTCCACCATGTTCCTGCGGACGGCTACCTGTATGAAATGGACGGTACACGGAATCACACCGCCATCAACGCCAGCAAGGAGGAAAGAATCCACCTGGTGATCAGCTCCACCAAATTTGACCATCTGGAAGAACGGCGGCCTGAGGAATTCTACTCTTCGGAGATGACCCGCCTGCAGCACTGAAGTGCCCTCGTGTGGGGTCATCGCGTCGAGAGACCGTTCCTGCGGTTTTTTTCGTGTTGGGCAATCAGGGGGGGCGCCAGACCCCGTCCCGATACTGCTGGCCGGAGGCCGGATTTGAAGCTATGCTGAAATTTATAAGAAAACCTTTATTTATCGGATAAGAAAACATTATCATTGACCGGTCGCAAGTCGGGGCATTGGAAGTTTTGGGGCGTCTGATCCGCATATCGACGGGAACCATTAAGCGCCGTCGCAACAGATTCTCCCCTTCATCGGGGCACGGGAGTGTTTGTCTCCGGGTTTGGTCATGAAAGCAACGGATACCAGCAATCCGGATTACTACCACAGGGTC
>Ga0316187_10003894_pt1 | contig 12964 bp, 8 predicted proteins | sample CroRivburrow1_MG_FD_204927 | JGI IMG/M metagenome (GOLD analysis project Ga0316187, IMG submission 204927) | Coastal sediment microbial communities from Maine, United States - Cross River worm burrow 1 | ecosystem: Environmental > Aquatic > Marine > Coastal > Sediment | place: USA: Maine...
AAACTGTCTACACGAAAAAAGGTGGCCGCCGCAGGTATTCTGTCCGGCCCACTTTTGTGGACGCTGATTTTTCTGTTCGTTCCCTATGCCATAATTTTCACCTACAGTTTCTATCTCAAGCAGTTTCCGACCTTCACCCCTGCTTTCCAGTTCGGGAACTACGCGCTGATATTCAGCGATCCCCAGTACTATCAGGTACTTCTGCGCACCTCTAAAATAGCCCTGATAGTAGCGGCATCCGCGCTCGTGCTGGCGTATCCCCTGACTTATTTTCTGGTATTCAGAGTCAGGTCTCCGCGCATTCGACTGATGCTTTACATGGCCGTTATCGTGCCGCTGTGGGTGTCGTACCTTTTGCGGGCGTATACCTGGAAAACCATCCTGGGCAGTCAGGGCGTGCTCAATTCGTTCCTGGTCATGGTCGGAATCCTGGACGAGCCGACGGATATCTTTCTGTACAACCAGTTTTCCATGGTGGTGACACTGACCTATATCTTCGTACCGTTCATGGTCATGCCGATCTACACGTCCCTGGAAAAGATTCCCAGGAACCTGATCGAGGCCTCGAAAGACCTGGGCGTGGGTCCGTTTCGAACCTTTCTGTCGGTCACCCTGCCACTGTCTACACCAGGCATCGCGGCGGGCGCCACGTTCACCTATTGCCTGACCTTCGGAGATTTCATTGCGCCATTCCTGGTCGGCGGTCCGGACGGGCTGATGATTGCCAACGTCATTACCTCCCAGTTCGGGGCAGCCCTCAACTGGCCGCTGGGCTCCGCCCTGGCCATCATCATGCTGGTGGTGGTGCTCACCATAATCTCGCTGTCCGATCGCATCGAGCGGTCGGGGCGGCTGGATATAGCCTGATCGTCGTGCACATGCAATACAGAAACGGCAAAGCGACGGAACTGTTCGACAAGGTCTACGACCGGCTCTGCTCCGCCTCCCTGGCGGGATTCTCCGTGCTGGTCATGACCTTTCTGTATCTGCCGGTCCTGATCCTCATTGTGTTCAGTTTCAACGACGATCGTTCCCTGACCCTGCCGCTCACCGGATTCACGCTGCGCTGGTATGTCTCGCTGTTTTCCAACGCCGATCTGCTGGCGGCGATATACAACAGTTTTTACGTGGCGCTCATCGCGACCTCGATCACTCTGGTGATCGGCGTGCCCGCGGCGATCGCTCTGGACAGGCTCGAGTTTCCCGGCAAGACGGTGTTCCGGCGCCTGGTGTTGCTGCCCATCGCGTTGCCGGGAGTGATTACCGGCGTTTCCATGCTCAACCTGTTCAAGCTCATGGGTATGAATCTGAGCCTCGAGACGGTAATTCTGGGCCACGCCACAGGCCTGGTGTCTATCGTCGTAACACAGGTGTTCGCCCGGCTGCAGCGGGTGAACCGTTCTGTGGAAGAGGTATCCGCCGATCTTGGCGCCAGGCCTTACCAGACCTTTTTCTTTATCACATTACCCAATATCAAAACCGCGATCATCGGCAGCGCCCTGCTGTCGTTCACGGTCTCTTTCGACGAAATACCGGTCACATTTTTTCTCACCGGCCGGGAAAACACGCTGCCCATGTACATCTGGTCGACCCTGCGACGGGGCATAACCCCTGAAATCAACGCCGTCGGCACCCTGATCGTGCTCAGTTCACTGGTGCTGATCATCGTATCGGTGAGGATGTTGAGAGACACGGACAAAAGATAAATATCACCCATTTGGGTGAAGAAATTTGTTTCCTCCTCGGTAGAATCTGTTCGACATCTATCCGAACCAACTGAAACCGAACACTATCCTGTTCGGGACGGGAGCAAGTCTGTCATGCACTGTCGTACTGTAATCGATTCAGTACGACGATGAACGGGCGGACAGGAGCGAAGGGAGTTTCGTTTAGATCCATTCCAGGGAAGGGAGATATGTCAATGGATGCTGTTACATGTAATAGATCGCTTGTATTTTCAACGTGGACTCTGTTTTTAATGGTAGGCATGTTGTTTCACGCGACGATGCGGGACGCTTACGCGAGGCAGGACGTGCTCAGGTGCCAGAAGTACGGAACCCAGTTCATCGGCTACGGGGGCGACCCAAAATCCGCCTGCGACGCGGGGTTCAAGAAGCAATTTCCGAATCCGGACAACAAAGCCACCGCATGTCTGGTTTCGGATAAATATGATCGATATCCATCGAACGCCTGTGTTCCCTATGACGAGCCTCAGATCAAGTACAAGTGTCCGGAAACCATCCACTTTTGTTCGAACGATGCGTATTTCGCACGGAAGGGATGGAGCAAGCATTGGATCCCGATACCTACGGGGAATTGTCCGGACAGCGCAGAGATCGATCCGGATACCGGAGAGTGCGGATGTCCTGAGGGCACTTTCGAGAAGCGCGAGCAGTGTGTCATCGCACCAACCTGCGGGGATTCGAACTCTGCCGTGGGCAATCCGTGCGATGCGGCAACGGGGTATAAAACCCAGTCGGAAACCGATTATTCGGTGAACGGTACCGGAATTGATCTGACGCGATACTACAACAGCGCCCAGAAACTGGATTTCGGTTTCGGTGTCGGATGGGCTGCCGGATTCAGCAAGAGGCTGCTGATCGACGACGACCACCTGTTGATTCAACACGCCAGCGGAGGGCAGGATCCGTTCACCAGAGCAGAAGGCGTCTGGCAGGGAGATCCGGACGCGGATTACATGCTGGTCGAGACCTATGCGCAGTTCACAATAGAACTGCCCGACGGTGACCTGGAACACTACAACGCCGACGGCCTGTTTCTGTCCGAATCCACGGCGGCAGGGCTGACAACGACGTATCAATACGATCCCCAAGGGAAGTTGACGGGCATCGTCGGTCCCTACGGCCACTCTATGTCGCTGACCTACGATGACAACGGCCACATCACCAGCGCAAACGTACCCGGAAAACTGGCTTTTACCTACAGTTATGACGGCGCCAACAATCTCACCAAGGTCGAGTATCCGGATGGGGCAACCCGTTCGTATCACTACGAAGATCCCGTGTTTCCCAACGCGCTCACCGGGATCACGGATGCCAACGGAGACCGGTTTTCGACTTACGCCTACGACAGCCGGGGCCGGGCAGTATCGACCGAGCACGCCAGGACGGACAACGGTACGCCGCAGCAGTCATTTCACCTGGAGTACGGTCAATGAGAGGTTGAGATGTTAGCCGCTATGTATCCATGTCTTCGCTATCGGATTCGTCGTCCCATTCGTAGCGCTTCTCTGCCCTCGGCGGGTCACGCCGCCGCAGTGCGAAGGCGAGGCCAACACCAATGACCGCACCGGCCAGATGGGATTCGAACGACACACCGTGCTGGATGGGAAGGATACCCCAGACCATGCCGCCGTACAGGAAGAATACGGTCAGCGATACGGCAATGGATCGTCGGTCACGCCTCAGGATGCCAATCAGAAACAGGAAAAACACCATGCCATAGACGAGGCCGCTGGCGCCGATGTGCATACTGCTCCTCGCGAACAACCAGACGAGAAGACCCGTGCCAAGGTATATAACGGGCAATCCGGGCGCGGCGGATCTGGGATAGAAATACAGGAAAGCGGTGCCCAGTATCAATACCGGCAGGGTGTTGGCAAACACGTGCGAAAACGAACTGTGAATAAGGGGCGCGAAGAGGATGCCGGCCAGGCCGTCAAAATGCCTTGGGTAAACCCCGAATGAACGGAGCCCAAGGTTGAATAGTCCGTCGACGAGCCAGATCAACCAGATCAAGGCGATAAAATACAGCGCGGCCAGGGCTGAGCGACGCAGCCTGTGGGTGTCCAGGCGAATGGACTCAGTATCGATCATATGAGGAAATGTAGGTGCGTGTTGGCACATGATACGCATCCTTGCGCGACTGTAGGTATATGAAGGCTATCGACGGAGTTCAGAAGGCTTTTGAAATCGTCGCGTCCCCGCCTCGCGGCGGAGGCACTCTCATGAATTCGGGGTTCCGAAGTGTCCTGAAGTCAGAGAATAGAGATCGAGGTGCAATTATGGTTAAACCAATGGCATCAGGTTTGGGTGTAATTCTGTTCATGCTGTCGATCATCCTCCGTTGACATCTCGGGTTCGATGAATCGGGTTTTACCGCAACTGCTGCCGGACGCGGAGGTTGCGGCGGTCAGTCTGGAGTTCGGGACGTATCCCGGGCCAGACGTATTCCGGGCCAGACGTATTCCGGGCGCTGCGCGAGGAGAACTGGCTGCAGCATCACCGAGGTGAGGAACACCCCGATCGTCACCGGATCAAAACGGCATTATTGCGTATGTTTTACCCTGACGATGATGAATGGAAGCGGCAGGTCCGGCATCGGGGACAGGAGATCGTCAGCCAGGCGGCTGCCGGAATATTGTAAAGGAAACTTCGGCACCGAAAAACGCGCCGCTTCGGGAGACATGCCGTTAGAATCGGCGGATGTCAGAACATACGACACGCCCCAAGGGAAGTTCACTGAGACCGTTGCGTTCGGTCATATCATTTATCGCACCCTACAAACGAACGCTCGTCCTGGCAATGTGCGCGCTGTTGCTCGCGGCGGGGGCGCAGCTGAGCCTGCCGGTGGGGTTGCGTTACCTCATCGACCAGGGTCTTCTTGCGGACAGTACCGACAATATCGATCGGTACTTTGTCGGGTTGTTTTTGATGACCGTGGCGTTCGGGGTGTTTTCGGCCTGGCGATTTTATCTCGTGACGTGGCTCGGCGAGCGCGTCGTTGCCGACGTGCGCAATGCGGTCTACACCCACGTTCTGCGACTCGATCCCCTGTTCTTTGAAGTCACCAAAACCGGGGAAGTTCTGTCGAGGCTGACGACGGACACGACCCTGATTCAGTCGATATCCGGGGCCGGATTGTCGATTGCTCTGCGCTCCGCGGTCACGCTTTCAGGCGCTCTGGTCATGTTGGCCGTCACGAGTCCGAGACTTACCGGGATGATCGTGATACTCGTGCCTCTGATCATCACGCCGATCATTCTGATCGGCCGACGGGTGCGTGTATTGTCGCGCGCGAGCCAGGACCGGATAGCGGATACCAGCGGAATTGCCGGTGAAACGCTCAACGCCGTGTCCATCATACAGGCATTCACGCTGGAGGCGCTGCAAAGCCGAAGGTACGCCGACTCCGTCTTTGAAGCGTTTCGGACTGCCGTCAGGCGGATTCGTGTCCGGGCGTTCCTGACCGCCATTGCGGTTGTTTTCATATTCGGTGCGGTGACTTTCGTGCTGTGGATCGGAACCCAGGCGGTCATTGCCGGTGAAATGACGGGCGGCCAACTCGGCCAGTTTTTGCTCTACGCGATATTTGTTGCGGCGGCGTCCGCCGGATTGAGCGAAATGTGGGGGGAGATTCAACGGGCAGCCGGCGCAATGGAACGCCTCGCCGAACTTCTGGAAGCCAGACCGTCCGTCGTCGTGCCCCCGGAGCCAGTTGCGCTGCCCGAACCGGGCAGGGGAGGCATCACCTTCGAGCACGTTACTTTCTCATATCCGAGCCGCCCCGAAACGCTCGCTGTTGACGACTTCTCGCTTGAGATTCCGCCGGGGGAAACCCTGGCGGTCGTCGGCCCATCCGGAGCAGGGAAGTCCACACTCGTCCAACTGTTACTGCGCTTCTACGATCCTCAATCGGGCGCGATCCGAATCGACGGCGTCGATATCAGTCTCGCGGATCCCCAGGCAGTCCGTGCACGCATCGGCATCGTGCCGCAGGAAACAGTGATATTCGGCACGACGGTGAGCGAAAATATTGGCTACGGCCGCCCCCATTCGAGTGATGCCGACATTGAAGCGGCCGCCCGGGCCGCCGCTGCTCATGACTTCATTAAACCACTGCCGGGAGGTTACGAGACATTTCTCGGTGAACGCGGTACCCGCCTGTCGGGTGGGCAGCGCCAGCGCATCGCCATTGCGCGCGCCGTACTGAAGGACCCACCGATATTACTGCTCGACGAGGCGACGAGTTCACTTGATGCCGAGAGCGAGCGACTGGTCCAGGAGGCGCTCGTGAATCTCATGCAGGGGCGGACGACCATTATAATTGCTCATCGTCTCGCCACTGTGCTCAAGGCCGATCGCATCGTAGTCATGGATGAAGGACGCATTGTCGATATCGGTACCCACGAAGAACTCGTCTCGCGCGATGCGCTATACGCGTGGCTCGCAAAATTGCAGTTCGGAGAATGAAGCTTTGATCAGGCAGCTCTCACTATCCGGTTCTTGCCCTGCTGCTTGGCCGTATAGAGCGCTTTGTCGGCCCTGGCGACAATACTCTCGGCGTTATCGCCGGCGTGATATTCAGCCACGCCCACGCTGACGGTCTTGTCGCCGACGACGGAAAACTTCCGGTCGTCTATATTTTTTCGAAGTTTCTCAGCCAGCAGGAAGACCCCATCCCTGTCTGTTTGCGGACACACGACAAGAAACTCTTCCCCGCCCCAGCGACCAATGGTATCGCTGGCCCTGGTGGTATTGCGCATTACTTCCGACATCTCCACAAGCAGGTGGTCGCCGGCGGTGTGGCCGAATTCGTCATTGGTTTTCTTGAAGGAATCAATATCCAGCAGGATCACGGCAAAAGTAAATCCGTAGCGGTCGCTGCGCTTTATCTCTTTGACGAGGACTTCATTGATCGTCCGCCGGTTATAGATACCGGTCAAATAGTCGTGCTCGGAAATGCGTTTGATTTCGCCGTACTGTTCATTTTGTTTTGAAACCAGCTTTCCACCCATGATTGCAGGGTAGATCAACGCGAGAGAAACAAAGAGCGCGATCGTTACGATGTACTCCCAGCGCTCTGTTAGCGGTTCCGGCTCGATGTCCTCGATGAATAGCCCCAGAACAGGGGTCTCGAGCCAGAACTCCCAGAGAACACTCAAGAGCACAACGGTCACAAAAGTGATGACGATGTAACTGTAATATTTCCCTCTGCTCATTTAAAAACACTCTGAATCCAGCGTCGGTCCTGCCAGAATGTAACAAACATCAGTTATCCTCGAATGCCCTGCCGGTCAGCGAACCGAGGAAAGCGGTGATATCGTCGATCTGTTGTTCGGTGAGTTCCTTGTTCAACTGCAGATACGCCATTCGGCGCACCGCCTCCGGCAGCGTGGCGACCCTGCCGTCGTGGAAATAGGGGAAGGTCAGCGCGACATTGCGCAGGGGCGCCACCTTGAACAACATCCTGTCTTTTTCGAGCCCGGTATGCTCGAACCTGCCCTGATCATCCTGGTTCTCGTACGGATTTTCCTTTCCCATGGGCTCGAGCACCCCGCCGCCCAGCAAAGCGCCGTCGTGGCAGGACTGGCAGTTGGCTCTCAGAAACGTTTTCAACCCGCGTTTTTCGTGTTCGGTCAGGGCCTCCGGATCGCCATTGAGATAATCATCGAAACGGGAGGGCGTTGTCAGGGTTCTTTCAAACGACGCAATGGCTTCAGCGACGTTCTGAAAACTTGTCGCGGGTTTGCTGTCGGGAAAAGCTTCGGTAAACAGCGCGGAGTACTCCGGGATTGAATTCAACCGCTCCTCTACCGCGGATTCATCCGGCATACCCATTTCCACGAGATTCAGGATGGGCTCTTTGGCCTGCTCGACCAGGTCTGCCGCCCGTCCATCCCAGAACTGTTTGAACTGCCATCCGGAATTGAACACCGTCGGCGTATTCCGGTTTCCGAGACCGCCGCGGGCACCGGGAGACAGCGGGAGGTTGTCCACGCCGGCAAACCCCGGATCCAGGCGATGGCAGTTCGAACAGGCCTGGGTACTGTTGATGGACAGGCGGGGATCCTTGAAGAGTTTTTCCCCAAGCGAGACCATGGCCGGCGTATCCCTTTCCGCGCCCGGCATTTGAGCGGACAGAGGTTCGAAGTACCTCGAAGCGCGTTTTATGAGACGGTCTGACGCATAGGCGGGCGTTGACGCGGCGCAAACCAGCACAATAATCAATATCTTTGATATCGTCTGCTTCATAAATCTGTCCCGTCCCGCGTGTTGCTACCTGCCGCCGAAGCAGTTATCCGGCACTCCTTCTCTTAGCTCGCATCAATGGTGGTTTCCATATATCAAGTATCTCGCAGGGGCGGCCTCGATACCAGTCGGCGGGCTCCGGAACCCGGGGCTTCCGCGGCCCGATATTAGCGGAACACCGTGATGCCGTTTTCGTCGGCGGAGGCGAACAGCGTCTGCCCGCGGGTCTGATCGGCGATAGTGCGTCCGAAGTCGTCAACCGCGATCAGGCCGAAGGTGTAGCCCAGTGCCGAGCCTTCGCTGATGGTTTTAATTACGGCCGGCTCGAGGCCCTGTCCGTCCAGCCTGCGCGTTGCTATCCGGGACGCGACGCCCAGGTTCACAATTTCCTCACCCGAGCCGGTACACGATACTGCCGCGAACGGGCTGGCGTAGTTCCCGGCCACTGTTGCCGAGTCGCTGACCCGACCAGGAATCTCGCCGCCGACGCCTCCGGTGGAGGTGGCCGCAAACAGTCTGCCCTGGGCATCCACCGCGGCAGCCCCGACAGTCCCCGTCTGCCCCAGCTGTCCTTCCATATGCTCCCGCCACCGGTGCTCGGTGCACGGGTTATAGCTCATGAAACCCTTGCTGCGAGCGTAGCGCGTCGCCGGATCGCCGGCCAGCACGCTGTTTTTTTCCGTGGCCAGTTCCGCCGCGACCAGGACCGGGTTCCTGACACTCTGGATATTGATCACTCCGGAGAAGCGGTTGTTGATACCGTCCATCAACGAGGCGCTCATGCGGATTTCCCCGTCTGACTGGATCCTGGAGCCGGTGCCCGAGTTGAACAACTCGCAGTCTTCGAGTGCGGTAACCGCGGACAATACCGCCGCGCGGGCGCCGTCCTCGATCAATGCCGCGTGGCTCGCCGCGACAATCTCGCGCAGGGCCTCCCGGATCTCTTTCTCGCGGCCGCTGATGTTCTCGAATTCCTTGATACCGCCGTGGATGATTATTGCGCTTGGCATGGGGTCTCCGGGTAGGGGTCAGTTCGTGGTTGATTGGTCAAGATAGTCCAGCACCGCCCGCCGCCGCTCGTGGATGAGGAGAACGACCAGTTCCCCGGGTCGGGCGTTTTCCACGAGCTTTCTCACGGCTTCCAGTTCGTGTTGTTCCCGTTCCATGTGCTCGGGCGGTATGCCCTGCGTCTTGAATTCATTGTAAAGGATGCCGGCTGCCTCGCCCGGATCGCGGCCACGGGCGTAGTCGTCCATCTCCTTGATCACGACGCGATCCCAGCGCGCTTCGCAGGCGGTGACTGCGAGGTCGCGTATGTCCTGGTCGCTGCGATCCCCGGCCTGCCCGATCAACAGCGTCCGGCGGTCGGCCGGGATGGCGGCCGCCACGTCAATGAATGCCTTCATCCCGTGCGGGTTGTGCGCGAAATCGACCATGATAGTGGCGCCGTTGACGGTGTAGAGGTTGCAGCGTCCCGGGTTGTCATTGGGTTTCACGGCACACAGCCCGGCGCATACGTGGTCTGTTGCGATGCCGAGTGCGAGGGTCAGTCCCACGACACCCAGTACGTTGTATACGTTGTGCCGCGCTGCGCCGCTGAACGTCACCGGCACCGCATCGATCGCGACCAGGGATTGACGTTCGGTTCCCCGGGTCACGGTAACGGTGTTGTCGACGACGGTGCATGCCGTGCCGCCCGCGGCGGCGTGTTCGATCAGCACCGGGTTGTCAGGGTCCGGACTGAACCAGGTGATGTCGAAATGTGTGTCTTTTCCCCTGTCCACCAGTCGCTCGTCGTCGGCGTTGAGTACCAGGGTGGAGCCTTCTCCAAGAGCCCGGGTAACGATCCATTTGACGTCGGTCAGTTCGTCCACGTTGTGGACGCCGAATTCGCCGAGGTGATCGGACGCAACATTGGTAATGAGCACCGCGTTCGCGTGTTCGACGGCCAGCCCTCTGCGCAGCAGACCACCCCGAGCCGTTTCGAGTATCGCGAGGTCGACCCTGCTGTCCCGGAGCACTGTCCTGGCGCCGCTGGGGCCCGAGTAGTCGCCCGCATCCAGTATGGTATCGCCGGCGGAAATCCAGTCGGTCGAACTCAGACCCACGGTGTAGCCGGCGGCCTTCGCGATGCTCGAGGCCAACCGTGCGGACGTCGTCTTGCCGTTGGTGCCCGTGATAATACCGACGGGGATGGTGCTGACCTCGTCCCACGCAACGTCGCCGGGCAGGGGGAGGGCATCGAGCTTCCAGGTTTTGCTGTATCGGCCCAGTCCCACCGACATTTCTTCGGTATCGATCAATACAGGCTTGTTTCTGGTTTTTGCTTCGCCGCGCAGCGCCATCATTGCGGGGTTGGATTCCTCCCGGATCGCGTCTCTGAAACCCCGAGCATCCTGCTCAAGTTCGGGTTCCGCTCTGCCGCCGAGCATGTAGTAGGCGGCGTCGAAGGCCCAGTCGTTGATGTCGGTGGCGACGTACAGGGCATCGAGAGGCGCCGAGATCGCGAGGCTGGCGCCATCCTTGAATCGTCTGACGCAGGTTTCTGCTTCCACCCAGCCGACGGCGTCCAGCATCCTTCTTACCTGGAGTCGCCAGGTTTCCACGGCCGCGTCGGGATCGTCGTCCTCGAAGTCGACGTCGATCACGGCACCCGGCCGGTCCCACAACAAATTGGGCCCCGTCAGGCGGCGCGAATCCAGGCACCGCATCGGCATCAGGTCGAGGCCTTCACTGAAAGTTAATCCTCGCTCTCGCGAGCGATCCGCACGCCTCGTTCATCGCGGATCAATTCCATATCCTCATCGAATTCGAAGCCACCCACGAAATCCGGTGGAATCTCCGTAGCGGTGACCCTGGTCTGGGCGGCGACCACATCCTCGTCGGGCTTGAAGTAGATGATCTGCTTCCACGACCGGGCGATCTGGTCCGCCAGTACCAGCAGCAGGTCGCCCGCACGCGCCATGCGCAGCGCCGCCAGGTTGGCGTCCTGTTCGTCCGGTACGATCTCGATGTTCCCGGCTGCGACGCCCGCATTGCGCAGTTCAGCGGCAAGCATCTCAGGCACCTCGTTGTCGCCGCGCCCGCGCCGGTTGTCGTCCCTGCGGCAGATGTAGTGATCGAAGTGCCCGGCAGCGATCCTGGCGACTTCCTGTATGTCCTCGTCGCGCCGGTCCCCGGGCATGGTAATCACGATGATCTTCTGGCCGGACACCTCGAACCGGTCGACGACGTCGCATATGGTCTTGACCGCAGCCGGATTGTGGGCGTAGTCCATGATGACCTTGAACGGCAGTTCGTTGTAGACGTTGAGCCTGCCGGGTGCCTGGAAGAACGTGGTGTCGAAGGTGCGCAGACCTTGGCGTATATTGTCGAGGGCAATGCCCAGATTGTGAGCCAGTGCCGCGGCGAACATCGCATTCTGGACATTGTGCAGTGCCCGTCCTTCCAGAGTGGCCGGGATCAGGTGTGTCCACAGCAGCGGGATGTGGTGGCCGTTTTCGTCGTACAGTGTGATCATATGGCCGTTGATGCCCTGCTCGAGAACAACCGCGAGGCCGCCGGCCTGTATGTGTTCCCGCACCAGCGGGTGAGAACGGTTCATCGTGATGTAGCACAGCTTGTCCGCATTGCTGTAGTCGGCCATTTTCAGGCAGAGCGGGTCGTCGGCGTTCAGGATGGCGGTGCCGCTGGCCACCTCGATCACCACGCGCTTGACCTCGGCCAGCTGCTCCACGGTGTCGATACCGCGCAGGCCGAGGTGATCGGCGCTCACGTTGAGGCAGGCGGAAACATCCGACTTGCGGTACCCCAGGCCGCTGCGCAGCATGCCGCCGCGGGCCGTTTCCAGCACCGCCGCGTCCACTGTCGGATCGCAAAGCACCATCCTGGCGGCCGTGGGTCCGGTCATGTCGCCGCTCACGGTGAGCATGCCATCGATGTAAACGCCGTCGGTGGAGGCCAGGCCGACAGTGTGTCCCGCCATCTTCATGATGTGGGACAGCATGCGTGCGGTAGTGGTCTTGCCGTTGGTGCCGGTTATGCCCGCAATCGGAATGCGACCATTCGCGCCCTCGGGAAACAGCATGTCGATCACGGGGCCGGCCACGTCCCGGGGCTCGCCCTCGCTGGGAGCGACGTGCATGCGGAATCCGGGGGCGGCGTTGACCTCGCAGATGGCGCCCCCGGTTTCGTGGTAGGACTTCGCGATGTCGCTGGTGATGAAATCCACGCCGCCGACGTCGAGACCGACCGCAAGGATGGCGCGCTCGGCCATGTCGCGGTTGTCGGGGTGGATGATGTCGGTGACGTCAATAGCGGTACCGCCGGTGGACAGGTTGGCCGTGGACCGCAGGAAGACGGTCTCGCCTTTTGTGGGCACCGACTTGCGGTTGTACCCCCTGAAATCGAGCAGCCGGTCCGCCTGGTGGTCGAATTCGAGCCGGGTCAGGACCTTTTCGTGCCCGATGCCCCGGCGTGGGTCCCGGTTGACCTCGTCCACCAGTTCCTCGACTGTGTGTTCGCCGTCACCGACGACGTGCCCGGGCATCCGTTTGGCGGCCGCGATCAGATTGCCGTTGACCACCAGCAGGCGGTGATCCAGTCCATCGATATAGCTTTCGATGATGACGCCGTCGTTGTGCTCCTTGGCCTTGTCGTAGCCGATCTCGAGCTGTTCGGGGGTCTGGATATCGATGGTGACGCCGCGGCCGTGGTTGCCGTCCAGCGGTTTGACCACCACCGGGTATCCGATCCGTTCCGCGGCCTTCAGTGCGCGGCGCAGGCGATAGACCAGTGCCTGCCGTGGAACGGGGAGGCCTAGATCGGCCAGCAGGCTGTTTGCCGATTCCTTGTCGGAAGCCATCTCCACCGAGATGTAGGAGGTGTTTCCGGTAATGGTGGCCTGCAGTCTGCGCTGATGACAGCCGTGGCCCAACTGGATCAGGCTCTGATCGTTGAGCCGCAGCCATGGG